>LUMR01000634.1_pt1 | contig 12138 bp, 20 predicted proteins | sample 730041 | NCBI WGS metagenome assembly LUMR01 (sample SAMN03860258, study PRJNA289734) | marine metagenome | biome: seawater column; feature: ocean; material: water; isolation source: Red Sea water column Station 12 - depth 10m | place: Saudi Arabia: Red Sea | collected 2011-10-15 | depth 10 m | reverse complement strand
GTCGTCAAAAGATCTATGGCTAAATGATACTCTTGTAGCAGCTCTAGAGCCCCACTGATGAGCAACACGACCATAAATTTTCATGAAATTTCTATCACCAACAGTTAAAGCATCTCCAGCGAGACCGCCGACTAAGGTGTTACCTGTGCCTGTAGTGACCGCCGTACCTGCGTTATGACCTATAGCTACGTTGAAAGTGTCAGTTGCAGAGGTAAAGTTTTGCGTGTCTAACGCGCCATACCCAATGGCAATAGTCTTGCTGCCAAGAGTATCGGAGCTTAAAGCCCCGTAACCGAGTCCTACATTACGAACACCCGTTGTCAATGCGTCTCCTGCAAGAGCGCCCAGCAGGGTATTGCGGCTTCCCGTGGTGATTGCATTACCGGAAAAATATCCAACTGCTGTATTGTGAGAATCTGTGGCGGTCGTAAAGTTTTGCGTTGCTAGTGAACCTCTACCTACCGCAACAGATTTATGACCAAGCGTATCTGAGCCTAATGCTTGATAACCCAGTCCTACATTGTCATCAGAAGTGGTAATAGCCGTACCCGCTTCATCACCCACAAATGTATTTCTTGAACCACCAGATTGAATGCTGTTACCTGTGTTGACACCAATACGGACGTTTGAGGTTCCTGCGGTTGCAGTGATAAGGTCTGCTCCGTCAGCAAAGGTTACGTCTGCTGCGAAGTTTGATGCGCCATCAACGTCAACAACATCAAGATTAGCTGTCCCGTTGACATCAATAGAGCCTTCTAAATCTATATCGCCATTAACGATTAGGTCATCGCCTACCGTCAGGTCATCGTCAATAAACAGATCAGGGATAGACAGGTCTTGGAAGGCATCAACCATAGCACCGCCAGATCCGGCACCATCTGAGTAGATCGCTTTGGTTTGACCGTTGGCTATGGTGACAGTTGCACCAGAACCCTGCTTGATGATGATGTCCTGTGATCCAGAAGTGGCATTCTCTATGAGCCACAGCTTACTGACGGTATTTGGGCCTATAGTGATGGTACAAGCGCTATCAAGAGTCCCAGTGTATTTAAGAAATAAACTCCTGCCGGGATCAGTACTACCATCGGCAATAGTAGTAGTATGAGTATCAGCATTAGTCGTAATAGCTTCCGTCCCAAACGAAAAAGCCTCTGCAATTAATTCGAGATTAGTATTTGTGCTAGTACCCCAAGTTCCTGCTTCATCGCCAGTCGCAATTTCCTTCAATCGTAGGTCATTAACATAGGTTGCCATTTACTTTCTCCGAGTCTTTGGCTTCTTCTTTTCCATAGAAGCAACGTGCTTTTTTAAAATCTCAGCCTGTTTTTTGTGAGTCTTTGATGCTTTTTCTAAAGCTTTAATTACTTCATTGACTTTACGAACCATTAGGCCACCTCTTTCCAATCTGGTGTTTGGCTAGTAGAAACTGCTGAATAACTTGGTGTCTGACTTGTTGATATAGTCGAATAGTTTGGCGTTTGGCTTTGATCAATAAGACCCCAAACATTTGCGATATTGGTTGCCCCTGTAGCACTAACCCCGGTAGGCGTGACAACAGCAGACGCCGCAGTTGATACGCTACCTGCTTGACCCGTTCCAGCAACCCCTGTTGTATCAACGATGATGCCCAGCTGAATAGATACTGTGCCAACTGCGCCAGTACCTGCGACACCCGTTGGGGTAACTGATGAATCCCCAGTAATAGATACCGAGCCGACTGCACCAGTGCCGCTAACCCCAGTGGCAGTAACGCCAGCAGCACCAGTGGCAGTAACAGAGCCAACAGCCCCAGTTCCACTAACACCTGTAACTGAAGTGTTTGCTGTACCTGTGACCGTAACCGAGCCAACGGCTGAAGTGCCAGCAACGCCAGTAGGACTGACATTCGCAGAAGCGGCAACCGAAACAGATCCCACCGCTCCTGTCGCAGATACTCCGGTGACTGAAGTGCTTGCATCTGCGCTGACGGAAACTGAGCCGATGGCGCCAGTACCCGCGACACCAGTTGGCGTAACATTAGCTGTTCCCGTAACTGATACAGATCCGATAGACCCTGTCGAAGATACTCCAGTAACTGGTGCATTGGCTGCTGCCGCAACTGTGACTGATCCAACCGCACTCGTTGCAGAAACGCCTGTGACAGAGAGATTGGCGTCTGCTGTGATCGTGACAGAACCAACGGCGCCTGTAGCCGCAACTCCTGTAACCTCAACAACATCAGGCTCGTTCCACGCACCTTCACCCCAAGTGCCACGGCCCCATCCATTAACGATTGCCACACACTAACCCCTACTGATTATGCTTTGCGTCTTTTTGTTGTTTAACCCAAAGCGCATAATCTTTTTTGCTCATAGCTTTTTGCTGTGCTTGTTTAGCCACATAAAGCTAGGCAATACGAATAATTGCATTTGATGCATCAGCTGTTGGGAATGCAATTGTAAAATCCCCAGCGGTGCTTGTTTTATCGCCACCAAATGCTAAAACACAAACAGATGTATCACACCATTAGCTGTAATTGTGCTGCTACTAAAAGTAACATCTGCAAAGTCTGTAAAAGCAGTAGTACCACTGGTAGAAGGATCTACACGAGTCAGTGTTGCTCCTTTTGCCGTATATCCTGTGCCAGATACTTCGTTAGACGTTGTATACGCAGTAGTGCTTGCACCTAAAGACGCTGAACTTGTATACAAAGCTATTTTGAAAGTATCGCCACCTGAGTTCAAAAAGTTGTGTTTTGCTTCTAAAAGTTCTTTTTTAAAGCTCGTACACATTGCAGTCGTGATAGCCATTAGATCCTCCTAATTATTTCAGCCATTTCTTTCTGGCCCTGTTTCTCAAACTCGCCAGCTAAAGTTACTCGATCACTCTTAACTGCTTCTTTTATATAGAATAAAACACAGTTTAGCACACTCTGTTTAAACGCTTCTGCTTGCTGGGCTATCAACGGATGCGCATTAGAACCAACGCTTACAATTCTTTTTGTTGCTTGCTCGGCCCAAAACTCAGGGTCATGGCCTTTGTTCAACGTTGTAGCAACTTCAAAGTTGCCAACCTCTAAATCTATCGGAGCATTCATTAAGTCGTACTCAGGGCTGCTTGACCAGTGCGATAAGCATCAGTTCTATTATATCCTTCGCCTTCCTTCTTCAGCTGACCAATAGCTATTTCATATTGCTGTTGATACTGCTGCGCAATGTCAGGCTCGCCTTTCATAAATATGTAAGCTTGCGCCAAGCTGCCATACAACAAAGCATTTGTTGCATTATCGCCTAACCAGCTGGTGCCATCAGAAGACTCTGTAATTGACTGCGGCTCATACGAGTAATGAAGTTCAACTGTATAGTTGCCATTCGGAGTCGGGCCTACAATAAAAGACTCCTCATTAAATATGCCATAATACTTAGGCACTCCAGTTGATGAGCTACTTGGATACGCCTCTCTAATAAAGTTAACGTCTTTAAATATCAAAAACTCATAGCCAGAATTATCTAGCGCCAAAGAAAATGGATATAAGAAATCACTAGGCATTGCTAGGTATGGAGTGCTTTGTGTCAGCGTACCAGTAACGTTCTTTCTAAAGTCAGGCAGCTGAATAGACCTAAGAATCTGTTCTTCAGTGGTCTTTACAAAGTTAGCAATGTTATTAGAAAACGTAGTCTCTGCGTTCTCTGTATAGTCTTTTATTGCCTGAGTTAGAGTTGTGTATGTCCAAGCCATTAGCCTATTACAACCTCAACTTGCCCGATCTCGCCTGTCATGTCTAATCCAACAGTGCGTGATCCTAATTCTGTAATGCCGCCTCCGACTGGATCAAAGGCGCCTAAAATTCTGCTTTCTGCTAAAGACGTATCAGGTCTAGGGTTTCTCAAAGCCTGAGGGTCTGACATATTCATGCGACCTAACTCATACTGAGGATTGTCTTTATCTAAAACATCATATCCAACACGAAACCCAGTATCGCGGCCATCACGGATTAAAGGCACAAGGTCACTTAACTTGTACCTAAAACCAGTCACATCACAAAACCCAAATGCATATTTCCCTTTAGCGTAAATACTCAATATCTATAGCCTCCGGGTACAAAAAATAATGACTCTTTGCCTCGATCTGCATCAGCTGTAAGCTTCCACTCTTCCTCATACAGCTGCTTCAAAACGGGTATTCTTTGCGCTAGCTCTGGCTTTTTAAGACTAATTTGATACGCAAGGCCAGCCACAAGGCAAGGCAGATATCGTGCAGGTACTTCTGGATTTGAAGCACCAGTAGATCCTGCATCCGCAATTCGCTCCATGTAGTAGTAAGTCAACGTATACGTTTGTGCCGAGTCAGGTACAGGCCAAAGATTAAAAAATACTCCAGTGTCACTTTTCTCAAGCCAGTACTGTAATGGCTTAGATGATGTCAACTTATTTGTAAGATGAGCATATTGCTTCACCGATATCCTAGTAAGCATCTGGTCAACTTGACGAGATGTATTGCCAGAATCAGTTCGTATAAATGCCTCTACAATATCCAGTATTTTAGAATCAAGCGTATATCTTGACGTACCAGCCGTAAGCGCCTGTGTTCCTTCTTTGATAGTCCAAAGGTTTAACCCCCTGTTCTGCCACTCAAGGAACATAAGATTAAGGCTGCGGCGAGCAGTTCGGTAATCGTAACCGCTCTTTAATTCTGATCCAGCACGTTCAAATGCCTCTTCAATGGCATCGCCCAGATCTAAATTAAACGTATACGTTGACATAGATTACTTCTTCTTTTTGCGCATTACGCCTTTCTTAACCGCCTTACCGCGCTTCATGGCTCCGGGCTTTTTCTTCATTACGCCCTTCTTAGCCATAGTGCCACCCTTCATTCCCATAGGACGCTTCTTTTTCATAACGCCTTTCTTTTTCATTCCCGGCATATCCATTCTCCAAAAGTTGGTTGTAAAAATGCTCTCTCGTTTCAAACACATGATCAGGCTCTCGATCACCAAAAACTAATTGATAGTAGTTAGTGTGCTTGAGCTTGTTCGCCGCCTCCTGTAGGTATGCAAGTCTTTGTACATAAATCATTGCATAACTAATATCGTTCGATTGAACGAATCCAGAGTCATCTAAGGCCGCATTATGGTCATCATCTGGGTGCGACCCCATCACCCAAATGTTCAAATCATTGAATGCTCCTGACGCTATAGAGTAATTAATTGACTCTATCCGTTGATGAAAACTATAAGCCTGTGGCTCATAAGCCACATCAACTACGACAGTAATATCAAACGAATCATCGAACTGCTCTATCGCTTTATAGACAGGTAGAAAAGATTGATCGTGTTTAAACGCTATATCAACTTTATTATCGTCCCAAGCCTTACGAGCGTAGGGACACATCGCAGTTGTAGTATCTTCAGATATAGGCTGCTCAATGTTGTAAAAAGACCACTCTCTGATCTCTTTACTAATTGATTGCTCTATCTCATTCATACCCGTGACGTTTAAACAACCTTCTTTATGTCTTTATAAAGACCCTTAGCTATATTTTTTAAATGTTCCACAGGGGCATTAAGGAATCTCTCTATAGACATTTCATGCGCTAAAGGTATTGCTGTATCGGTTTCCATAATGACGTTTCTTTGCTCTTCATCCAGCGACAACTTAATGATCACAGGATCTTTTGGATCAGAAAAGTCGTGAAAGCAATCCAGCATTTTTTGATCAAACTCATTCAACATTCGATTATCCGTAATGCTTTATGACACTTAGGCAAACGGTGTAGACATCATTATTGCTGTGATCAACCGTAGTAAACATAATGTCTCCTGTAACTCCGCTTCCGGCGTTATTAGGTATGCCGTTAAATTCACTAAAGTCTAATTCATCTGCATAGTCTGCATTCAACTGCCAAGCTAGGACATCTGTACTAGCATCAAAAAATATCTTGACACCCATTCCTATGGTTGAGTACCAAATCTTTTCGATAGTTACTTTCGTACAAGCCGCCCCAGTCATTGGGTCAGCAGTCAAAGCTGATACATCAATCTTCTTTACAGCTGACTCACCTGTGCCATCCGATACATTAGTAAACTTAAAGATGGCTTTTCTAGGGCCATCTTGAATAGTTTGACTTGCTACTGCATCAGCCATAACCGCCTCCTACTATTGATCAGCAAATACGGGTGCAGTGGTACTCGTAACATTTCCAAAGATCTGATAGTTGGTTGTATCTAAACCCAAAATAGTTATATCGAACCCAGCAGGAACATTAAGCTGAATGCTGCTATTTGAGTTGCCGTCTGAGAACACGCTGCTAATAGCATCCCCATCAGTATCTAAAAAGGTAACGCCACCAATATAAAAATTACTATTACCGGGAGTAACAATAAGAGCATCCGTCGCATCTGCTGCACCCCCAGCATAAACAAAGCGGTAAAAAATACCCGCAGTAGGCGCTGGCAAAACATAAGTACTGTCTTGGCTATTATCGCCTACAAGATTAATGCGACCTGCATTTGTGGCAGCAGTAAGGGTAGTTGATGCAGCATCCGCAAGTGATACAGGGGTTACCTGCATACCGGAACCATCAAGCGTAAAGGACGTTGTGATTGCGCCAGTGCTGCTATTTTTTGAAACGACAGAAAAGCCGTTCTCCGATCGGACTGAACCGCTGAAGGTTGTATTAGCCATGTAATTCTCCTGTCTTGGCTAGTGTCTAATGTTTCACATGAAACAATTAGTCAGGATATAAAAAAAGGGCCATTCAATTCTACACTGAATGACCCTTGATTGCTCTAGCTAGAGCCGGGTGACCCGAAAATTCCAAGTGGGTCAGAAACGCCAAAACTATAGCGCTCGCGAGCTTTATAGCGCACGTTGCCAGTATCGAAGTCACCGTCCATAGAATTTTCTAACGCTGCCCTTTCAAAGTGCTTCATTCCATTTGGAACGTCTGTAATCAAGAACCACGCATTAGTATCTGTGAGGTAATGATTAACAGAATATCCTTCTGGAATACTGCCATTTGTATAGATCGCGTTTAGATCGTTATCAGCCGTACCAACACGACCTTCTGTTTGCAGTACACGAGTAGCAACAAACATCAGTGCGGGAGGCACAATCAGCTTGCGAGGTCGAGATGCGATCAACAATCCACGCTCATCTGTCCAACCTGCGATTTGAATAATCGCGGCTTCCAGTGAAGTTTCATTAAGATCTGCACCAGTGACAGGGCGATTGTCATTCTTTCCACCGCTTACGAGTGGGTGACCATCACCACCTGTTACACCGTCGCCAGAAGCAGTAAACAAGTTTACGCCATCACCAGACTGGAACGCATTGGTAAAACCATTGTTCAGTGGTGAAGCAGCTTTTACTTGCTTCGTGTACGCCATAGCTCGTGCTAACGCCTTGGTGTAGCGAGCCGAAAGAGAATCGTAAAGATTGTCTTCCATCGCTTCCTCGGTAATCGCAAAACCCATAGCCACGGTTTCGTGATTAAAGCGAGCTGTAAACGACTCTTGCGCACTATCAAAAACGATGGATTCACCTTCGCCTTTAGTTGGTGCTGCACCAAAGCCACTCAGCTTTACTTCTTCCTCAAAGCTTCGATCCGATGATTCAGTTTCATAAATCATCGTATGCTCGTCTTCGTATTTCTCATACTCCAAACCAAACAGAGCATTAAGCCCCGGTAGGAGTTCTTTAAGCATTTGCGCTCTTGAAATTGCCATTGCCTAGTTACTCCTTATACGCCAGTGGTATTGCGATACGCATGGCCAACATTAAAAATGAAAAGCGCATCCGTAAAAGCATCACCAATAGTGCTGTCTGGGCCATCATAAAAATCATAGATTCTCAGTGGCAGAGTATTGGTGGTAGCTGTGGAATCAGCATCAACAGCGTTCTTGCTGTTACCGATGCTCGTAGTACCTGCTGTTTGGATAACATCAAAGTTAGATCCAAGAGCAGTTTGAGCGATAGCACCATCAGCTTGCATCAAAAAGACCACATCCGGGTCAGTCAATACATAAGCCATGATGTCATCAGCAGCGGTAGATGCTGGGTAGTATTGGTTGAACGTTAACTGTCCAGTCGTAGGATCGGTGTATTTGACACCCATAAAGATCCCAATCGTGGTCAAGGTCCAGCTGCAACCATCTTTACAAAATCGCCATTAAAAATAGCAGTTGCATAACCACTAGCGATTTTAAGATGCTGAACTTTACCATTAAAAGAGCCACTTGCACTGGTAGTGCTTACAGGTCTTGCACCGAATGGTGCGGCTGTAGTAGCCATATTAATGTCCTCTTAACAAATAAAATTTGTGTTATTTGCCAAAATTAGTTACACGAGTTTTACGATCTGGTCGAAGCAAAGGCATTCGGGGATCGTTCTCGCGCATATAGTTTTGGTCAACACTTTCCATTTGTTGCTCTGCCACTCCTTCGTAATAACGCTGTCGGCTTTCCGCAACTTCTCTTGGAGCCTTGCAAAGTAATTGTCCACCAATCTCAACGCATCCGGGGAACTGAGACTGGTGATCTGGCATCACTTCTAGTTCTGGATGGTCTTCAATTTTTACTGGTTCCCAGCCTTCTCTAAATCGCATCGAAACATTCGTTGCATCAGACTGCCCAACCATTGATGTGCGAACCCATCGGAACACCCATCCCGGCTGTGGCAAAGGATCTGGTAATAAAGAAGGTGGGCGGAATGAAGCTGGTCTAGCTTCTTCTTCGCGTGACTCGATTTCTCTTGGTTTACGGTTATCAGACATTATTCATCCCCATTCTTAATTGTGTTTCGGCATATTTCTCAGGTGATATTCCTAGTTTCTTACACAACGCGAGTTGTGAACTATTCAACTTTACCTGCGTTTTTTTACCGGCACTTCGTTGCGCTGGTGCAACTGGTGACGATGCCTGACGCGATTGTGCTGACTCTGTACCGGCTTCTTCTTGCTGCTGTTGACCGAATGCTTTAGGAAAAGAATCCCTTAACGTCTTATCAATCGCTGCAAAGTATTGCGGTGAGTTTCTTTCGATTCCCCGCTTTACCAGCATTTCGTCTAGCCCATAAGCAAATCCTGTGACTGCTTCATTTCCGGGCGCACCAAACCAAGTATTTCTTGCCAGCCAATCCTGCAATCTAGGATCTACTGGTTGTTGTTGCGGTGGCTGATCCACCGTCTGTGCAGGTGCCTGTTGCTCTCCCTGCATCTGTGGCTGCATCTGAGGCTGATAATTCTGTATATAAGCCCTGTCTGCCTGTACTCGCGCAAGCTGTTCTTGCGCTTCTACCATAGATTCTGTGTCGCCCTCTTCATGGGCTTTCTTGTACTTTTGCCGCGCTGCTTCTTCTTTGTGCAGCCTCTTTTTCTCTACGCCGCTGATGGTATTCGTATTTGAGTCTGTTTAAACGCTTTTTAACACGATCATCTTGAATGTCAATTTCTTCGTCAATGTTGAATGGCTCAACATCGTTACGAACAGGGCGACGATCTTCCTCAGGAGTATCATCTACCTCGATAACTTCTATTTCCGAATCAACTTCATATTGGGGTTCAGACATGGGATATACCTCTTGGATCATCAACTACAGCTTCTGGTGTATCGTCATTAATCAAACGAAACTCTTTGCCATGGATCTTGATGCGTGTGCCGCTATAGGCTCTCATCAAAACAAAATCACCCTCTTTGCACCAAGGGCCATTTGGAAACCTAGATTTATCTTTATAACAATCCGGCCCCATGGCTATCACAAAACCAACCAAAGATGCCGTAGCTTCTCTGTCTAATGTTGGCGCTGCTTTTAAGATCCCTCCTTCTGTCTTTTCCTCCACTTCTGGAAGTCCAATAAGAATATGATAGCCTGTTGGCTTTGGAAGCTGACTTGCTTTTTCTGCCTGTGGCTCATCATCGTCTGGCTTGATAGACGCTAGATCAACGCTGGTCGTTGTCATTTACTTTCTCTCTGCAACACTTAAAGGGAAGTGTAGAACCCTCGCATCCTGTTGATGCTAAACTTCAGTAAACGTCTTTTCTGCAACCTCTCTGATTTCTCTGGCTGCCATTTGTAAACCTTCTAGCTGACCTCGATACAGCTTGTATTCTTCAATAGTACTTATAGAACCCGAAACCAGCTTTTCTGTAAGTAGCTGTTCCTGCTCGTTTAAACGCGACAATATCAAATCAATAAACTGAGGGTCAACAAAATCGGGCATTCTACTGCTTAGGATTTAGTAAGGTTTCTGCAATCTTACGCCCTATCTCGGCGCCTTTGCTTTTCTCAACCAAGTTTTGTTTTTCTAAAGAAGCATCCCGATCATTAGTCTTAGAAATAATATCCGCACCAATTTGAGCGCCAGCTATCTTCTGCTTAGTTTGTAGATCAAGCTGCTTCAGACGCTCATCACTGGCAATTCGCAACATTTCTAACTCTGTCTTCATCTGAGCCTTTTGTGCATCCAGTAACAGTTTTTGCTGCGCTGTCGCTGCTCGCTGTGCATCAGTTTGTGCCTTAGCTGCTGCTGACTGCTCTTCTACAGCAAGCTCACGCTGCTTTAGCTGTAGCACAGGATCGTTTGCTTGCGCTTGTTGCTGCTCCTGCTGCGCCTCCATTTGATCCTTCTGCAATAACTGCTCTGCTGCTTGAGCAACCAAAGAAGAAAGCTTGGCTTCTATTTCTGGTGGCAACTCTGTTTCTGCTGAAGGCAGATCTATACCAAGCTCCTTTTCGATTTCAACTCTGTACTGGAAGGCAAGGTGTTCTGCTATGTGAGCAGATACAGAAGCCTGTATAGCCTGTTGATTAGGCGCCTGTGCCATCAGTTCAAGGATCTTAGGATCTTGCATAGCAGCCATGTGTGTGCGGATATGCGCTTCATGATCTTGGTAAACAAATGCCTTGACAGGCTCTCCATTGATGAAATCCATGTTCTCTGTAACTGGATCAGTCGGTAGCATTTCATCTTCATCAGGCACAAGAGTTTCTGGATCTCTAATACCAAGAGCCTCCAGCATTTGCCTGTGCAAAGCAGGGAGGTCATAAAGCTGTGGTGCTTGTTGTGATAATTGAAGCGCAGCTTGGTACTGCATAATCCTTTGAGACATAGTTGCTGCATTAGGATTAGCTACAGGGACTACATCAATACGATCATCAAAGTCACTTTGTATATCTGACTTCTCACCAAAAGGCTGATATGGATATTCAGCAGGGCCGAAGTCTCTGACCAGCCCTGTGATCAATCTAAGTTCATTCTTCATAGATGCATGAAGCCTAGACTGTATTGCAGACATCACTTTCATGTTTCTTTCTAGCAATGCAAGCGTAGTGCCTACAGGCGCTTGATTACTCATGTCAGCTGCTTTGACATCTGCCATAGATGCGAATCGACGCGCTTCTTCTACTAGATTGCCAAGCAATGAATACAATGTTGCGCTTGGCTCTTTTGACGGTAAGAACGAAATGTTTTCTTTAATCGTTCCGCCGGGGACATCTACATCCCTAAACTCTCCCGGCATAATCGGAGTATCGTCTGCGCTGATACGCATACCACGAGTCTTTAATCCACCCGGAAGGTTAGACAAAGTTCCTGCATCAATCAGCTGACGCAGTATCGAGGTAGATGATTTAACCAAGCCACCAATTAGATGAACCAATCCCAAACCATAGAACCCCATGCCGGGAATATATTCATAATGGACAAAATGATCTCGCTTACGCTTTAACGGATCATCTTCAAAATAATTACGACGAATAGCTAAAACAGAGCCGGAGTCTTTATCTACCGTTACAACATACGGGATAGCGATGCCAGTAGGCTCACCATCCTTCATATCTTCAAAGCCTTCTAGGTCTAGCTCTACCTGTATCTCTAGTATGGTGTGAATAGTCTCACCCATAAGATAGCTAGATCCGCCTGACGGTGAATAGCTTTCGCCTGTGATCTCAGCGTATTTTTCTTTTACCGGATCAATGCCATTGGCAGAGCCTTTTAACTCCACATCTCTATAGAAACCACTGACTTGCAGCTTGCGAATATCATTGCTTGTTTTACGCATACGATGCGTCATACGTGTCGCAGAGCGCAAATCTGTTGCGCCATTAAAAACAACAACGTCTTCAGCTGGGACAAACATAGAGCAGGGTCGGCCCATAGCTA
>LUMR01001184.1_pt1 | contig 12159 bp, 22 predicted proteins | sample 730041 | NCBI WGS metagenome assembly LUMR01 (sample SAMN03860258, study PRJNA289734) | marine metagenome | biome: seawater column; feature: ocean; material: water; isolation source: Red Sea water column Station 12 - depth 10m | place: Saudi Arabia: Red Sea | collected 2011-10-15 | depth 10 m | reverse complement strand
ATAGAAGCGCGTCAGTATGATCACTTCCAACAATAAGAGTGCATTTTACTAAAGTAAGATGAAATGACCAATCAATTATTTCATTATCACTATTTAAATTGATACAAAGGCTTATTGCTTCATTCTTTTCACCAAATTTAAATTCAGAATCATTTCTTATGGCTTCACCAAGGTAGTTTTGCCAATCATTTAATAAGGGTAATGATTCAAAGCCTTTGAATAATATTTCTAGAGATTTTTTACTATTTAGATCTACTCTTTCTGCAAGATTATTTGTATGTATCCATAATTTAGTATTTTTATTTTTTCCCTGCTCTATTTGAATCATTGGGAGCATTGGAGAATTATTAGAATTCCAACTTTTGAATAAATAAGAGTTTTTATCTGTAAGGTCTATCCTCTCCCTTTGTTCTATTTTTTTTGATTCAATATGATTTAAATCGTATGATTGAACTATATTGCTTTTAGATAAAACAAAGTCTGTATCATAGTCTTCATTATTGTTTAGTTTTAGTTCTTGTATCACATGACCTAGTCCTTCTTCTTGACCTATGGGGAATCTATCAATCTCAACTTTTACTATATTCTTATTGTCTGGATTGAAAGTGTATTTTTTATTCTCTTTTGGAAGTTTAATTTTAGAAAGGATCCTATCGTCTATTGGGATTGCATATACATCATTGTTTATTATTTCTACTTTAGAAAGAAGTATTTGATTTGATCTTTCAAGAATACAATCAACTATTCCTTCAGGTGATCTTCTTCTATATCCCTCTTTTATTATCCTTACTAAAACTTTATCTCCATTCCATGCATAGTTAAGTAGATTTTCTTTAATGTAGATATCTTCTTTGTCTTTTCCTCTTACAGCAAAGCAATAGCCTTTGCTACTACATCTTATTTTGGCGACAAGATGATCATTATCCTTTATGCAAGTATATTCATCATTTTCATTTTTATTAATTATTTCAAGTTTTTCTAGAGCTGTTAAAGCAATATCTAATTTATCCTTATCAGATTTCTTTGTTATTTTTAATAATCTGCATAATTTTTTATATTCTAACCCTTCTGACTGATTAAGATTATCAATTATTGAAGATGATGTGAACATGATCTAAATGAAATTATAAATTAATTTAGGGGTATACACTTCATTATTACACCTTATTATCCAAGCTTAAAACTAATTATTTTCTTTCTCTTCTTTTTCTTCTTTTTCGATGGTGAAAGAGTTGATAAAAAGCCTTATACCAATGATGAAAAATGTAATGGACGCTATTGACTTAAGAACTACTTCGGGTAAAAAACTTGAAATAGAACCACCTGTTAAAGCTCCTAGTAAACTTGCAAAAACAAGTGCTGAAGAAGATCCTAGAAAAACTGCTAATGGTTTATTTGAAGTGCCACTTATAGTTAAAGTAGCTAGTTGAGTTTTGTCACCTAATTCAGCTATGAAAACGGTTAGAAATGTTGATAGTAATAAACTTAAAACCATTTATAAATAATTTTTGAATGTTTCATAAGCTAAAAATATACTTATCAATATCATTAAAGTACCAGTAGATAAAGCAAATTTGCTAGGAGATATTTTTTTTGATACCCATTTACCAATAAGAACTCCTACTATGCTAGAGCTTATTAATGCTAGAGAACTTCCAAGAAAAACAACTATTGGCCTGCCCGATTCGGCAGAAAGCATTAATGTGGCTATCTGAGTTTTATCGCCAAGTTCAGCAATAAAAATTGTTGTAAAAGTCGTTATAAATATTGAAAAAAAACTTTTTTCTAGATTGTTTTCTTTTTTTTCTAATTTACTATTCATTTTCCTGAAACAGCAATTCTAAAAGTTTTCATCTCTTTACTTTGGTATCCATAATTTGATGAAATATGTTGTTTGCAGCAATCTATTAAAAATTTATCACCAGATTTCAAATATCCTTTAAATGAAGTTGAAAATTCACTTACACGGCAAAAATGTGGTCTGGTTTCATAAATTAAGCATTTTTTATTTTCTCTGTCCAGGTTTTTACACCAACCGTCTTTAGCCGTCATCGAATTTATCAAAGCTATATCTTCTTTGTTAAGTTTGTTAGCCAAATCGCTTCTTTCGTTCAAGTCGAATTTACAACAAGCTCCACAATTTTCTATACATGTCCATGATTTCATAATTTAATTCAATCTTGTAACGTATCAGTACAGTTTCGTCATTTATTTGTAAAAATAGTATCACAAAACATATTCATTAATCATGGCAACACTTATTCCTTTGGCTGTAGTTGCGTTAGCAGGACCAGCAATAATTGCTCTTGTATTTTACCGTAAATAAAAGAAATTCTTTTTGGTGACTTATCTGGAGGGTGTTTATTGGGATTTAGATGGTACCATCGCAAATACTGAATTAGAGGCCCATTTACCTGCTTTTAATAATGCTTTTAATGACCTTGGTATTGATTGGAATTGGGATACTAATACATATATAAAACTTCTGAAGATAAATGGGGGCAAAAATAGGATTGCTTATTACGCTAAATCTAATAATGATAATTTCTCAGAAGATTTAATTCTCAAAATTCATGAAACAAAGCAGTTTCATTATTTAGAAATTATAAAAAAAAATTGCGTTAGTTTAAAAACTGGTGTTTTTAGATTAATAAATGAATTACATAGAAAAAAAGTAAGACAATTTATTGTTACTTCAAGTTCAAGAATTCAAGTCAATCTACTTGTTGATTATCTTTTTAATGGCTTCAACCCTTTTGAGTTCATTATTTCAAGCGAAGACGTTGAATTAAAGAAACCAAATCCATTACCATATTTAAAGGCAATCCAATTAAGTGGTATAAACAAAAACAACTCAATTGTTTTTGAAGACTCCAATCCAGGATTGAAATCTTCCTTGGCAGCTAACTTGCCAACAATTTTTGTTCCTTCAAATATCCCAATTGTTCTTGAGGAAAATATTAAATTAGATTGTATTTTAGACAGTCTTGGTGATGAGAATAATGTGGCAAATGTAATTAAAGGACCTAAACTAAAAAAATCATACGTCGACTATAGCTTTCTAAGTGATTATTTAATGTCTTTTAGTAATGCAAAAAACTAATTTTTCAAGAATTACCTACCAGTTAAATAATTTATTTTTTGGTTTTCTAAGTGATACTTGGAGAACAAAATCTATTGGTCTAATTTCTGTTTTGACAGGTTATTTTTTGTTCGCAAATTTTATTACAAAATTTATATCTGAAGGTAAAAATGAGTTGATAATGGTCCCAATAATTATTGTTTTTATTGAAATCATTATAAGAATTAAACCTGCCGCAAGTTCAAAATTTTATTATCTATGGACCGTAGTTGATAAATTAAGAATTGGTGCAATTTATGCCGTTATACTTGAAGCATTTAAATTAGGATCTTAAAAGCTACTCTTCTTCTTCTTCTTCAATAGGATAAACAAATCCTTGAGCTTTCCCAGTTAAAACTGATTTACCTAAAGATATAGCTTTTTGAGCTGCTATTGCTGCTTTCCCTTTCCAGACAAACTTTTGAGTATATTTTGTTTATATACGTCAATTTTTTAAATAAGCATATATGCTTTATTAATCACTTATAAAGATTAGTGTTTAGATCAAAATTCTCATATTCAGATTCTAAATCAAGTTATTCGGATCTTCTAGAAGATATAGAGACGGGGAAAATAGAATCAATATTTTTCTATCCAAGGCAGAGAGAAATTGATGTTCTGTATAAAAATGGCGATAAATTTAAAATACCTATCCTTTACAACGATCAATTAATCCTTGAAAAGGCTACTGAAAATAAGGTAGATCTAACTATTAACAATAGTAGAAAAGAAGCCTCAGCTGCTAATTCATTTGCTTCAATAAGTCTTTTCCTGATTTTCATATTAGCTATAGTCTTAATCTTGAGGAGTACATCAAAATTGGCTTCCAGAGCTTTTGGTTTTACCAAAAATCAAGCTAAATTTGTAACTATTGATGATGTAGAAACGAGATTCGATGATGTAGCTGGCGTCCCTGAAGCCGCTGAGGAATTAAAAGAGGTAATAACATTTTTGAAAGAACCAAAGAAATTTGAAAATCTTGGAGCAAAAGTTCCTAAGGGAGTTCTTCTAATAGGCCCACCAGGAACAGGTAAAACATTATTAGCTAAAGCAATTGCTGGTGAATCAGGAGTGCCTTTTCTCTCAATATCGGCATCAGAGTTTGTAGAACTTTTTGTTGGTGTTGGAGCAAGCCGAGTTCGTGATCTGTTCTCTAAGGCTAAGGAAAAATCTCCTTGTATAATTTTCATTGATGAAATTGATTCCATTGGTAGGCAAAGAGGGTCTGGGATCGGAGGTGGAAATGATGAAAGAGAACAAACCCTTAATCAGCTTCTAACTGAATTAGATGGTTTTGCTGATAAGTAATGCTTCCAGATTTAGATGGAAGAAAAAAAATTCTTTCAGTTCACTCACTTTCCAAACCACTTTCAAGCGAAGTTGACTTAGGATATTGGGCTTCTAGAACAGTTGGATTTTCGGGAGCAGATCTTGCAAACTTGATGAACGAGAGTGCTATTCACTGTGCAAGAGACGAATCTAAATTAATCAGTGATCTTCATATAGAAAATGCTCTTGATAAAATTACCATTGGCCTGAGAAGCTCATTAATAACTTCTCCTAATATGAAAAAAATTATTGCTTATAACGAAGTAGGTAGAGCAATTGTATCTGCTGTGAGAAATGGAATTGAATCAGTTGATAAAATTACGATTTTACCTAGATCTGGATCTATAGGAGGATATACAAAAATATGCCCTGACGAAGATGTAATTTCTAGTGGATTGATTTCAAAAAAATTATTATTTTCAAAAATTGAAATTGCTCTAGCTGGAAGAGCAGCAGAAACGATAGTTTTTGGTGAAGGTGAAATTACACAATGCTCCATAAATGATATCTCTTATGCGACAAATATCGTAAGGGAAATGGTTACAAAATATGGATTTTCAATTATTGGTCCAATTTCAATGGATTCTGATAATAATGAAATGTATTTAGGAGATGGATTATTTAGAAGAAAGCCTCTCATAGCAGAAAATACCAGTTCTAGAATAGATAATGAAATCATAAATATTTCTAAAATTTCATTAAATAATTCAATAAAAATATTGAAAAAAAATAGAGTCTTACTAGATAAATTAGTTGATATACTTTTAAATCAAGAAACTATAGATAAAAAAGTTTTTAAATTAACAACTTCTAAATTGTTGAAAGTTTGATTTAATTGCTTTAAATTAAAAAAAATATTTTCTTGATAATTAAAAACAATACAACGAAGTTATTAGTTACACTTTCATTTTTACTTATTCTTCCATTTGTACAAAAACAATGGTTTAATTTGTATTCACTCAATATTAATGATATTTCCTTTTATTCAATCCTTTACTATTTGAGCGGTGCAATATGTCCATCTTTAGTGTGTTTAAACTCTTTAAAAAACTATACATACTATAAATTTAATAATGATAAAATTTATAGCAAAAATATAATTAAAGGGAAAAGACTATTATTCCTAGTAGCAATAAATTTAATATTTAAAAAAAATAATATTGGTAAATTTTATTTTGATTTCTCTCTATCTTTGGCATCTTCAAATTAATAATATTAGTGTTGATGATCAGTTTCATATTTATAGATATTTTGGTTTAAATGACTTAAATTTAATTAATCTTTTTATCCTAGTCGCCATAGAAATTTCTTTTTATACGTGGTCCTTCTTATCATATAAAACTAATTTGAGCGATTGGATCGTGCCCAAACCTCAAAAAGGGGATGTTATCCCCTTTTTGAATATATTTATTTTTTATTTTTTTATAATTATTTACTACTCATTACTTACTTAAATGTTTCTAATTCTTCTATAGCGCAGAAAAATATTCCTTACTACCTTTGGGGTCCTCTAACATTGTTTTCTCCCCGGGGGTCCAGTTTGCTGGACATACTTCATCGGGGTTTGCCGCAACGTATTGATAACCTTGAAGAATCCTTAGCGTTTCATCAACATTTCTACCTACAGGAGCCTTGTTAACAGTCGTATGCATAACTACTCCTTCGGGATTGATAAGAAATAAACCTCTATCAGCCTCTCCATCATCATTTAGAACATTGTACGCCTGGCAAATTTCTCTTTTTAAGTCAGAAACTAACGGATAGTTAATATCACCTATACCACCTTCATTTCTTGGGGTTTGTATCCAAGCCAAATGACAGTGTTTGCTATCAACTGATACCCCAAGTATTTCCGTATTAAGTGCTGAGAAATCTTGGTATCTATCACTAAATGCAGTGATTTCAGTTGGACATACAAATGTAAAATCTAGTGGGTAAAAGAATAGAACAACCCATTTACCTCTTAGACCTGAAAGTGTAATCTCCTTAAACTCTTGATCATATACTGCTGTAGCACTAAAGTCTGGTGCTTCTTGGCCAACTCTTAAGCTCATGAAAAAATTTGTCCTTATTTAAATTATGTATGGTCTGAATGACCGTAATAAGTATTATAATTTTATTAATAATGAATTAGCAAGTTTTTTTTTAATTCAATGAAATGGCACTATTCCTTTACTAGGAAATTTACAATTTTGAATCACAATAAACTTTTAAAAAATCTCAAAAAGGAGTTAATTAAATATCCCATTAACAGGCTTGACAATAAAAATTCGAATTAAAAGAAATTTTATTTTATTTAAGATTCCTTAAAATTTAACTCTCTATAATTAGAAATATTCTTTTTAATATTTTTAATTATGGCTAAATATATTGAAAGACTAAAGGAAAAAGTTAAAATAAAAAAATTTGATTCTAATCAGCCAATTGGAGCTTGGATTTTCGTTGTAATTTTGAATATAGTTGGATTTGCGGGTTATTTTTACTTAAAGGTAAATCATATACAACTAGGTAGTTAAAAACTTATCTTATTTCCTTCTTAATTGAGCGACAAAAATTTTTTAGTCTTTCATTTCTCGTTAAGTCAGGTAAAGTCCAAATTGATTCTGTCTCAGGTAATGGATCTTTGCTCCATTCTTTGAATTCTTCCATTATCGAAGCATTATTTAATTTTGATGTATACTTTTTTCGTTTTTTTAAATATTTTCTTATCACTGTAAGATTTGCCTCAATATATTCCCTCATAATAAATACTTAGTCTTATATTAATTTATCATCTAGCAAGTTCTACTTTAAAGAAAAGATTAATTAGACATTTTGAACTGCTTGAAAAAGTCCAAACGAATAACCTCCTATTAGAATCCAGCCAAGTACGCTTGATATTATTGTAGATCTTCTATTATGTCTCCTTAAAGCTGATTCAATCATTTCATTAACTTCATCTCTATTAAGGTATTCTTTCTTGGAGTTTTTTTTCATTTTTTTTCTTTTAAGATAAACGAATTTATAATTCTAAATCATTTCATCAAAATATTTAAATTAAATAAACACTTTGTTTGATAATTATTAATTCTTTAAATTTATATTAGAAATAAATAATAGTTAATTGAATTAATTAAGAGTTTTATAAATAATTTATATAAGCTATTCAAATAAATTTTTGATAGTAATTTTTCTTATAAGAAACTTGCTCTTGATTACTATAATTAAGTGTTGTTTTCTTATCCTTGCTAAATGATTTAATTAATATTGTAGAAGTGATTATTATTATTAGTATTATTAGTAAATCTCCAACAGTAATCCCTCTCTCCTTTAGATTCATGATAAAACATATATTTTGTTTAAATATAGCCTTTATTATTTAATAAACTAATATTTTTTACAAACGTGCTAAAAACACATATGAAGGAAATATAAAAAGAATATAAAAATATTGAGACTATAACCTTTTAAGTCATATAAAAAAAATAGATGAATTCATTATATGGAAGTCAAAAAAAAAATTAGTAGTTCTAACACTCCTTATTTTTTCTCTAAAGAGATGATTATCACAAAAAAATCACTTAACGAAAATCAACTCAAATTTACTTATCAAAAACAGTTAATCTCAGATCTAGATAATAAGCACAAGGAATGGTCAAAATCGATTAACAGTAAATTTTAAAAGCTTTCGTTGATTATATTTAAAAGTTTATTTCTTTTAATTGTATTTTTTTCTTCCCAATTAAGTGTTACTTCATCATTAATGATAGGTTTTGCTTCATAAGCTAGATACCAAAGAATAAATCCGACAGGAAATAATAAAATATGCATAGCAAAATTAGTTGACTTAAATCAAATATAGTGCAACACTTATAATGTGCAAGTGTGACACTAATTTTTTTTAATTATGCCCTCTCCGAGGAAAAGAATTGGTTTTTTGCCAAGTGAAGAAGTGCATGAAATTATTGAAAAATTGTGCACAGCTAATGAGTTTAGTCAGTCAAAAGTCACAGGTTTATTGGTTGAGGAAGCGTTAAGGTCTCGAGGAGTGTTAAAAGAATCTTATTGTCAAAATCAAAACAATAAAAGAGATTTTATAAACTTTTCTTTCGATCACGAAAAATTTTCTGAAAATAATAGATCTCCACTTAATGTGGACGAATATGCAGTTAATAAAAAAGTATTATCTGATGATATCAAAATGATGCATGAATTTATTGAGTTTAAGTATTTTAAGAAAGTTATGAAGCGAAATAACAACATTATTGAATAAATAGTGTCACACTATTAATGTTTATATAAGAATGCTTTTCAATGGAATTTAGAAATTAAGCAAAGATAAATATTTTTGAATATTTCTAATCAACTTCTTAAAGAGGGATCCAAAATAAATTGAATCTTTAAAAATTCAGCGGACTAAATCCTCGTGGAGATATGAACCTTAGCCCGCTTTAAAAAAATAGCAATAAAAAAATATAATTAAATGAAGATACACAGGATCAAATATGTGATCTTCTTGAAAATCTTCAGCAAATAGAGAAACTTAAAAATAAAGATATACGAATTTTGCTTGATAAGGTAGTAAGAAAATATGGAGGAAAAGTAGTAAATAAATGAAACACCTATTAATCCCACTATTAGTTTTGCTTCCTTTCCCAAATGTTGTAAATAGCTCCCACTTAAATAATCAGAGAGAACTTATAGTCACCTCAGAAAGCACTAGGGAATCAATCGAGTTGGCAAAATACCTTAAAGATAATGGTGTAGTTAAATATTCAGCATATTGGTGTCCTAATTGCCTTAATCAAAGTGAATTATTTGGTAAGCAAGCTTATAGAGAACTTAATGTAGTTGAATGTGCAAGAGATGGCATAAACAGTCAAACTCAATTATGCATTGATAAAAAAATTAAAGGGTTTCCCACATGGGAAATACAATACTTATAGCAACTATTCCAATACCAAATAAAGCTCTCGATCTTTTGCTTGTGATGAGATATTTCATTGGGTATTTATTAAGTAATGAATAGTAGGGATTATTAAATTATAACGTGGATTTTTTGTTTAAAAAAAATAACAAGTAACCCTAAATCTATAATTTTTTAAAATAAGTTTTAGATATTAGTTATCTAGAAAATCCTTAATCAATAAATGCTTATTTTTCTTTTTTTCATTATTTTAAGTTTGTATTTGACAGTCTTTTTATAATTAAAATGAGACTTTTATTTTTTTATGAAAAATAAAGAATTTAATGTGACTCAAGGAATGGCTTTGTTACTTTTGAAGCCATTAAATTTACCCGCTAACTACGTCCTAAATCTCATAATTTATATAACTAATCCTAGTAACAATATTGGATACTAATAGTCTTCCCAAACTGGTTTGGTTCTCCTCCAACCTTGAGCGATTAACTTTCTCCATTCATCTCTAGCTTTATCAACTTTAAGTTCTTCTCTGGTTGTCATAAGAGGTGGTTCTTTTCCTAAAACACCAAGAATTCTTCCAGAGTCAATAAACATATATTCAAAAAATTTATCTTTATTTTGATTATTCTTTGAAAACCTTTTAACCCTTGAACGATTCGAATTTATAAGCCAAAAATTTTCTGTCAATCTTACTTATTTTATGTTTTCTCAATTGGAGCCATTGTTAATCCTTTGCTGAATAGTTGCTCATGATATAGCTCTGCCTGTTCAAGATTACCTCTCCATACCTCTGCAGATCCTGTCTTGTCAACTTTGATGGTTAGATCCCATGCCCTTTTTTCACTCATGCTTGGGATTATTGTTAGAAGACAATTTGCGACATGCTGAAAAGTATTAAAATTGTCATCAAGAACTATAACTCTTGCTTCTGGATATTTTGCTTTAGATTTTTTTGGATCTAAGACTGTGCCGAGTGAATTAAACATTATTGTCTTTAATAGTTTAATTAAATTAAAATTTCACCTATGTTCTTCAATTGAAAAGTATTGAAAATGTCTCGAGCGTGACTTGAACACGCGACCTGCGGGCTATGAATCCGCCGCTCTAACCAGCTGAGCTACCGAGACATGGGAATATTGTAAGGCATTGGTTGTACTTAATTACCATTTTGAAAATTTATTTGTTTGTGGGCCTCATATATAGCAATTCCGCATGCTACAGAAAGGTTTAGACTTCTAACACCTTTTTGATCATTGTTTCCAGTCTGTATATTCGGCATAAATATTGATATTAAAAAGTCGCTTTTATCAATAATGGAATCGGGTAATCCTGAATCTTCTCTCCCAAATAGCAAAATATCATCTTGCTTAAATTTAAAATCCTTCAAATATAATCCATTTTTTTTACTAAAAGAAATTATTCTTTTTGTTGATTTTGACGCTAAAAATTTTTCAAAATTCTCATACTGATTAACAGTAACTAGAGGCCAATAGTCTAATCCTGCTCTTTTTAAATATTTATCTTCTAGTTTAAAACCCAAGGGCTCTATAAGATTTAAAGGTATATTAAATGCAGCACATGATCTGGCAATATTACCAGTATTTTGTGGGATTCTAGGTTCAAAAAGAGCGACTTCCAATTTTAAGTAGGTATTTCAATACTTATTTCATCTATTTTGATTGCTCTGCCGTTTATTGCCAGCCAATTATCTTTTGATATTTTGGTTATTCTCTTTTGAAGTTCGCCGATTCTTTCAATATAAGTATTACCAATTTTATATTCAGAGACCAGACTCCAACCTACTTGTTCTCCAACAATAATTGTTATGCTTTTTCTTTTCATTAAGAGACTTATAAGTGAATTCATTTTTGTTGACCATTCATTTTGTTCCTTGCCAATACTTTTCATAACGAATCCCCCAATAGAATCTATTAATAATGGACCTTCTTCATTCCTTAATGTATTTAATAGATCTGTCGTTTCTATTAATTTCCAATCTTTTGGCCTTCTTTTTCGATGTAAATTAATTTTATCTTGCCATTCTTTATCATCCAAATTGTTTTCAGATAAGGCAACATATGATAATTTTTTTACCTCCTTTGCAAGATGCTCTGCGAATTCACTTTTGCCACTCTTTGTCCCCCCTGTAATAAAAACTATATGAGATGAATATTCACTAATACTTAAATCCTTGGCATTCATAAATTCTCTATTATTTAGAGAAATACCACCATGTTGCTAAAGGAATAATTGTGGCAGCAATTAACAAACCTATAACTATATAAGTAGCAGTTGAACTCTCAGTATCTTTTGATCTCATAGTGTTAAAATTTGGATCCACTACAGGGTTGTCGATAGATGAGGGCTGACTTTTTTCGTAATTTATAACAGTCTTCTGTTGAGTAATACCAAAATATTTATTTATACTATTAATTTCATTTGCGTATGTAGTCGAAGGGATAAGAATAAAAATAAAGCCAGTAAAGATAAGGGAAAGTATATATTTATTGATGTTTAGGTTCATTTTGAAAGGTTTTGGTTAATTATATATTAAAAACCATATGTTTGAGTAATTTTAAATGTACTAAACAATATAATATTTGCATAATTTAATTAGAAATAACATATTTAAAATATGGGATTCAATGGGAAATCATTAATATCAGTCGGTGTAATACTCTTTATTTTTCAGATAGCAAATTTCATTTCAATAGAAACAATCACTCCTGAGCTTGAAAGAGCACAAGTGTTAGCTGCAATAGCTTCGTTAATTATTATTTTGATAGGTTTTTTATTTAAACAATTC
>LUMR01000720.1_pt1 | contig 12210 bp, 10 predicted proteins | sample 730041 | NCBI WGS metagenome assembly LUMR01 (sample SAMN03860258, study PRJNA289734) | marine metagenome | biome: seawater column; feature: ocean; material: water; isolation source: Red Sea water column Station 12 - depth 10m | place: Saudi Arabia: Red Sea | collected 2011-10-15 | depth 10 m | reverse complement strand
TATTTTCACCATCTGATTTGATAATACTTGCATCAATGCCATCAAGAGATGTACCACTCATTAAACCTAGTGCTATAAAAGAATTATCCATTATTGATTATTATTTTTATTTAAATATGTATATTAAAAATACCATTTATGAATGAATTTTTAAAAGAATTTAAAGACAGAGGATATTTTTATCAATGCACAGACGAAAAAGCTCTTTCAAAGAAGCTGAATGAAGAGAGTATAAAAGGATATATAGGCTTTGATTGCACTGCTCAAAGTTTACACGTAGGTAGCTTGCTTCAAATCATGTGCTTAAGATTAATGCAAAAACATGGACATAAACCAATTGTTTTACTTGGCGGTGGAACTACTAGAATAGGAGATCCATCTGGAAAAGATAAAACAAGAAAAATTTTAGAAGAAAATGAAATAGAAAAAAATATTAAAAGTATAGAGAACATACTAAAAAAATTTTTAGAGACAAAAGATGAAAAAGTGGCTCCAATTTTTGTTAACAACTACACTTGGCTAAAAAATTTAAATTATATATCTTTTCTAAGAGATATAGGAAAACATTTTACTATAAATAAAATGTTAAGTTTTGATAGTGTTAAGTTAAGGTTAGAGAGAGAGCAATCATTAAGTTATATGGAATTTAATTATATGATTTTGCAAGCTTACGATTTTCTAGAATTAAATAAGGAAGAGAACTGTTTGCTCCAAATTGGAGGGTCAGATCAATGGGGCAATATTGTTAACGGAGTTGAACTCATTAAAAGATATTCATCTAACGAAGTTTATGGTTTAACAACAGAACTTATAACTTTAGCATCAGGTGCTAAGATGGGTAAAACTGAAAGTGGTGCTATTTGGTTAGATAAAAAATTATTTTCAGTTTTCGATTATTGGCAATTTTGGAGAAATACTGATGATAAAGATGTATTAAAATTTCTTAAAATGTTTACAGATTTAAATTTAAACGAGATTGAAAATATAAGCACTCAAGACATTAATGAGCAAAAAATTATTTTAGCAAACAAAGCTACTTCTATTCTTCACGGAACTAATGAAGCTGCTGAAGCAGAAAAAATAGCAAGAAATTCTTTTTCAGGAAACGCATCTGGTGAAAATTTGCCAAATACAAAGATAGATATCTCTAACATTGGTAATGATGTAGTTAATTTAGTCTCAATTATTGATAAAAACTTATCTAAAAGCGAAATAAGAAGATTAATAAAATCTAATGGTGTTAAAATCAACAATCAAATTATTTCAGATGATAAATTCATAATTTCGAATGAACTTATGAAAAAAAATAATCCTTCACCAATTTTTTTTCCAACTAATATTTCTCCTAACATAGGTATTTTTGAAATTGTTTTATTAACAGTTGTTGCTGGAACAAGTGTTCCCTTCAAACTTGTTAATTCATCTTTTACAATATAGCCTTCCATCATAAGCGAAATTGCTGGACCTATGGCATACATCTCTTTAATTTTAGTATTATTTCCTAAAGTCTCATAGTCCATCTCAAAATCGGTAAACCGTATACCTTCACCAGTAAGAAGATCGGCTATTCCTTGCAGTGATGCCAATGTAAGAAGCTTTGCAAGAACAGGTACTTCTTGTACTTTAAAATCGATAATTTTTAAATTTGATTTTGTTTTACCCTCATAATTAAGTCCTTCATATATTAATTTACCTTCTTTAAAACCCTTTATAAATTTGAAATTTTTAATGAAAGGTTCTGGTTCTTCGATTTCTATTTGTTACTCTTTATTTGTATTTCACCTTTTATATTTGATAAATAAGAAAAGTTATCAACAAAATATTTTCCAATATCTAAATAAATATATGTATTCAAATTTTTGAAATTTGAAAAAATTGATTTAGAGGAATTATCTAATAAATTTTTTATATTTTTAGATCCATCAAATTGACTGCCAGTTAAGTAATAATTGTTATTTACTTTCTTAAATTCTAATTTATTTTCTTTTCCGTTTTTGCTGATTATATCGATTTTAAATAAATCTAAACTTTTAATTTTATCGTTTTTTCCTATTTCAAGATTTTCAACATTAATACTTTTTTCTTCTTCATTAAAATCTATATTTTTGAAAATTATTTCATTATTATCTTTGTAAATTCCATTTATATTCAATTCAGATTTTATATCTGCCTTTTTTTGATAATCTAATTCTTCAATATCTATTTCTGCGCTATCTAGGTCTAAATCTAAATCAAAAAAGTACTTATTATCTTTTTTTTCAACATTCAAAGACACATTTTCATTTATATCATTAATAGAATATTTACTTTTTAAGTTAAATTTAAATTTTTTATTTTTATAATCTAAATCTAAATGACTATTACTAAATTTTATTTGATTTTTAAAATCACTAAAATATTTTTTTATTCTTCGTGATTTATAGTCAATTAAAATACTTTCAGATTTTAATTTAGATTTAATACTAAAATTTTGAATTTCATTTTTTTTATTTAATTTAAAACTTATTAAATTTTCTGATGCGAATGTGATATCTTGGTCTTGAAGACCAAAGTTTTTAAATTGAATAAATTTTTTAAATTCTTTAGAATTAATTGTGCTTTTTGTATTACTTAAATCTATATTGACTAAAGCATCCTTGTTTTGTTTTTTTTTATAAATTAGATTAATTAAATTTTTTGTTTTATTATTATTGTTATTATTATTTTGAAATAAAAACTTGCTATTTAAAACAATTTTTAATTCTTCTTTAATATAATTAATTAAAATATTTCCGTCTTTAAAATATATGAAATCTTGATATTTTGATTTTGTAAATAACTTATCAAAATTTAATTTTGATATAATTCTTAAATCCTTAATATTAAGTTTTTTATTAATTTTAAATGATAATTCATTCTCTGAGCTTAAATTTATAGGTCTATCATCTATTAAATCTAAATTAATATTTATCAATTTTCTGTAATTATTTAAATTAATTTTAGTCTCATTTGTTTTAAAATTTCCTGAGATTTCAAAATAATTATTAATTTTTTTAATTCTTATTTTTTCTGAAGCAATGAGGAATTTATCAAATGATAATTCTATTTCATTTAGATTTATAACATCCTGATCTACTAAAAAATCAAATTTAACATTTTCAATTTTTGATTGTTTAGATAATTTTATTTCTGCATCTGTTACTGATCCATTGAGAGTATACTGAATATTTTTGGGACTATTTTTATCAAATGTTATATTGGATATTACTTTTACTTTACCCTTTTTAATTTGTTTTAAAATTAAAGTTCTTGCTAAATTAAAGTCATATTCATTTATAAAATCTATAAATTGATCAATATCGTTTTCTTTGGAAATTATTGATATTTCAGAAATTGGGTTTTTATCGCTTATATAATCAAAAATATTTAGATCAAACTTTATATTTTCTAAGTCAATATCTAATTTAAAATTTACTTGATTTAATTTTAATTTTATCTTTGGATCAATCTCTTTAACTTTTTCATTTATTAAACTATTAAAATTATCTGTTCTAATTCCTGTTGTTGTTAAAAATATTAAAATTGCGACTAAGACAGTTATTATTGAAATTGTAATTATAGAAATTATTTTACGCATTTAATTTATATAGAGAGCTTTCTAAAAAATTATCTATTTCTCCATCTAATACTTTTTCAGGACTAGAACTTTCAAAATTAGTTCTATTATCTTTTACCATTTTGTAAGGGTGTAATACATATGATCTAATTTGATGACCCCATCCAATCTCTGACTTTGAATTTTCAAGATTTTCATTTTCTTTTTCTTTTTTTTTTAACTCATAATCATAAAGTCTTGCTCTTAACATATTCATACAAGTTTCTTTATTTTTGTGTTGTGATCTTTCATTTTGACATTGTACCACAATTTTTGTTGGCAGGTGTGTAATTCTTACTGCACTATCTGTTGTATTGACATGTTGACCTCCTGCGCCACTAGATCTGTATGTATCTATTCTTAAATCTTTTTCTAAAATTTCAACATCAATATTTTCAGATATAACTGGGTATACCCAAACACTGGCAAAACTTGTATGTCTTCTAGCACCAGAGTCAAACGGAGAAATTCTGACAAGTCTATGTATTCCTGATTCATTTTTTAATAATCCGTTTATGTAATCTCCACTTATTTTAATTATTGAAGATTTAATGCCTGCTTCATCGCCTTTATGTTCGCTGATAATTTCGATTTTAAAATTTTTTTTGGATGCCCACTTCATATACATTCTTCTTAACATATCAGCCCAGTCTTGACTTTCAGTTCCACCAGCACCTGCGTGAAATTCTAAATAACTATCAAATGTATCATTATCATTTGATAGAAAACATCTTATTTCAATTTGTTTAATTTTATTAAAGAGTATTTTTATATTTGAGGTTGTCTCTTTAATCATTTCATCGTTATGTTCCTCAATAGCTAAATTATAAATATCAAATAAATCTTTACTTTCATTTGATGTTATTTCGTAATTATTTAATAATTTTTCTAAATTAGTTTTTTCACGTAAAACTTTTTCAGCATTTTTTTTATCCTGCCAAAAATCTGGTTTTTCTATTAAATTTGATAAATTAATTATTTTTTCTGAAATCTTAGTCTTTTCAAAGAAACTCCTTTATTCTTTGATTTATTTTTTCTATTTCTGATTTAATATTTAGTATTTCCTGATCCATTAATAAAATTTTAATATATTTGTTGTATTTAATCTACTATCAAAATTGTTAGATATATTATCTAGTTTATTATCATTTTTTTTAAATGACTCGATTATGGCTAACTTGGTTTTAGGATTCGCTTTTTTTCCAGTTTTTGCATCTATGACCATCATATTTATATTGTCTGCAACTTTAAAAGGTCTTGCGTTAAAAGTATTTGCTGTTTTTTTTATGAACTCTTTAAAAACTGGCATTGCTGTTTTTGAACCTGTTTCAAATTTACCTAAACTCCTTGGATTATCATAGCCAATGTATACTCCAACCACTAAATTTGATGTAAATCCTATAAACCAAGTATCTGTATTTTTGTTTGTTGTTCCGGTCTTGCCAGCTAATTCAAGTTTCAATTCTTTTAAACCTTTTCCAGTTCCACGTTCTATAACACCTTTCAACATAGAAGTAATCTGATAGGCTGTTTGTGGTGAAAAAATCTGTTGATATTTATTTTTAATAACTGGTTTACTATTTCCTTCATATGAAATTAAATCACAATTTTCACAGAATCTTTTTTCATTGTTAAAAATAGTTTTTCCTTCACTGTCTTGAATTCTATCAATTAATATTGGATTAACTAATTTTCCACCATTCAAAAAAGAACAATAAGCGCTTGTGATTTTTAACAAAGTCGTTTCAGCAGAGCCCAAAGATACTGACATAAGTTCATCTGGATTTTCATAAATATTTAATTTTTTTGAAAAATTTATAATTTTGTCTATACCTAATTCTTGAGCTATTCGGACAGTCATTAGATTTCTTGATTTTTCTATACCTGTTCTTAGTGTTGAAGGTCCGTAGAACTTTTTGCCGTAATTTTCTGGTTTCCACATTTTTAAATCATTTCCTTGATCTAATACTATAGGTGCGTCTAATACTAATGTTGTTGGTAAAAAATTATTTTCTAATGCTAAAGCATATATGAAAGGTTTGAATGCAGATCCAGGCTGACGTTTTGCTTGAGATGCTCTATTAAATTCACTTTGTTTAAAACTAAATCCACCTGACAATGCTAATACTCTTCCGCTATATGGATCCATCACAACAATGCCTCCATTAGCTCTTGGAAGTTGTTTTAAACTATAGTTTCCATCAGATAATTTCTTGACATAAATTATGTCACCAATTTTGAATAGTTTTTTGAATTCCTTTCGCGTCCAATCAATATCATTAAAATTAATTGTTCCATTATCATCATTTTGTGTTTTGATGACTGTTTCAAATTTGTCAATTCTAGTAACAACAGCCAATTCCCATCCTAAAGATTTTTCTAAATTTAAGTCTTTAAGATCTTTTTTCCAATTTTTGTATTTTTTTATATTTGATAGAGGACCTCTCCATCCTTTTCTCTTATCAAATTCTTGCAAACCATTCCTAAGTGATTGTGTAGCAATTTTTTGTAATTCTAAATCCAAAGGTGTCTTGATGTTAAATCCTTGTTTATATACTTTATCATATCCATATTTATTAATTACATCTTTTCTAACATCTTCTACATAATATCTAGAATCTTCTAGGTAAATTCTTTTTCTCTTTTGTAATTTAATTTTAGAGTTAATTAATTTAGAGTGTTGTTTTTGATCAATGAATCCATTATCTAATAAATTATTTAATACTAAGTTTCTTCTAAATTTTGCTAACTCCTTGTTTTTATATGGATTATATTTGCTTGGTGCTTTTGGAAGAGCAGCTAGAAGTGCAGCCTCTCCATAATTGAGTTCACTTATTGGTTTATTAAAATATCTTAAACTAGCTGATGCTATACCATAGCTACCCTCACCAAGATAAATTTGATTTAGATAAAGCTCTAGAATTCTTTTTTTTGATAAAACACGCTCAATTCTAAAAGCTAATATTGCTTCCTTTATTTTTCTATCAATACTTACTTCATTAGTTAAAAGAAAGTTTTTTGCTACTTGCTGGGTAATAGTAGAGGCACCTTCTAATCTTTTTGAGTAAAGTAGATTAAATATGTTATTTTTAATTGCTCTTACTACTCCTTTGGCATCTACCCCTGGATGGTCAAAAAAGTTTTTATCCTCCGCAGATAAAAAAGCATTTATCACGGTTTGAGATATAGCAGAATATGGAACAAAAATTCTTTTTTCAGATGAAAAATCGCTTACTAACACTCCGTTTCCTGAATATAACTTGCTTGATACTGGGGGTTTATAATTTTTAAGATATTTGTAATCAGGCAATTTATTGGAATAAGTCCAAAGAATAGATATTATTGATAATAATATTAGAAGAGATGACAATAATCCAAATATTAGTAATCTTTTAAAGAACTTTTGCATTTTAGTTTAAATATCTTGTGAATTTGTTATTCTTTAATAATCATATCGAAGACTATGAATATGAAAGTATAAATAATACTTTAATTAAGAATAATATTTATCTCGGAAAAGTAAGTAGAATTGAACCTTCTTTACAAGCAGCGTTTGTTGACTTTGGAAGAGAAAGACATGGTTTTCTATCTTTTAATGATATCCAGTCTGATTATTATCAGCTACCTTTAAGCGATTTAGAAAAAATAAAACAAGAAGAAGAGAAGGTTCGAGAGGAACTTTCAAAACAAAGTGAAAACATAGAAGATAAAATTCTTGAAGGTAAAGAGGAAATTAAAATTGATGATCCTGTTGAAAAAAAAGAGGACGATGAAAAAGATAAAATAAATACTCAAAAAAAATTTCCATCAAAAAGATACAAAATCCAAGAAGTAATAAAACCAAATCAAGTAATTTTGGTTCAAGTGTTAAAAGATGAAAGAGGGTTAAAAGGAGCAGCGCTTAGTACTTTTATTTCCATTGCTGGAAAATACATAGTCTTAATGCCTAACACAGCCAAAGGTGGGGGAATTTCTAGAAAAATATTTAATCCAGGAGAAAGAAAAAAAATTAGAAATATATTAAATGAAATAACTATTCCAAAAGAGATGGGAATTATAGTTAGAACAGCAGGATCAAACAAAACAAAAAATGAAATCGAGAATGATTTAAAAAATTTAATTAAAGTTTGGGATCAAATAAAAGATAACGCATTAAATTCAATTGCCCCATCTTTAATTCATCAAGAAAGTGATATTATAAAAAGATGTATAAGAGACATGTACGATGATGATACTCAAAATATATATGTTGAAGGAAATGAAGGATATCAAAAAACAAAAAATTATTTGAAATTAATGATGCCAAATCAATTAAAAAAAGTTAAAAAATATAGAGATAAAGTACCCCTTTTTTATAAAGAAAATATAGAAAAAAAATTATTTGAAATTTTTGAGACAGAAGTAAAACTGACTTCAGGTGGATATTTAGTAATAAACCCAACTGAGGCACTAGTATCAATAGATGTAAACTCAGGAAAATCAATAAAACAAAAAAATGTTGAAAGCACTGCTTTTGATACAAATATTGAAGCAGCAGAAGAAATTGCAAGACAAATAAAAATAAGAGATTTATCTGGATTAATAATAATTGATTTTATTGATATGCTTAGTTTCAATAATCGAAGACAGGTTGAAAGGAAATTAAAAGAGAAATGTAGAAATGATAGAGCAAGAATTCAAATTGGTAGAATAAGTAATTTTGGATTACTAGAAATGTCAAGACAGAGATTAAGAGAAAGTAATGTCAAATGGCACATGAAATTGACAGATGAAACCTTTGTATTGAAAATACTTAAATTAATTGAAATAAAATCATTAGAACATAATGCAAAATTAGTAGAATTAACTATTAACGATAAAATTGAAAAACATATTACTGATCACTATGACGAAGTAGTTAAATACTTTGAAAAAAAGTATAAAGCTAAAATTGATTTAAACACAAATAATGATTTAAATTTAGAAGACTATATAATTGAGTTCAAATCAAAAACAAAGAAAGTATTAGATAAAATTGAAAAAGTTGAGAAACTTGAAGCTTTAAAAATTGAAAACAAAAAAGATGATAATATTGCTAAAAATAAAGAGAGAAAGATATTTAAAAAAAGAAAGTTCAGAAAAAAATTTTACAAGAAAAAAACTAAATAATTCCTTTATTTGTAGTTGATGCAGATCCAAATAAATTTGGATTAATTCTTCCAGACAAATATGATTTTCTTCCAGAAATTACTGCAAGCTTCATAGCTTCTGCCATTTGAGATGGATTTTTAGCTTTTGCAATTGCAGTATTTATTAAAACACCGTCACATCCTAACTCCATTGCAATACTAGCATCAGAAGCTTGTCCAATTCCAGCATCAATAATTAAAGGTAATTTTGTTTGTTTTCTAATAATTTTAATATTAACTTTATTTTGTATTCCAAGACCTGAACCAATTGGAGCAGCAAGAGGCATAATTGCAACAGCACCTGCATTTTCCAATCTTTTTGCCATTAATGGATCATCATTGCAATAAACCATTACTTTAAAACCCTCTTTTGTTAATAATTCAGTAGATCTTAAAGTTTCAATCATTTCAGGAAAAAGGTTTCTTTTGTCACCTAATACCTCTAATTTTACTAATTTCCATCCACCTATTTCTCTTGCTAATCTTAAAGTTCTAATTGCATCTTCTGCCGTAAAACATCCGGCTGTGTTAGGCAAATATGTTATTTTTTTTGGATCTATATAATCCATTAATCTAGCTTTATTCTTATTAGATATGTTTACTCTTCTGACTGCAACTGTCACTATGTCTGCACCAGAAGTCTTAATAGCTTTAGCACATTCACTGAAGCTTTTATATTTTCCAGTTCCAACTATCAAGCGTGATTTAAAAATCTTATTTGCTATCTTAAATCTTTTGTCAATCATTATCCACCACCGATAAAATGAACAATTTCTATTTTATCACCTTTCTTTAATCGAATTTTAGAAATTCTATTTTTGTCTATAATTTTTTTGTTTAGTTCTATAGCTATTTTATTTAATGGCATTTTTAATTTTGTAATCAAGCTCTTAAGTGTAAATTTAGGAATTATTTGCATTTGCTTGCCATTTACAGTTATTTTTATTTTATTTTTAATATTCATATATTATAAAGAATTCGTGAGTAAAATATTAATCATTAATGGTCCCAATCTTAATCTAATAGGTGAAAGAGAACAATCACAATATGGTAGCAAAGATTATAAATACCTAGAGGATATTTGTAAGAAAAAATCAAAAGAATTAAATTTAACTCTTGAAATGAAACAATCAAATGTTGAAGGAGAAATCGTAGATATTATTCAAAGTGCCAGAAACGAATTCGATGGAATTATAATTAATGCAGGTGGATATAGCCACACATCAGTTGCAATTAGAGATGCACTAGATATATTTAAAGGCAAGATAATTGAACTTCATATATCAAATATATATAAAAGAGAGGAATTTCGTCATAAATCTATAATAAGTGGTGTTGTTACAGGAATAATTTGTGGATTAGGAATAAATGGATATATTTTAGCCATAAATTCTATGCATGAGATGTTAAATGAAAATAAATAAAAATATAATCAAGGAGCTTACAGAATATTTAAATGAATTTAATCTTACAGAGATAGAATACACTGAAAAAGATATAAAAGTTAAAGTATCAAAATCTTCTGGATCAAATTTAGCATCAATTAAAGAAATAAAATCAGAAATAAAAACAGAAAATATTAAAATAGATAATGTTAGTGGGACTGAAGTTCCGTCGCCTATTATAGGAACAGCTTATTTAGCACCAGAACCTGGTGGTAAAAAGTTTGTAGAAGTCGGTAAAAAAATTAACAAAGGTGATACAATAATGATTGTTGAAGCTATGAAAACAATGAATCACGTACCATCTCCAATAGCAGGTACTGTAAAAAAAATTTGCGTCGAAGATGGTCAACCTGTTGAATATGGACATACGATAGCGATAATTGAGTAATAATGTTCAAAAAAATTCTTGTTGCAAATAGAGGTGAGATAGCTGTTAGAGTTATAAGAGCCTGTAAAGAATGGGGTATACAAACAGTCGCCATTCATTCTGATGTTGATAGAAATAGTATGCACGTTAGATTAGCTGACGAAAGTATATGTGTAGGTCCACACCAAGCAGCAAATAGTTATTTAAACATTCCTGCCATAATGTCAGCTATTGAATTGACAAATTCTGAAGCTGTTCATCCGGGATATGGTTTTTTATCTGAAAATTATGAATTTGCAAAAATTCTTGAACAAAACAAAATTAAATTTATTGGCCCATCTTCCTCATTGATTAAAATGATGGGTGATAAAATTGAAGCAAAAAAAATTGCAAAAAAATATGGTCTTCCAGTAATTGAAGGATCTGAAGGTGGAGTATCTGATTTTAATGAAGCAAAAAAAATATGTAAACAAATTGGATATCCAGTGTTGATAAAGGCAGCTGGTGGTGGTGGTGGAAAAGGAATGAAAGTTGTTAGAAAAGAAGATGAATTTGAAAGCTTATTTTTGACTGCAAAAACTGAGGCAAGAAAGTTTTTTGGTAATGATGAAGTCTACATTGAGAAATTTTTTCAAAATCCGAGACATATTGAAGTTCAAGTATTATCTGGCAAAAATAGAACTGTACATCTTCATGAAAGAGATTGCTCTATTCAAAGAAGACATCAAAAATTAATTGAAGAGACACCTAGCCCTTTATTAAATGATCAAATAAGAAATGATCTTTTTGATAAAACTGTAAAAATGGTAAGCCAAATTGGATATGAAGGTGCAGGGACAGTAGAATTTATTTTTGAAGATGGAAAATTTTATTTTTTAGAAATGAATACTAGAATACAGGTTGAACATCCAGTAACAGAAGTGGTTACTGGAATAGATTTAATAAAAGAACAGATCTGGATAGCGTATGATGGTAATACTGCCTTAAAACAGGAAGATATTAAGCCAAGAGGTCACGCAATTGAGTGTAGAATAAATGCTGAAGATGTGAGTAAAAATTTCCAACCCTCACCAGGAGAAATTACCATGTGTCATCAACCTTCAGGTTTTAGAACAAGGGTGGATGGAGCTATATTTCAAGGCTACAAAGTAACTCCATATTATGACAGCATGATTTGCAAAGTAATATGTCATGGAAGGAATAGAACTGAAGCAATTCAAAGAATGCGAAGATCCCTTGATGAATTTGTTATAGAAGGCATTAAAACAACGATAGAATTACATAAAATACTTTTAAATCACAAAAAATTTTTAGATTCAGATTTTAATGTGAGTTGGCTTGATAAAGAAAAATTACTCTAAGAATAACACTTTTTTAACCAAATATCATACACAGGGTGATCAAAAGGTCTAATTGATGGAGACGAGGCGAATGTCCAATCATTAAAAATGAACACCTTATTGTCATCTTTGTTTACTGTATCTCTTACTTGCATGTATGCTGTGACTTCTGGATCATCATCAAATTTTGAATTGTTACATTTAAGAATGTTTATAGACAGATTTTTAAATTTATATTCCTTTCCAACCTCAATCT
>LUMR01000364.1_pt1 | contig 12322 bp, 10 predicted proteins | sample 730041 | NCBI WGS metagenome assembly LUMR01 (sample SAMN03860258, study PRJNA289734) | marine metagenome | biome: seawater column; feature: ocean; material: water; isolation source: Red Sea water column Station 12 - depth 10m | place: Saudi Arabia: Red Sea | collected 2011-10-15 | depth 10 m | reverse complement strand
ATCCTGATCCACCAGTAATCACAATATTCATAGCGACCATGGGATATAAGTTACAGAGTTAGAATCTTCAATAATTTTATTTAATCTATCAAGTGTTGACTCATTTACAGGATACATCAGAACAAAGAGGTGAGGAGTATTAAGGCTTTCAAGATAATCAAATTTCACTATATCTTCATTATTTATTATTTCATCAAAAACAATTACGTTTTCAATAGAACTTTTTAGAATTTTTAATACTTCAGTTGTAGGTGAGTTTCGCAAATCATCTGTATCTTCTTTAAATGCTGCACCAATAAGAACTACTCCATCTAATTTTTTTGATTCATACAATTCTTTAATGTTCTCTGAAGTCCAATTTGCGTGAATATCATTTGAATTTAATATGTTTGAGATTATTGGAAGATTTAATTTATCATTATCATAAAAATTATTAACTTCTACGAGGTCTTTTGGAAAACATGAGCCACCCCAAGAAGGTGAAGGTCTAAAATAATGCTGTCCAATTCTATTATCTAGGCCTACTCCTTTTAAAACATCATCTAAATTTCCTCCAGAATAGTCTATTAACCTTGTTGCTTCATTCACAAAAGATAATCGGAGAGGAAGATATGTGTTTGCAAGATATTTAATCAATTGAGAGCTAATCGAATCAGTTGTAATAATCTCACAGTCAAAGCCACTGTAAAGCTCTTTTAATTTGGTAAGTTTTTCAGTGTCAGTCCCACCAAGAACAATCCTATCTGGCTTAAAGAAATCTTCAACAGCTGTACCCTCTCTTAAGAATTCTGGATTAAACGTTAATTTACTTGAATCCATTCCAACTTTATCACATACCTTTTCTATCTCGTATGGAGGAATTGTCGATTTTACAGTTATTACTAAGTCATTATTATTTACATTATTTATTTCTTTAATGGCAGATTCTAAAAACTTTGTATCTACAGAATTTGTTTCAATATTGTTTGGTGTTTGAACGCAGACAAAAACAATATCAATGTTGTCCCATTCAATGCTTGCATAATCTGACGAGAAAGACATTCTTTTAAATGTTTCTTCATCATTGAAATATTCTTCAAGTCCAGGCTCGTAAAAGGTAATTTTTTTACTAGATAGATCTTTAATTTTATTTTCATCCAAATCAATAAAATTAACGAAGTTACCAAGACTAGCCAACCCTACTCCAGTTACTAAGCCTACATACCCTGTACCTATGATGACAATGTTCATATTATGCAATGTTAACAATTTTAACACTTAAAATGTTATTAATGATTGTTTATTTAGCACATTGGGATTGGATATTAACTCAATCTAGAAAAGACATTGTATCAAATATCAACGATTCAAAATTTATGGCAATTTGCCCTTTTGATCGAAACGAAATTGAACTTGGAAATTATTACAAAGAAACAATTGATTGGAAATTAAATAGAAATAAAATTTTTGACTTTTGGGGAATTAAAAATCTCCGAAATATAATTAAGGATTTAAATTCTGATGATATTGTCCACGTATTCACTTTAAAATCTGGTCTTCTTTTTGCTTTTGCAAATCTTTTTAGAAATAATAAAACCAAAAATATATTGACTATAACCGGATTAGGTTATCTATTTAGTGATAACTTCAAAGCGAAGATTTTAAAAATATTATTAGGTTTTTTTATTAAACGCCTAGTTAATAAGAATTTTGATTTTTTGATGTACCAAAATGGGGAAGATCAAAAAACATTTAATAATTACTCTAAATATAATGGTGAATCTTTCATAATTCCAACTTCTGGGATAACCGTGAAAGAACTTGAGTTAAAAAAAGAATACCGAAATTCTAATTTAAAAGTAATTATGGCTACAAGGTTAATTAATGACAAAGGTATATTTGAATATCTTGAGCTAGCTAATTTGATGAAAGATTCAGATTTTGAGTTTTATCTAGCTGGTGATTTAGACAATGGAAATCCAGATTCACTAAGTGAATCACAGCTAAATGAAATAAAAAATAGTAACTTTATAAATTATTTAGGACATATTGATATAAAGAAAGAGCTTCAAAATTTCGATATAAATATTGTTATGTCAAAGTATGAGGGATCTTCAAGAATACTTTTAGAGTCTTTGTATGTAGGATTAATATGTTTATCTAATAATATTCCAGGTACCTCAGAGGTAAGCTCAAAATTTAGAAATTCTTTCTTTATAGATGAAAATAACATTGAAGAATTTAGAAGAAGTCTTGATGAAATAATTAATCATGATGCTTTTTCAGATAATACACAAAATATTCTTTTTGGAGAAGATGCCAAATACAATAGAGAATTAATTGACGAAAACTATACATCTGTCAAAATTGCAGCTGCATATAATAAAATTTATCGATATTTAAGAAAAGAGATCGAGAGTTACAAAAGTGAATTTATCTAATTTCCAAGTATCAATAACAAGTGCAGCGATAGCAACAATTTTATTATCCATATTTTTTAATTGGATAACTCTACAAAGAACAAAAAACTTTGTGCCAAGTAAAAGAAAAAATGAAGAAAGATTATCTTCAAGATATGTTCCACCATTTGGTGGTATTGCTTGTTCTATCGCATTTTTGATATCTACAAGATTTCTAGGACAGGCTGAAAGTAATTTCTTATACGTAGGATTTTTTGCAGTAATAATTTCAATTATTGGCTTGCTCGATGATTTGTATAATTTTAAATGGTATATTAAATTATTTTTTCAAATAATCATTGTCTACATACCTCTGTATAACTTAAATATTTTCATAAATTTTGAATCGCTTATTGGGGTAGAATTCAATAATTCTTTAAATTACATAGTTTCAACTATTTGGATTATGTTGATAATGAATGCAATAAATTTTATAGATAATATGGATGGACTTGCCGTAGTTGTCTCTTCAGCTATATGTATACAGATTGCGGTCTTAACAAATTATTTAAACCAGTATAAGTTAACAGATATTTCTATTCTTCTACTTTGTGCAATTGGAGGTTTTTTATTTTTCAATTTCCCACCTGCAAAACTATACTTTGGGGATTCTGGAAGTTTATTTATAGGTTTTTGTCTAGGATTTATGAGTATTATTTATAATTGGGTCCCAGAAGATGTTACTGTTTATTCAACTACACTCAGCCCAATATTGTTAGTATTTTCAGTTCCCTTGATAGATTTTCTTGTTGTTGTTACCTACAGAATTAGTATTGGTAAATCACCTACTATCGGTGGAACAGACCATATCTCACATCGATTACTTGCAAAAGGATTTTCTGAAAAAACCGTTCTTTCAATATTTCTAATTTATAGTCTTGGAACATTTTTATTAATTTATCTATCAATTTTTACTTCAACCCAATTATCTCTTTTAATTATTGGAGTTTTATTTACTGTTTATTTTCTAACTTACTTAATTTCGATAAGATTGAAGGTTTTAACTTAACTTTTCTTCGAGTTCAATAATTCTTTCAGGAGTTCCTGCATCGATCCACCAGCCATTTATATTTAAGTTCATACATTTATTTTCTGAAACAAAAATATTACATAAATCTGTAATTTCATATTCTCCCCTGGCAGATGGCTCTAAAGTATCAATCTTATTAAAAACAGAATTATCAAACATGTATAAACCCACAACGGCATCATTCGATTTAGGATTTGTTGGCTTTTCCTCAATTGAAAGAACCTTTCCATCAATATCCATCTCAGCTACTCCAAATTCCTCTGGGTTCTCTACTTCAGTTGTGAATATACATGCCCCTTCATGAAAATTTTTGAAATCAAAATTATTGAATGGACTATTTTCAAAAAAGTTATCGCCTAAAACAAAAAATATTTTCTCATTTTCATCTACATAATCTTTTGCTTGATATAAAGCATGTGATATCCCTTTTGGTTCTTCTTGAATAGTAAATTCTATTTCTAAATCTTTAAATTCACCAAGAGTAACTTCTTGTATCATATTGAAGTATTCCGGGTTAGTTATAATTACAAATTTTCTCATTCCCCAGTTAACAAGTTGAGAAATCTGTCGATTTATCATGGGGGTTCCATTTACATCTAAAAGTATTTTTGTAGATTTATTTCCTCTAAATTCTTGCAATCTTGTTCCAAGGCCACCTGCGGCAATAATACATTTGATATTTTCCACAACTAAAGAATACATAGTTATATTATGTAATTTGGTATTGTATGAAAATTTTTAATAAATATACTTATCTATTTCTAGGAATACTTGTTATCGCAACAATAGTAATTTTTAATTTTATCCCAAATCTAGAGACTGAAGAATTTGATCAAGAAGTCATTGATGACATTATAGAGGGTGTTACCACTACAACAATTGAGGAAAATAGTGAACAAAATACTCAAGAGTCTATTTCATCTTTAGATGAATTAGTTTTGACAGAGGAAGAAATATCAGATATTGATAAAGTTCTCGTATTTAATGAGTTTGAAAAGGAAATAACTAATTTTGATGTGTATTTATTGATTGGATCAGATGAAAGATCTGCAGAGATTGCCTTAACAAGGGGTGAAGTAACAGGAAAGCGAGCAGATGTAATTATTCTTGGGCTTGTTGATAAATCATCAAAAGAAATTACTCTACTTTCTTTTCCACGTGATCTACTAATAAAAAACAATTGTACAGGGAAATTAGAGAGGATTAATGCAGCGTATAGTAAAAATGGGTGTGGGGGCAGAGCAGAAAATTTAGCTGCAGCCATATATAGCATTTCTGGAATACGAGTTACAAATTTTGCAAGCTTTGACTTTGAAGGCTTTGAGGAAATTATTGACTCAGTAGATGGTATCGAAATTTGTGTTGATAAGACTCAACGTGAGGGATTTAGCTTTGAATTACAAGAAGGATGTCAGACAGTTAATGGACTTACTACTTTGAACTGGGTTGTTTCACGATCAACTGAAGAATTAGTAGGTGAAAAAATTATTGATAATGAAGGAAATGATATATCTGAGTGGAAACCTATGCCTGGAGTTAGTGATCTTACAAGAATTGATAGGCAGCAATATGTTGTAATGCAACTAATCAATGAGTTAAAAGAATTTGAATCAGTAAATGAACTCAATTCTTTTATAAAAGCGTTGGAAAACTCATTTATTATCGATGAAAATTTATCGATAAATAAAGCAGTCGAACTTCTATGGACTTTCAGAAATATTGATTTAAGTAATGTCCAAAAATTTACAACACCTGTCGATTACTTAACATTAAATGATGGAAGGCAAGTATTAGTTCTAAACGATACAATTCACAATTTTTTGAAAAAAAATTCAGTTATTGACTCTTAGAGAATTGGAAATGAAATAAATCGGAATTAACCAAAAGTAAATTCCAACATCTGGTGCATATACGAGGTCATTTGTAAGGTTTTGTGCAATTAGCATTAATAACAAAGCAATTTCGAATCCAAATATTCTTTTAAAGTTTTTAATTAAAGAATATGCAATTAAAAATATAATTATCAAAACTGGGAATAGGCCATATTCAACAGACATAGTTAAAAAGCCATTATGCGAGGTTGTAATCTCATCATATTGGGATAATGAGAAATCAGAAATTACAGAATCAAATACTCCATTTTTTGAAATTAGTTTTCCAGATCTCAAACTCTGTCCCCCTACAAAATTTGAATATCCGGATGTTACATTTTCAATCCAAAAAAAATACATCCTACCATCAATAATTGACCACTTCCAAGACTGATCATTAAATTCCTCATTAAGTCTTAAGATTGAACTTTGACTAAATAATGTTTCATGACCCTTTGGAACTGATTGAAGATTTAATTCAAGAGTTACCTCAAAATCTTTTCCAGATAAATTCACTTCATTTGGCAAAGCAACCCAATAACTTCTGGGTCTTTCAAGTCTTATAGAACTACCATTGTATTCAACTTGACTTTCATACTGATTTTTATTTAATGGAGTGAGTAATAAATAGTCAATATCTCTGTTTTCTTTTGTAAAATTATATTCTCTTTTATAATTATCTGTCTGAATAATTGTCCTTTTAACAAATCCACTAAGGTATTGATCCCCAGGAGATTGGCCATCTCCCCATCCACCAACCTCAAAAAAAGAATCATTTTCAATTAAATCAATTATTACCCCACTTGTATGATCGGAACCTAATTGATTCCAATTTGAACCATCGTTTGAGTAATAAAAAGAAATGATTGATCTTGGTAACAAATTATCTTGATAATCAAACCTTAATTTAAGAAAGCCTTCAACAGGCATTGAAATTTCATTTCCTGTAGAATCTAAAAATCTTGACCTTTCTTCTTCTGAATAAGTAATATTGAATTCATCAAAAAGTATATCCTCATCCAAAGTAACTAAATATTCTTCATAAACGCTTTTAATATAGTTTCCACCTCCTGCGCCGACAAAAATTTCTGTATTTTTTGCTCCGAGGGAGTTAAGAAAAGACCTATTGGTTTCCTTAAGAAATATTCCTGGAAATGTGTAAATTGAAAAGATTACGATAAGACTAAGACTTGTCACAAAATAAGTTTTAATAGCCTTATCAATTTTTTCAGAAAACATAATTAAAGTTAGTAAGCCAATAAATAATGCAAGATATGATCCTCTAGAAAATGTAAAAATTAGATTAATAAGGGATATAAAAAGTAAAGAAGCGTTGAGTCTATCTTCAAGTAAAAAAGTTTTTATACTGCCAGAATTAATTAATTTGTGAACACATAGTAAACAATAAATTGCGCATATTATACCTATTACATTAGGGCCTCCTCCTTGAAAACCACCTAGTCTGCCAGATGCAAATGGATTTATACTATCAATATTGTTCAACACCCACCCATCAATTGTTCCAGGTAGTTGAATTTGAAAAATTATAACTATGAAATTAGCCAACATCACAATACCTAAAGGTTCAAAAAGGTCGATAATTCGATTTTCATTTTTTTGAAGAAAATCTATACACAAATAAGAGAGCATAAAATAAAAATAAAATCTTAAGTTAGTTTGATTAAATAATTTAAATTCGCTGACCAAAAAAGTTGTATAAATTACAAAGATTCCTAAAAAAGATAAAAATAAGATGTCGAATTTTTGTAAAGTAAAATTCTGTATTTTTAAAGTCAACAATACAAGAAAAATGACTATTAATGGGATATCTTCAAAGTTGATTCCAAGAAGATTAATACCAATGTTTTGTGGAATTAAAAGAGAAATTGCAAATACTGAACCTATTGTGCGAGAACTTAATTTACTCAATTTTTTGTTTTCACTCACTGTGGGCCCGGCAGGACTCGAACCTGCGACCGACGGATTATGAGTCCGTTGCTCTAACCAACTGAGCTACAGGCCCAAATGTTAATTTATTACTGATTGAAGCTTGAGTGCTATTCCCATATCACCCTCTACTTTTAACTTACCTGTCATGAAAGCTGCTTGAGGACTTACGGATTTATCGTACATTCCTTTAAAAGTTTCCATATCGGTAGTTATTGTGCAGGCTGCTTCAGCGTCATCATCAGTTATTTCACCATTATCTGGATTCATAAATACTATTTGTGAATCTACAACCCATTTAATTGATCCTGGTAGAACACTAAGATCTTTTCCTTCAAAATTTTGCTCCGAGGGTGGGACTTGAACCCACAACCAACGGATTAACAGTCCGCTGCTCTGCCAATTGAGCTACCTCGGATAGCAAATTAATAATAGTATGTATTAAAGAGTATTCTGATAAAATTCTATTTTCTTTTTAAGATCTTCTAGGTCCTCTAACAGGGTTAAGTCATTAGACTCATCCATTTTTTTAATTAAATTTTCAATTTTTATATCAGAGTAATAAATATAAAGCCTGGCTACAGACTCTTTAAGTTGGGTATCAGAATAAGAAATATTTTGGTACTTTTCGAATTCATTATTATTTTTATTAGCTTTAAGCTCATCAATTAATGTTTTAAATTCAAGATTTAAATTAATTAAAAAGTCAAGTTCCTCTTCAATATTAAAATCTTGTTTGATTATTTCCGCAATTAAAATATCTTGAAACGTTTCAATATGTTTTATTTGTCTTGAAGAATTTTCATTTTGGGATAGTGGCTCATTGTCTGATTGATAATTTAATTCATTAATTAATACCTCTTTGGTAATTCCTATTTTTTTACTCAGATATCCAATAGCTAAATCTTTCTCTAATGGACTTAGAAAACTTGATATTTGTTTAAATTCTTGAAAAGTTTTTTTTGTATTGTCTGTATCAATTATTTTATTGATGCAGAATTCAACTAGATCTTCCTTTTCATTGATAATTTTATTGATATCACTAGTACCACTCTCATAAAGCTCTGAGATATCTTTAAACTCTTTAGGAAGATTTAGTTTGAAAAAATTAATTTCTGATGGCTGATTATTTTTAATTTCAAGAACCCTTTTCGTGGCAGTATCTCCTGCTTCATCATTATCAAAACACAGGTAAATTTCTTTTGTATATCTAGAAAGTAAATTAATTTGTTGAACCGTTAAAGCAGTACCCGATGGTGATGCAACATTATTAAAGCCAAGTTTATTAAATGCAATTACATCAAAATATCCTTCAACTAAAATAACAAACTTTTTCTTTTTCAAATCCGATAAAAACTCACTTGTGAAATAGAGTGATCTGTTTTTTCGATAAATTGAAGATTCAGCTGTATTTATATATTTTGGACCAAAATCATCTAATGCTCTTCCACCAAAACCAACTGTTTCATTCCTTAAATTTGTTATTGGAAAAATTATTCTATTTTTAAATAAAAAATTTCCTCTTTCACTCAATAATCCAAGATTTTTTAGATCAGTTTTTGTTAGATTGTTTTTTTTAAAAAACTCATTTGTACTTTTTTCATCTTTTTCTGCATAGCCAATTCTAAATTCTTTTATATCTGTTCCATCTAAATCTCTCGACTTTAAATAATCTATTGACTCAGAGCTTTTACCTTCTTTCATATTGTTAATAAAAAAATTATGAATTTTACTCATTGATCCAATAAGATTTTTTTGGTCACTCTCGAACTTTGAATCGGTGTATGTGAGATTAAATCCATACTTTTCAGCAGCAATCTCAACTGATTCTTGAAATTCAACATTATTTATCAATTGAATATATTTATAAATATCTCCACCCTCTTTACAACCAAAACAATGAAACAAGTTATCTTCATCTGTAAAACTCATGCTTGCAGTTTTTTCACCATGAAAAGGGCAAAGAGCCATACCTTTATTACCCTCTTGTGACATACTATCTCTATCTCGTACAGTTACAGCCTTGTCTTCTAATGTGTCAAAATCTACAGTTACACAATAAGGAGTCCCAATTTCATCCTGTCTTCTATAGCGTTTCCCAATAGATTGAGTTACATCAATTTCTGTTCTGAAATATGGACCCAGTTCAGATTTAATAGAATTACATACTTCGATTAATTCTTCTTTTTTGCTTAATGGCAGAATCCCAATTTGAATTGGAGCGAGTTCAAATTTAAATTTGAATAGAGTCCTTACCTCTTTTTCTAGTTCTTCTTCTTCATACAATGAAAGTAAAACCGCAAATAAAGTACGAGTAAGGCCTCCAGCAGGCTCGATAACAGATGGAGTAAATTTGTTATCACTATTTGGATCAAAATATCTCAAATCCTTACCACTACTTTCTTGATGAGCATTCAAATCATAATTACCCCTATTGGCAATCCCTTCAAGTTCACCCCATCCCCAAGGATATTCAAACTCAATATCTGATGTTTTCTTCGCATAATGAGCTAGTTCAGATTCATCATGTTCTCTTATTCTTAATTTATTTTCAGGAATACCCAGGTTTTTGTACCAATTAAGTCTATTTTCAATCCAATAATCAAACCATTTGTCCTCTTCACTCTCATCACAAAAGAATTCAATCTCCATTTGTTCAAACTCTCTTGTCCTAAAAATAAATTGTCCAGGTGTAATTTCGTTTCTAAATGACTTTCCAATATTTCCAATTCCAAAAGGTATTTTTGCTCTCATTGTTCTCAAAACATTTTCAAAATTTACAAATATACCTTGTGCAGTTTCTGGTCTTAAATAAACAGTTGAGTTTTCATTTTCAACCGGGCCAATGTTAGTCTGAAACATCAAGTTGAATTGACGTGGTTCCGTTAAGTCCTCTTTCTTAATATGATCTGGTACCTGATCAGCTCTAAATCTTTCACCTGTAGGTTTATGGTCAACCATTGGATCGGTAAATTCGCCTACATGACCCGATGCTTTCCAAACATCGCTTGATTGTATAATCGCAGTATCTATTGGATAAATTTCAACTTCTAAATTACTGATACTTTTCCACCACATCTTTTCTATATTATTTTTAAGAAGTACTCCTAATGGGCCGTAATCATAAGAACTTCTTAATCCTCCATATATTGATGAAGCATTAAATACAAATCCTCTTGATTGAGCAATTTTTACAACCTTATCAAATATTTCTTCAGGCATTTCCATACTTTCTTACTCTATTCTGAAATTCATCAACGGCCGAATCTAATTCTTTTTCATCAAAATCAGGCCATAGAGTATCCACAAACATAAGCTCAGTGTAGCTTAATTGATAGAGAAGAAAATTACTTACTCTCTTCTCCCCTGCTGTACGTATTAATAAATCTGGGTCTGGCATTTCAGGTAATAATAAATTAGCTCGAAATGATTCTTCATCTAATTGATCAATAGAATTTTTATTTAATTTTGTATAAGCATCATGAATTTCTTTTCTTGAACCATAGTTAAATGCAAATACAAGATTCAACTTTTTATTGTTCTTGGTCAATTGTTCAGTTTCATTCATCAGAAATTTATTTTCATCAGGAATTCTATTGTCTTCTAAATCACCAATAAAATGAAATCTAACACCCTTATCATTAAATTCTTCTCTTCTCCTGATTAAAATATCACGATTAAAAAACATTAAAAAATCAACTTCATCTTCAGACCTTGACCAATTTTCAGTTGAAAAAGCATAAACCGTCAGCCATTGCAGATTGTTTTTAAGTGCCCAATCAATTGAACGTGAAAGGGAGAATTCACCAGCAGCATGTCCTGCTGTTCTCTCTAATCCCTGGTTGGTTGCCCATCTACCATTACCATCCATAATTATGGCAATGTGATTAAGATTTATATCCTTAAGATTCATTCCAAATTTTCTTCATAAGTTTTGATTCATACGTCTTTAATTTGTCATTTTTTTCATGTGAGTAACCAATTAAATGTAAAAGCCCATGAATTACAATATATTGTAGTTCTTCAACAAAATCTTTATCGTAGATTTCTGCATTCTTTTTAATAACATTTCGACAAATGAACATGTCACCCATATCTTCATGCATACTTTCATCTAATTGATTTATAGCTTCAATGTCGTTGTATAAAGGAAAAGACAAAACATCTGTTGGCTTGTTTTTATTAAATGTTTTTTGATGGGTTACTTTTAATTTTTCATTTTTATAAAAATAACCGTTAAAAACAATTTTCAATATTTATTCTTCTTCATCTTTTGTAAATTCTGGATACAAAACTCTTTGATGGTAAAGTCCTTCCAAACTTGCTTGAAATGACTGTTTAATTTTTTCAAGATCTTGGAAAGTTATGGGCGCATTAAGTAATTGACCATCGTTGATTTTTTCTTCAAAAATTTCATTGACTAAATTAGATATTTTTTCTTCATCAGCATCTTCATATTGAAATCTTGCTCTACATGCTGCCTCCAGAGCGTCTGCAAACATTAAAATAACAGTTTCTTTTGAACTTGGCTTTTCTCCAAGGTGTCTAAAATCATCTTTTGTGACTTCGGGGTTGGTAAGTTTTTCTTTTTCATAAAAATGCCTCATCACTGAATCACCGTGGTGTTCGATTATCCCTCTGTAAACTGCTTCAGGGATTTTGAATTTTTTGGCTAATTTCACACCATCTGTCACGTGTGATCTGATAATTTCTACTGATTCATTTGAAGATAAATTATCATGCGGGTTACTTGATCCAAACTGATTTTCTACAAACATTGACGGGTTTTCAGTTTTTCCTAAATCGTGAAAGTAGGCCATAGCTCTTACTAGTTGTGAATTTGCGCCTATGAGATTTGCTGCCCTATCCCCAAGTGTTCCAACGACAAGCGAGTGATTGAATGTCCCTAAAGCTTTTTCTTCTAAATATCTAAGTCCTGGATGGTTTCTATCTGCAATTTCTGAAAGCCTAAAATTTGTAGTTAATCTAAATGCCAATTCAATATAATTTATGAGTGAAAATGCTGCTAAATTACC
>LUMR01000211.1_pt1 | contig 12399 bp, 13 predicted proteins | sample 730041 | NCBI WGS metagenome assembly LUMR01 (sample SAMN03860258, study PRJNA289734) | marine metagenome | biome: seawater column; feature: ocean; material: water; isolation source: Red Sea water column Station 12 - depth 10m | place: Saudi Arabia: Red Sea | collected 2011-10-15 | depth 10 m | reverse complement strand
GCATTTAACTGAGTTTGAACTAGAGATATTCGATCAGAATTAATACTTATTGAACTTTTAAATTGACTTCGCCAATCACTAATTTCATCTCTTAAAATTTCTAAGGATTTTTCCGAAGCTCTACCGGCTAAAAGTACTGCCTCCGCCCTACTCACTGTAGTTTCCCAAGCTTCATAATTATAGTCTGATTGATTGGATTTTATATCAGAAAATCCAAAAAACGGTATCAAAAGAAATATGACAAATCCTATAACTACTCGCATGATTAATCCTCAAAAACCGTTGGGAGATTACTTTCCACAGTGTTCATCCATTTTCGCGTTGGTAAACCTTTAGATCTTAAAAATTCATAATTGAACAACTTTGACTGATAACGAGTTCCATAATCACACAAAATAGTCACTATTGTTTTACCGGGCCCTAAGTCATTGGCTAATCTTTTTGCACCCGCTATGTTAATTCCCGAGGAACTACCCAAACATAGACCTTCATTCTCCATGAGATCAAAGACAATGTTTAGAGCCTCTTCATCATTAATTTGATAAGAAAAATCTGGCGCAAAACCTTTTAAATTCTCTGTAATTCTTCCTTGTCCAATGCCTTCTGTAATTGAATTGCCAGAAGAAGAAAGAACACCATCTTTATAGAAAGAGTAAAGCGCTGCCCCCATGGGATCAGCTAAACCAATATCTACTCCCTTCGTTTGCCGCCATATTTCTGGTCCTGTAGTATCGATGTGAGCTTGGCGATTTGCCACATTATCAAATTGATTTGCCCAAATAGCGCCACTTGGCAAAGTTTCTGCTAATTTCTCAGCTAAGCGGCCGGAATACTTAATATAGTTATTTGAGTTTTTGTATGGGACAGCTGGAACTTCAATTAACTCTGCACCCGCCAAACGGATCATATCTTTTTTTTCTTTACTCTGTGTTTCAGGGATAACAATAACTGTCTTAAAACCCATAGAGGCACCAACCAGAGCCAAACCAATTCCAGTATTACCTGCAGTGCCTTCAACAATTGTACCGCCAGGTTTTAGTTTGCCAGAATTTATTGCATTTTTTATAATACTTAACGCCGCTCTGTCTTTCACAGATTGCCCTGGATTTAAAAATTCCGCTTTACCTAAAATTGTACAACCAGTCTCCTCACTTGCCTGCCTTAATTTTATTAAGGGTGTGTTTCCAATTGCTGAAGCAAGATTAGAGGCATATTGCATTTACGAAGGCCTTTTAATTTAAATTATTTAAACCGTTTTTTAAAAACGAACTAGTAATTTTTACTAGTTTGGACGCATAGTTATGCTTATTTTTATTTTATTTAAAGGTATCTTTTCTAGTTTTTAAAAACTCGGCTATAAATATTTTCGTATTCTATCAATAAATCGATTTCATCGGACAAATTATGAAGTTGCATAAATTCTATTGCTACCCGAAATAAACCTGTGCCTCAACCATATCCATATGATCACTTAATTGTTTATTTTCAATATAGATAGAAACCTTTCTTAATTCATAATTAAAGCTACCCTCATAAAAATCTAAGCGATTTAAGTCATCATTTGAAAGATCAAAAAGAACAAGTCCTTGAGCAGATGCTCCCTCAACAAATTTAATTACTGGAAAGTTTCTGTCTTTGACCCAAAAAACAGAATAATTATCAAGCCGTGCGGGCTGTTTATCAATTTCATCTAGAGACCTACCAAGACAAATTTGGAGAAGCTCCAAATCACAAAGCGTTCCATATAAAAATATATTAGCCACTATTACTTAGACTACTGAACGATCATCATGAGGGTTTTTCGATAGTAATTTGAGTGACGTCACAATTTCCATAGTGAAATGTAGAGGCACAAGACGTTAAATAGAAATTCCACATTCTACGAAACCTATCATCAAAACCCATTTGCGATATCTCATCCCATTTTGAATTAAATGTGTCATGCCAACGTCGCAAAGTTTGTGAATAACTTTCGCCAAACTCTATTGATTTAACAACTTTTAAACCAGCCCGCTCTACCTCTGAACGTAGTGCATTCGGACTGGGAAGCATTCCTCCTGGGAAAATATACTTTTGAATAAAATCGACACTACGCCGATAAATTTCCCATCTGGCCTCTTGAATAGTTATAATCTGTAAAGTGGCTTGTTTCCCAGGATAAAGGCAATTTTTAACGCATTGGAAATAGGCTGGCCAATATTTTTCTCCCACAGCCTCAAACATCTCAATACTAGCGATACCATCATATTTTCCACGCTCGTCTCGGTAATCTTGAAGCTTAAAGTTGACCATATCAGTTAAACCAGCATCGCTAATTCTTTTTTCAGCATACTTCAGTTGTTCTTTACTGATTGTTAAACCAGTTACTTTTAGACCTCTTTCTTTTGCAGCAAACTCGGCAAATCCACCCCATCCGCAACCTATCTCCAAGATATGGTCACCTTTTTTTGCACCCATTTGATCAATTAAAGAGGAGAATTTTGCAATTTGTGCCTTTTCTGTGCTCTCTTGACCGGTCTCAAATATAGCAGAAGAATACGTCATCGTATCATCAAGCCATAATTTATAAAAATCGTTTCCCAAATCATAATGATAACTAATGTTTTTCTTAGCTTGAGATTTAGAATTAGACTGCAGCCAAAAACGGAACTTTTCCCATGCTCTAACCATTCCCATCCCGGGGAATGAGTCATACATTTCATCATTATCGGCGTGAATTAAGTCTAAAAAGGCTTGGAGATCCGGTGTTGACCACCAGCCATCTAAGTACGCATCACAAAATCCAAGATCGCCTTCCCTGATAAGCCTTGCAAAAACATCTGCATTATGAATTTTTAGTTGGCTAACCGGCCCAGGTTGTTTTCCATTGGCACGAAACACACGGCCATCTGGCAATTCAAAGTCTAACCTTCCTGAATTCATTTTTTTCGTCATTTCAAAAACTTGCGCAAAATAGCGTGGTAAGTTTTTCTGACCTTCTGTCGTTTCTAACATAACCTCACCCTAAAATTTTCGGTTCTTATAAGCCTCTAATGCTAGCGTTCTACCCTCTGACAAATCGACTATCGATTCAGGATATTCCATACCTGATTTAAGTTTCCACTTTTTTGGTATCGCGTCAAAGAAAGAAAGTGCATTTTTTGAATTTTTTCCACTAAATTCGGCGAGCCACCTATTTCTATAAACGTTTTCTTTGTCAAACTTCTCTAGCTGAGTATTTGGATTGAAAACTCGAAAATAAGGCGTTGCGTCGGGTCCAGACCCTGCAGACCATTGCCAACCCATTGCATTACTTGCCGGATCCCAATCAATTAAACAATTTTCAAACCACTTAAGCCCTATTTTCCAATGGGTCATTAAATGTTTAGTGAGAAACGATGCGACAATCATTCTTCCCCTGTTATGCATTCGACCAGTTACATAAAGCTCTCTCATTGCGGCATCAACAAAAGGAACTCCCGTACGACCCTGCTTCCAGAGCAGCACTTTCTCGTCATTTTCATTGGTATTCCAAGGAAAACTATCCCACTCTTGTCTCCAATTTTGATCAAGAATTCTAGGCGTGTGATAAGCCAAATGATAAGCAAACTCTCTCCAGACCAATTCTTTTAGAAAAATTTCGGCATCATCGTGACCTGCTTCTAAGGCTCGAACTCCTGCATTCCAACATTCAATTGGTGAGATTTCTCCTAACGACAGGTTTTCTGAAAGTCCCGATGTGCCATCTAGAGATGGAATATCTCTAGAAGAAGAGTAGTGCATTACTTTGTTAGCAATAAACCAATCTAGACGTTCTTTTGCCGCTTTTTCCCCTAACCGAACATGTTGATGAACAATGGACGCCCCAGTTGACATACCCTCTCCAAGACCCCAATTTTTAAGATTTTCAGATTTGGGCTGTTGGATGGAACTCCTTATCTGAGTAACCTTTATAATTGAACCTAATGGATCTTTATACCTAGTTGTTTTCCAAAACGGTGTGTAAACTTTAAAAAAGTCACTAGATTTAGGTGAAACGCTCCAAGGCTCAAATAATAGGTGTCCCGGAAAACTTTTTGCCATTATCCCTTTTTGCTTCAACAAAGACTTAATTTTTGCATCTCGATCATTTAATGGGGGAAGATAAGTTCTACCCCAAACAACTTTGTCAGCATTCGTTTCATTGATTAATTCTGTTAAGACTTTGTCAGCAGATCCTGTTTTAAATATTATATCTAAGCCATAAGTTCTGTATTGTTGTGCGAGGTACTCCAACCCTAGTTCAAGCCGCCATTTTGGAGCACTTCCTAGGCTATCTACAAACTCATCTTTTATAAAAACAGGTATTACTGGTTGTTCTGTATCTATAGCAAACTTTAAGGCAGGATTGTTATCAATCCTAAAGTCGCGTCTTATCCAATAAATTATTGGTTTTTCCATATAAAATGATATAGTTTAGATTGCCATTTCAGCCAGCTTAAAGATTTCTATAGAACTTCTTCCAAGGCCTGAATGACAGCAGCCACTTCTTCTTCTTTGGTATAGTGAACAAAACTCAATCGTAAAACACCATGTTCCACGTCAACGCCTAATGCTTCCAAAAGGCGAACTGCATAAAAGTCATCCCCTCCAGCCAAGACATTTAAACCTGACAGTTTCTTTGCAACATCAAATGAATTATACCCCAAATCAAGGGCAACCGTCGGGGCTCTTTTTGATGCGAGAGATGGTCCCAATAAGCGGATTGAATTTTTTTCACATACATAATCTAACAAAGGTTGAAGTAATCTTTGTTCATAATTTCTGATCATTTTATGAACTCCAGAAGGAGCGTCTGCACTCTTAATACCATGGTGCATTGCAAGCTTGTCAAAATATTCAACAATTCCTGCACAAGCCGCTATTTGAGCGTGATCTGGGCCCGCGGGCGTAAATTTTTTAGTTAAATGTTTACTATTAAAGTAGTGACCTTGGTTGGGAAGCAATTCAGCTAGTGGCTCTTTAATCACCATTATTCCTTGATGAGGTCCATAAGTCTTGTAGCTTGAAAACAAATATATATCTGCACCAATATCACCAACATTTGGCAATCCGTGAGGTGCATAGCTTACACCATCGACACAGACATATACCCCTGCCAAGTGTGCTTTAGAAACAATTTCTTTAACCGGGTTAATGTGCGCAACAATATTTGAGCAGTGTGGGAAACAAAGTAATTTCACATTTTCATCCAGCAAGTCATCTAAATCTTCTAGATTTAATTCGCCTGTTTCTTCATTCACCTGCCACTCTTTAACTTCTACGCCTTGATTAGAAAGTCTCCTCCAAGATCCAGTATTCGCCTCATGATCTTGATTTGTAACGATTATAGCGTTTCCTGGAACTAACCATTCTCCAAAAGCTTTTGCTAAAACATAAGTATTTTGAGAGGTAGAAGGCCCAAAACTCACTTCCTGTTCTTTGACACCCAAATAGCGGGCAAGTCCAACTCTTGCCTCATCCATTTCATAACCACCGGAGATACTGGCTTCAAATGCACCATAGGGTTGTACTTTTTTTTCAGTATAAAAACGATTGAGCCGGTCGATTACTTGTCGGCATACATAAGAACCTCCCGCGTTTTCAAAAAAACCTTTATTTATTAATTCAGGCACATCAAAAGCTGGGAACTGTTTGCGAACATATTCAATATCCAAGTCCAAAATATGCTCCTTATAAAATTTTTATCTTAAGTTTTTAAATAAGAATTTAAACGACCCAAACGATGATAAGTTGTCTTAAGCATTAACATCTACCACAACTCTACCGCGCACTTGTCCTTTAAGAATATCAGCCCCTAATCGGGGTAAATCTGAAAGTGTGGCAGGAGTAATCATGGCTTCCAATTTATCCATCGGTAGATCTGATGCTAAGCGTTCCCAAGCATTTAGTCTATTTTGATACGGCTGCATTACGCTATCGATACCCAGCAAATTCACACCACGCAAAATAAATGGGATAACAGTAGCTGGTAATTTCGCACTTCCAGCCAATCCGACGGCAGCTACAGAAGAACCGTAAAGCATTTGACCAAAAACCCGCGCAAGCATTTCACCACCAACAGTATCAACACAACCAGACCAAGTTTCCTTCTCTAATGGTCTTTTTGTAACTTCGTTTAATTCTTCCCTTGGAACAATATTCGAAGCCCCTAAAGATTTTAGGTAGTCAGAGCTCTCTGGACGGCCGGTTACAGCCGCAACTTCATAACCTAAATTTGAAAGAATTGCTGTTGCCACAGATCCAACACCTCCAGAAGCACCCGTAACAAGCACAGGTGCTTCCAAATGTTTCAGGCCATGATCTTCTAACGCCAAAATAGCCAACATAGCTGTCAAACCCGCAGTTCCTATAGCCATTGCTTGTTTTGAGGAAATTGATTTCGGTAAAGGCACGAGCCAATCAGCATTCACTTTAGCTTTCTGTGAATACCCACCCCAATGTACTTCTCCAACTCGCCAGCCTGTAAGAACAACTTTATCTCCAGGGGAGTAACGATCATCATCAGACGTTTCAACTATACCAGAAAAATCGATACCTGGCACATGTGGGTAATTTCGCACAAGGCCGCCGCCTGGGCCAATACATAACCCATCTTTATAATTTACAGTTGAATATTCGACTGCGACGGTAACATTACCTTCAGGTAACTGATCAATACTAACCTTTTCAACCGCTGCCGAAGTTTTTTCATCATCACCTTTATTTACAACTAGTGCATTAAACATTTTTATACCCTTTTATATCCAAAATTTTTCTAAAACTTCAGCTTTTCTTACCGATGATCCAGTATCGACCTCAACCTCTGTGCCTTCAGTCCAATGGCTCTTTTCTATCATACCAATAGAAACATTTGTTTTGAAGTCTGGAGACCATGTAGCAGAAGCAATTAGACCAACCTGTTTTCCACTAGACAAGACCTTCCAACCATTTGCATTGTGAGGCAAATCACCATCACCACTAATGGATACTGGTCGAATTATACGATCTGGACCCTCTTTTTTTTGTTTTTCAATTATTTCTTTTCCAAGATACTCGTCTGGAGAATTGCAAAATTTAGCAAGCCCCGCTTCCACAGGTGTATTTTGCCGGGTCATATCTGATCCAAAAGAAAGTAATCCACCTTCAATTCTCTCAATGAGATTAGGACACCCTGCCCTTACATTGAGATCTTTTCCGGCTTCAAAGAATGCGTTCCACAGAGGCATACCATAATCAAAACCATCAACATAAATTTCAAATCCACCCTGCTTTGACCAACCTGACCGCGCCACAACAAACTGCGTATCAAGAAATTTTAACTTTTTATAACGGAAAAATTTTATGTCTCTGACAGTGTCACCAAAAATCCTCGCGGTTAAGTCTTCGGCTAGCGGTCCTTGTATTGCCAGTGGAGAAACATCAGGCTCTTCAATCTCGACTTGCAAATTTTTTCCAATCGCCAAGCCAAGAAGAAACTGAAGCAAGTCGCCATCAGCAATTGATAACCAATAGTGATCCTCAGCTAACTTTATAGTGACTGGATCATTTAACATTCCACCATTATCATCACATATAGGCATGTAGTAACACTGATCATCAGCCATCTTATTCATATCCCGCGGGCTGACCATCCTAATCAATTTAGCCGCATCGGGACCTTTAACGCTTACCTGCCTTTCAACAGATACATCCCAAACTTGAACATACTTTTTAAGATGATGATAATCATTTTGATAGCTGTCAAAATAGCTTGGAAGCAGCATATGGTTATAGACTGTGTAAGCCTTAGCTCCAGCAGCTTGAACGCCAGGCGAAAATGGCGTCCCCCGCACGCGTCTAGAGGGAACTATTCCAGCCATTTAGGCTGAGCCCTTCCAATCTATCGGACAAACCTCTGCTGATTTTCCGCCAAAATCCCAGACACGGCCATAATCACGAACTTTAGATTTTATACCTTTAGCCGCAATTATGTCAGGACCCATCCAGTACTTTGTATTGCTAATGACAACGGGCTGGTCTGGTTCTTTACCCTCAATGAGTTCTATCTCACCCTGAATTTTACGCCCAATCATTAACGATCGTTTTTTTCCATCTCGAACGATATCGACTTTTGTTTTCTCTGCCCCGATGATCTCACTTACCAACATTGTAAAGAGCCCTGTGGTTCCGCCGGCTTGACCGCTTAAAATACGGAGCAATCCATTATAAGCTTTTCCACTTGCGCTACTATCGATGTAAGCGGCAACTTTCCAATCACCTTCACCCATGCGGCCAGGTATATCCACTAGTAGGCCAACATCTATTCCTGCCAAATTTTCGTCTTCATAATAGCCCTCGTCAATCGCAATTGCCATCCACGCGTGACAGTGACCTTCAGTGGGTGGGTGAGCGCCCAAACTAACAACGCAAGGACAAAAAACAGTACAAGAACAATTTAGAAAGAGTTCTCCTTTTATCGCCCAATCGGTAGGAGTTGCCTGACGTCTCTTTGGGTTCTCCATTCTTTGATTGATACGCTGACTTATTGGTAACTTATCAGCCTCAGGTTTTCTGCTTATTGCCATAAATATGTTTCCTTAAATTATCGTAAAAGCAACAATGCTTAATCCGCTTAGAATCATTAGAACACCCAGAGGTTTTACTATAAAGTGACCCAGTTGTGGCAATTTTTCCAGTACCATCATCAGCGTAGCCAATCCCATCCATAGAAAATTCATGACGCCACCGGCAAAGCCAAGAACCATAAATAACCAGCAGCAACCGACACAATAAACACCAAGACTGATCCCCATGCGGACTCCACCATTAAGCCCTGTTTTCCAGTGACCTAGAAAATAAGACATCGGACTATGACAAACACCATGACAGACTTCTTTAGCACGTGTGAATTGGAAAACTCCAGCCAGTATCAAGAGAGCCGCCGATACCCATAGGGACTTTGCTTTACCCATCATGTCAACAATACTGAAATTAAGAAGAACCATTTGTACTATAGTGATGATTAAAGAAAATATTATCCAAATTAATGAGTAACCCAGAAGCACGCCAATCCAGCCTATCCGAGTACCATCTGCGCTAACCATTAAATCTTCATAGCTTCGCATGGTAGGAACCATAGTCGGCAGCATCATTGCCGCCATCATTACAGCCCACATACCTGCCAAAGGTAAAAAACTTGTCATTGAGGTATCCATAGACATACTGCCGTCCATAGAAGGCATGGCTGCCATTTGTTTATCTTCAGACATTACCTGCCCTGGGTTCATATTGTCATCCGAATTCATGCCTTTCTTTGGAGCCATATCTCCATCACCCGACATTTGAGACATCTTTTCTATAGGCATATCCATTTGGGGCATAGAATTTTCCATGGACATCCGTCCAAGCAAATCCATATTCATGGATAAACTCATGGAATAAAGCCACCACCACGCCGCAAGAATAGAGGCAAAAAAAGCTATCCAAAATATATTCCGTGAAATCGCCATAATTTATATAGCCTATAGCCAGTCGTTCCGCCGACGGAAATACACTGTTTCATTCTTCAAACAAGAAAAAAAAAATAAATGACGCACCGTAAAAAATATTTTAGCTTTTCTGATTTAAATCTTTAAATTTCAGTAAAATTTGCTTAAACATCAATCGTTCTTTTGAACTATGGACATAAACGCGCTCATAATAAGCGGATCGGACCAGGGGGCGGTACCCTGCGGCTCCACCAAACTTTATCTTTGGGGCCGAAATAGGATCGACGGACGTCTAAAAGGGTTAGCTTTGTTTCGGCGGGAAGCCACCGTTATCGGCGCAAAATGTACAATTGCAAATGACAATCGTGCTCCAGTAGCGATGGCTGCGTAAGCAGTCGGAGATACTGAAATCTAAGTCCAAACCTCTAGCTTGGTTTGGCGGGGTTCGTAGGCACCTGGCAACAGAAGCCTACACTTAAAATTTGATGAGGTAGTATCCATTTAGGAATAATCAAAATAACTAGAGGGTTTAAGGAACAAAATATGGCAGATGAAATCGACTATGGCAATTTAATGCATAATGCTATGAGGTCTCTCATCCAAGATGTGCTAACAGAAGTTAAAAATAATGGCCTACCAGGAGAGCACCACTTCTTTATAACCTTTGATACAAATCATGCGGGTGTCGAAATGGCTTCATGGCTCAAAGATAGGTACCCAACAGAAATAACTGTTGTCATGCAACACTGGTATGATGACCTCGAAGTAAAAGACGATGGTTTTAGCGTTACCTTAAATTTTGGAGACACCCCGGAACACTTGGTTATACCTTATGAATCAATCCTTACGTTTGTTGACCCTTCAGTTGAGTTTGGACTCCGATTTGAATCTAATGAAGAAGATGAGGATTCAGACAAACAAAAACCAACTGTGTCTGAAGAAAGTAACAAGGACGAGACTAAAAAAGAAACAGGGCAAGTTGTAAGTCTTGATAACTTTCGTAAATGAAAATTTAAAATTCGTTGTTAGCCAATATATATGTCAACAAAACCCAAAAAAAGGTCACTTACTCTAAAAGGCCATCGCACTTCCGTCAGCCTTGAAGATAAATTTTGGAAAGAGTTTTGTAAAATAGCAGAAAGACAAAATATCAGTATTAATGAATTAGCCTCTCGATTAGACGTCACTCGAGAACTAAACTCGATAAGTTTGGCATCTTTAATAAGAGATTTTGTTTTGAATGATTTACTGCAAAGGCTAGAAAAGAAAAAACTTTAACCAAGCGAACCTAGGCTTGGAAAGGTTTCTAAAAGCCAAAATGAAATCGATGAAAAGCCTCCTGTTAACATCAGCAAACCGACGGTCCAAAGCATCAAACCCATAATTCTTTCTATCACGTCAAAGTTTTTTTTGAGAATGGTAAGCGGGCCATCCATTCTATTGATAAATATGGCAAATAATAAAAATGGAACACCCAAACCAATTGCATAAAACCCCAAAAGAATTGTGCCCTTCAGTATAGATCCATTAGACGCAGCCAAACTCAAAATAGCCCCTAACTGAGGCCCAATACACGGTGTCCAACCAAAAGCGAATGCGAGACCAAGAATATATGATCCAAAAGCGGTTCCCTCATAACTTCTAACTTCAAATCTTGCCTCTTGGTCTAAAAAACGCAATCGATTGATATTCAAAAAGTGAAGTCCAAAAAGCATTATTATGAGGCCAGCAAGTGTATTCAATAAAGATTGGTAATCAAAAAAAATTGTTCCTATTGCCGAAGCTGAAAAACCAAGGATTAAAAAAACAGTCGATAATCCCAAAACAAAAAACAATGCCGTAAATACAATTTTACGATGTTTCCTTTTATCATTAACATCAGTTAAAGCCACGCCGCTCATGTAGGCCAAATAGGGAGGTACAATGGGAAGAACACAGGGGCTTAAAAATGATATTAAGCCAGCAAAAACTGCAACAAATAGAGCCGGCAATAAACTCGCATCAATTATTTCGATTCCAAACATTTTGCTCTTTTAATTTAGATTTCATTAAAGGTCACGCTGTACATGTAGATTGAATGTCACTAAATAAAATGAAACCATTTGTGAATTTATTTTAGGATTAATAGGTTTGATTGAGTTAGATGCCACTGGACTATTATGCCCACTTCCAGTTTTAAAATTACAAAAAATGATTAAAAGCATTAAAGAAAAAGAACGAATTAAGTTAATTACGGACGATCCAGCTGCAGTTGTTGATGTCCCTCATTTTTGCAATGAACAGGGACATCATCTTATCGAGATTTCAGACCAAAACGGTTGTGACTTATTTCTAATTGAGCGAGGAAAAAATTAACCCTTTAGTGACCACCAGCCACGACGTTTTTGTTTAGCTTTTTCTTCCTCATCATTTAGTTTTGGCTCATCACTATTTTCTAAATCTACTTTTTTTGGTTTACGAGGTGCTCGCTTCTTTTTCTCTTTTTCTTCTTTAGGCAATTTATCAGTACTTTTTACCTCTGTTTCACCTCCAACAGCCTTTTCCTCAGTGCTTTCTATAACTGAAACAGTAACAACTTCTTGTTTTTTATTACTTTGTTTATTTCGCCGTCTTCGTTTAACATCTTTTTTTACATTTTCAGCTGGGGTGTTTTCATTTGAAGAAGGATTATTCTCAACACCAGTCTCTGAATTACCTTGATTGCCTGTTTCATCTTGGTCGGACTTTACTTCTTCTTCATTTGTAAACTGCCTTTTTTTACGTCTGCGTCTACGACGTTTTTTTGGCCTTTCATCATCACTCTGAAAATTCTCTGTTTCGTCTTCTTCAGATTTATCCATAAGGCCATCAGCTGTGACAAGTACTGGTTCATTTTCAGTTAAGATCCGTGTTGCGGATTTTAATTTCTCAATTGAATATTCAGGACTTACTA
>LUMR01000390.1_pt1 | contig 12433 bp, 10 predicted proteins | sample 730041 | NCBI WGS metagenome assembly LUMR01 (sample SAMN03860258, study PRJNA289734) | marine metagenome | biome: seawater column; feature: ocean; material: water; isolation source: Red Sea water column Station 12 - depth 10m | place: Saudi Arabia: Red Sea | collected 2011-10-15 | depth 10 m | reverse complement strand
TAAAGAAATCGATTGTTTTCTGGTGCATCAACCTTTAAAGAAAATGGATCACCGATATCCATTATCCAATGTTTTTTAACTTTTTTATTTATGAAGTAAGCCGCCATATGGGAAGAAAAAGGCAAACTAACAGAAATTATGACATCGTAATCTTTCGAAATTTTATTTCTATTTTTGTAAATTTGATAAAGCCAAAACATTGAATAATCAGGCCAAGCAAGATAATTGATAAAAAATCGATATATTTTTTTCAAAACTCCATAAAATGTTTTTTTAATTGCATCTCCGGAAGCAACTTGTTTTGATTTTTCTCTTAGATTTGAAACTATATTTATATTATTTTTATTTCCAAAATATATTATTTCAACATTATTTGTATCAAAATCTGGATACATCCCAGTTAAAATACTTACATTATGTCCATTGGCGATAAGTTCGTCTACCAATAATTTCCATCGGGTTGTTCGGGGGCTTACATGTGGTAAGTATTGATGCGTAACAATTAATATTTTTTTATACTTTTTCATTTTTAAACTCTAAAAGCATTAAGCCTAATGAAATTGCGAACATTGTACTTAATTCCTCAGCCTGAAAAAAATACATTAGCAATATGACAACTAAATTTGAAAAAATGTAAAATGAATATTCATTTCCATTGTTATAAAGTTTTTTCAAAACGTTTAATAAAAATATAAGAAACCATATTAACCCAATAATTCCACCTGAAAAATAAAGATTTATATACAAATTATTAAATGAAACAATCTGCCCACCATCTAACCCTCCCCTTGTGATCAGGGTGATTCTCTCGAATAAACTTTTTACTACACTCTCTGAATTTTTAGCTTCATCTAATTTATCGTCATATATTGAACAGTTACATTTATCAGGAGACTCTGGTGGACACATTGAAGGGTCTAATGCTGGAAATTTATAACCAAGACTATTACCTACAAAACTGGAAAACAATAAAAATATTATTGGAATAATAAATAGAAGGTCAAAATTTTTATTTTTTAATGTCCATAAAACAGCTGCAAATAGGATTCCAAGAATTAAGCTAATTACTCCTGTTAAACTTCTCGATAAAATAATTGCAAGGATTGGTAATATTGACAAAGCATACCAAATAGCTTGTTTTCGTGCTAGATAAAAGTTTAACGGAATGATAGGTGCTAACCAAACTGCCAAGAAACTTGGCTCTCTGAAAGTTCCATAATTCCTAAGTATCGAGCATGCCCTCTTTATTGGTTGAGACCAACCTCCCGAACCAGGTCTATTTCTTGAAAAATCTTGAAAATCAAATATGTATGAAAAGTATGATATTAGTGACAAAAATGAAACTGTAATGCCAATGAAAGATATAAATTTTATAATCGTATCTCGTTCGAAGTAATTACTTAAAGTGTAAACAAACCAAATAACAGCAATAAATCCAAGAAGCTTAAGTAGTCTAAGTGAAATGTATTGAGTGAATGAAGAAGTAGCAAACTCAGGTAGATCGGGGCTGTAAGATACAGCTCTAATTAAAGTGACAGAGGTAAAATATAAAAGTAACACTCTCAATGAATCAAATTGATTAAATTGAATTTCAAAACCAAAAAAATAATATATTACGTAAATAAATATAAAAATAGAAACTCCTATCCAAGGCAAAGGTATTGAAAATAAACTAAAAGCATCAAGGCTTTCAAAGAAAATACCAATTAAAAAAAGATAGAAAAGGGGTGTAATTTTTTTTGTATTCAATTTATACGTTTGTATCCTTTCGAGAATTTAAATTTAACTCCCTCATTCAATTCTCCCCAGTTTTCATAGGGGTTTAAATTCGTATCATTAGAAAAATCACTTATTAGTATATTTCCATTTTCTATTACTATTTTTCTATAAATTTTATTTCCATTAAAAACTGCACTACCTAAAAAATTATTTTTATCTAAAAATAACAATTTACCATCTTCCATATAGTTAAGCTTAAAACAATCAAATTCTGATTCCTTTGGAAATTTTATATCCGCATTTGGACCCCAATGAAATTTCATTGATCTAAATTCATTCCTTGTTTTTATATCGTCTGTATATGTTCCCGTACCTGGATCTCTTGCTATCCATTTGCCTTCAGTAAAACACTCAATTGAAAGTTGATCGTAATGAGCATGTCCACCAACACCATTTTGTCCTATTTGGCCACATCTGACACTAAAGTATTCTGAACCATCATTATTGCGCCATATAAAAATACCAAAATCGGGAAATGTATAAAGATTGAAATCATTTTGAAATATTTTAATTAAAGGATGATCAACCTTTGAAAAATTAGTTAAATCTATAGGATCATTTTTTAGATTGGGCACTTCTATCGAATTTTTATTTTCAAAATTGAAGAAATGATCAATGAGATTTATTAACCAATCCATTTTTAAAGGATCATCTTCATCATGATAAAAGTAGAAAAGTCTCCCTGAATCATTATCACCAATCTGAGAAAGTTCTCCATTAACCATTAGCAAATTTAGTAATCTTCTATTTGAAAATACTAACTTTTCAATTAATTCTATTAGTGATGAATCAGGTTCAATTTCATCTAAAGAAAGTTTAAAGATGATTAAAGCTTCAGTTACAAATGCAGAATAATGGGATGATCCTTCAAAATTAGTTCCATCTTTATAGAACTGTCTATTTAATTCTTTATTAAGTTCATTCAAATAATATGTAGTATCATCTTCATAACCATCAAACTTATATGTTGCTAGGGTCAAAATTATTGAACATAATTCAATTAAATAATGATTTCCGACAACATTTCCATCGTCTTCAAGATTTTCTGTTACGTATTGATAATGTTGACTAATAAATGTATCAATTAAGTCTTTATTATTGCCAAGAATCTTTGAATCTAAATCATTGTTTTCTAAAAAATTTCGATGAAAAATTAGATTTATATTTCTGATTGCTACATCCATTGGACTATTCCAGTAAATTAATGGAAAATTGTTTACATCAACATTTTCGTGCAAATTTTTCTCTTTGTTCAAGATTGATAATAAATCTAATTTTTGTAAAAATTGTAGCCTAGAGGCTTCATAAGGAACTTTTACATCACCCTTGTTGAAATAAGCAGGAATAAATTTATTGTGTGATTGGAAATCATTTTCACTAAAAATATCCCTTGATGTTACTAAATCGTCAGTTTCCTTTCCAAAAATTTTTTTAGAATAATTAATTTTGTCATCTGTATTTGTTAATAGGTAAGAAGCCAGCAACTGATGATAATTTGGATTGGTGTACTCAAAAGATTTAAAATTAGTGGGAATAACTATTTTTTTTGCAAATAAGTTTCTTAGATTGAATCTTGTTCTTTGTAAAAAAAGTTTAAGCATAAGATTTCCTAAAACTATAAGAAGTAAACATTGAAATAATCATTTGTGATGAAATAATTGACAAAATTGCCGGATTGGAAATACTTAAATTATGAAGTGCAAAATAAACTATATAAGAAATTACTGATCCTGAAATAATAATTTTTGTTATATTAACTTCAAAACCTAGAGCTCTTGAAAAAATAATATTGATTCTAGACCAAACCATTAAAGGTAATGAAAAAAGTATTAAAGAAGTTTGAAAAGAGACATCTCTGAACTCTTCGCCAAGAAGTGATACAAGAATATTTCCTGCAGTATCTCTTAACAAGTAAAACGTAACTGGAATAATAAATGAAAAAAAGAAAACTTTCTTTAGACGATCTCTTATGTTTTGAATTTCGTCTTTGTCTTTTGCTTTTGACAATTCTGGAAATAATATATCAAGGCTTGCTGCTAAAAGTTGAAAAATAATTTCTAATATTCTTCTGGACCATGCCAAGACACCCAAAGCTGGACCAAAATAAAATAGACCTAACAAAACTATATCTAACTCAGAAATCAAAGCACTGGAGAATGTTGTAAGAACCATTTTTCTTCCCGAATTATTCAGCTCTTTCCTTGTCGACTTATCTTGATCTGAATCTCTTTTTTTCTCGGTTTTAGGGATGTAGTAATGAGCGACTAGAAAAAATAGAAATAATATAGCGGATTGATACATTACAACCCATATTATTTCTAGACTGTTAATCACAATAATCCAAGCACCAAATCCATAAAGAATTGTTCTAACGATTATCTGCTTGGAAGTAATTACAAAATTGCCATCTGCTTGAAAATATGCCAGTGCAATATGAATCATTTCGTTAAAAACAAAACCTATAAGAAAAATTGCTGTTATTGGGTAATCTCTGCCAAATAAAATTGTTAATGGAAAAATTGTCGCCAAGGCTAATGCAAGATTTCTTAAAACCAGAAAATATGAGTTAGCAAAAAGAGAATTTTTGAAACCAACATTTTGAGCTCTTAGCTTTGTAACAACTAATGCAAGAGATAATACGGTTGCTGTTCCAATTAATACAGAAAGACTTTTTGAAGCTGCATATTCACCATATATTTCTGCTCCATACTCTCTACTTATTATTGTGATTAAAAAAAAATTAACTCCTAAAAGAGTTAATTGCATTAGAGATATGTAAATTGTATTTTCTTTCCAATTTTTTATCAATTCGCAACCCTTGCTAAATGCCAATTTGAAAGATTAATTAAATACCACTTTTTTTGGTAGTCATTTCCATTAAGGATATGATTTAATTCTCTTTCATTAAATAAATTTACTAGAGAATTGAACTGTTGCACAGATTCATAGAATTTTTCCTCATCTTTCTTGATCCACTCACCTATTGGAGCCCTAAATCCTTGTTTTTTTCTATTTATGATTTGATCAGGTAAATATTTCAACGCAACCTTTTTGAGAAGACTTTTTGTATTAGTTAAGTCAATAAGTAATTCTTCCGGCAAGGAAAGTACATATTCTACTAATTTATGATCAAGAAAAGGCACCCTAGCCTCAACAGCAGATTGCATTACAAGCTTATCCATTCTCATAAGTAAAAGTTCCGGAAGCCTTATCTTTAAATCAATTAAAGTCATCCACTTAGAAATTTTTGAATTTTTGTTAGAAAAATAATCTTTCCATTTATTGTCAGCGTAAAATATTAGATCAGAATGATTTGGTAAACCGTCTTCTAGCAAGCTATCTAATTCCTTTAAATTAAAACCCAAAGCTCCACCTGCAAATGAAGTTCTATTAAATAGAATATTGCTAAGCATATTTAATCTATGATTCTTAAAACTTGAGTATTTTTTTGTAGATTTAAAAAAGGGCTTAAAAAATTTATTCAATTTGAGATATCTATTCCAATGATCATATCCATAAAATAATTCATCTGCACCTTCCCCGACTTGAACAACTTTAATTTTGCTGTTGTTAGTTTTCTTACCTAGGAAATAAAGTGGAATTCCAACCTCATCCCCAACTAAGTCGTCTTGATAGAAGGAATAATTATCAAGAAGCTCTTGGAATTCTTGATAAGAAATATTCTCCTCAATTAAATCTATGTCATTATTACTTGCCGCAAATTTTGCTTCGTTTAACTCTCCCTCATATCCGGGGAAATGGTCTTTAAAATCTATGTTGAAACCTTTCAGTCCAGCTTTTTCATTTTGTTTCATGAGCTTGCCAATCAAGGATGAGTCAAGCCCTCCGGATAGAAATAGCCCTACTTCAACGTCACTTACTTTTCTGTACTCAACAGATTCATTTAATAATCTATCTATATTTTCAATTGCTTCTTCTTCTGAGATATCATTATTAACTTCAATATCAAATGGATCCCAATACTGATTAGATTTTATTGAATTGTCTGAAAAAAACTCTATGTACTCACCAGGTTGTACTTTTGATATGTTTAAATTTCCTGTTCTATTCATTGGGACACAAAGATGCCTTAGATATGCAATATAAGACTCAATATCAGGTTCAAATGGAATTAAATTAGATTGTTCTATAGTCTTTAATTCTGAAGAAAATATAAACCAATCATCATTCCTAGCAAAGTATAGAGGTTTGATTCCGATTCTATCTCTAGCTAAAAAAATAGAGCTCGTCTTTGCATCATGAATGGCAAAGGCAAATTGACCTCTTAATTTTTTTAAAATTTCAGATTTATATTCAATATATCCTTTAAGTAATACCTCTGTATCGCCTTCCGTAGAAAATTTAACACCTTTACTCTGTAGTTCAGCTCTAATTTCTTTGAAATTATAGATTTCACCGTTAAATACAATTGTATATCTTTTGTCGTCATCCTGATAAGGTTGGTTTGATCTTGAGTCTAAATCGATAATTGAAAGCCTGCTGTGAATAAAACATTCTGAATCTGAAATATAATTAATGGAAGAGTGATCGGGTCCCCTGTGTTCTAGGGAGACTTTCATATCATTTGCAATATTTTGGTCGATTTTAGAATTGTTAGTGCTAACAATTCCACCAATTCCACACATTTCTCTAACTCTAATGTTATATTTTTTATTCAAGTAAATTAATTTGAATAGTTTAGAGTAAATATTGTATGAAAATAATTTTTGACATTACAATCATGGTTTTTCTCATTCCAGTTTTTTTATTCTTTTTTCCAATCATTTACCTGTTGATAATTATTTCAGATGGTTATCCAGCAATATATGTTCAGGAAAGAGTTGGTAAAAACGGTAAAATTTTTAAATTATTTAAATTCAGGACTATGGATGAAAGCTCAGATGAGGATCTACACGAAGAGCATTATAAAAAATTAGCTGATAAAGAAACAATTGAGCCATCTTTAGAGCCTGGAAATCCTATACGAATTGAAAACGATGACAGAATAACAAAAATTGGTCTTTTTCTAAGAAAGACTTCCCTAGATGAATTGCCTAACGTAATAAATGTTCTAAAAGGAGAAATGTCAACTGTCGGTCCAAGACCATTAGTTGTTTATGAATCAAAATTACTTGGTGATTATCAAAAAAAGAGACATTCAGTAAAACCTGGAATTACTGGTCTTGCTCAAGTCCAGGGAAGATTAGATTTAAGCCTACAAGAGAGGCTTTATTGGGATATTGAATATGTTGAAAACTACAACATTGTCCTTGATTTCAAAATACTTTTTCAGACAATTATCTCTGTTATATCAAGAAAAGGGGCAAATTAGATTAAGGAGTAGTAGTCCTCAACTACCTTTGATTTATTTAAAATATTTTTATTTAGATTGTTTATATTTTTTTGATATTTCAAAAGTAGTGATTGATCATTAAGTTTATCAAATATTTTTTTCATCGAAGTCTCATCATATGGGTCAATGGTAAAACCTAATTCATATTTCTCTATAAACTTTGAAACAGCAGAATCACTGTTAGCAAAACACAATAAAATTTTATTCATTGAAAGATAGTCAAAAGTTTTACCAGGAAAACCTTCTACTGTAATTTCTTTGTCTAACGAAATAAGTCCAACAGGAATCTCTTTCGTTTTATCGTATAATTCGTTTCTTGGTAAATGCTCAAAAACATTTAATTGATCACTTTCTAAATCTTTAATAGAATCAAATTCTTCACCTGCTCCAAAAAATTTTAATTTCCAATTCTTCTCTTCAATAGAATTAAACGTATCGATAAATCTTTTAATATTTTGAGGTTTACCCATATTACCGGCATACAAAATTGTTTTTTTATCTAGATTTGGATTTTCATTTGATATTTCATAGGGGGAAAAGTGATAAATTGATTTTATGTCTTTATCTATTAATCCACGATTGTTAATAAGAAATGCTTTTAATTCTGATGAGTTTACAACCAAATTGTCAGCAAGTTTCATCGCGTATGTATCGATTTTTTTAAAAATGTAAAATAAAATTCCAGAATTTGTTTTCAATGTTTTGTTAGCAATTTCAGGATAAAGCTCCCAGCATGAGTATGTAACTTTAATCTTTAGAAATTTCTTTATATAAATTACAACTAAGTTCATAGTTGGTGGATAACTAAATATGAAAATATGAGAGTAATTTTTTTTGTTCTTAGATAAAAATTTAATTGTTTGATAGTGAAACATTATCCATTGAAAAAACCTAGTTACTTTGTTAAAACTCCTGCTTGCTGAACTTATATGTGTTATGTTTATGTCTTTATATGATGATGTGTAATATTTATCTGAAGTTAGATTCTTACTATTTTCGATATTGTATTGTGGTGAGCTTGCCAATATCTCAACATCAAAGTGAAATAAAATTTTTTTCATTCTTTAAATGAATTTGAAATGTCAAATGGATAATTTTCTTTATTGTGTTTATGAAAACTGTTTGATTCTGATAATTCTACAAGGTCGTCAACAATATTATCAGATGCTTTCCCATCGCCGAATGGTTGAGCCCATTTTGTATCAACTAACTTCATAGCCTTATCTAAGTAACTTTGAAAGTCACTTATCTTCTCAGATGGATCAAATTTTATAGAAGCATTAACATCATATACCTCTGGACGCTCTGTTGAGTATCTCATTTGAATAGAAGGTACATTCATAATGCATGCCTCTTCAACTACTGTACCTGAGTCACTCATTACAAAGGTTGAGTTCTTAAGAAGATACATAAATTCAAGATATCCTAAGGGGTCAATCATCAAAACGTTCGAATTGAGTTTTAGATCATATGATTTAAGCATTTCTTGAGTTTTGTATCCTGCAGGAAATACTATTTTCATATCAGAAGAATTAAATAGATTTACAATATTGTTGAGAGAATCGATGTTTAATATATTCTCTCTCCTATGAGATGTTGCTAATAAGAATTCGTTTTTTCCAATAAAATTTAAAACATTATTATCTAAGCTTTCATGTCCCGAATCAAAAATATTTTGATTTTCTTGAATAATATCAACTATGGGGTTCCCAGTTACTTTTATTATATCTTCAGAAATTCCCTCATTTAGACCTTGCGTCTTGTATGAATCAAGATAAGCATATATCCTGTCTGACAAGTGATCTATGGTTTTTCTGTATTTTTCTTCAGGCATTCTCCAATCGTATGAACGCATACATCCTTCAATATGAACAATTGGGATATTGTGCTGTGCTGCTCCAATACTACCCATGACCGTATTTGTATCACCAAGAAAAACAACAGCTTGATACTTATTGTTTTCTAAGTGATTGAATGTATTTTTAATCACTGAAGAAACTGTTGATGCATCGTTAGTAGTATCTATTTCAAATTCAACATCAGGTTTTGGAACATTAAGTTGTTTAAAGAAAACATCTTTCATATTCTCGGAATAATGCTGGCCAGACCATATGAAATCATACGTTATATTTTTATTTTCAGACAAAAGTCTGATAATTTTACTTGCCCTTATAACATCAGGTCTAATTCCTAGAATGATTCCAAGGTCTTTCATACAAATTCCAATATCTTTTTAGTTCCTTCATATTCAGCTAATTCAGATATATTGTCTCTTATAGATGGAATTTCTTTGTATCCACCTAATGCCCAAAGTTCTTGGTTAGCTTTTGAATCCAATGTCTTTAATGTTCTATCAACTTTGTTGTCTGATAAAACATTATTAATTTCTATATCTTTTGTGAAATATTCTTTAAAAAGATTTAACAACTCATACTTGTTAACTTTGTCACTTGGCACTAGGTGTTGCAATTTAATTTGAGTTTGTTCGTTCTTTGTAATACCTAATACAATTTTTGCAAAGTTTAATGTTGTTATGCCATTCCATTCATGATCTGTAAATCCATTAACTACTGATTCATCTGTCCTTAAAAACCAGTTAAGAAGTGACCTTCCACTCCCAGTTTCAGGTCCAACAATACTCGAACGCAGCAAGGTTTTATTATTGCTAGAAACCTCTCCAACAATTTTGGTTTTACCATACACATCTGTGGCATCTGTCATAGATGTTTCAATATATTCTCCTTCTAATCCAGAAAATACACAATCTGTTCCAATTTGAATGTAGCTGAAATTAAAATCCAAACTTGCTTTCGCAATTGTTAGTGGAAAAAAGGAGTTTATAGATATTGCATTGCTAATTGATTCTTTTGTTTCGGAGATGGTTGGCTTTATTGCTCCTATACAATTTATGACAAAACTAGGATTTGTTAATTTACATAAATCATCAAAGTTATCTTTGGTAGGATCAAAGTTAATCTTTTCACCGTTCAATTCACTAATAAATTTATTTTCAGAACGTGATGTAAAAAAAAGAGTATCTTTGGAATAATCAGAAAAAACTAAAGAAACCATTTTTCCTAACATACCTGTTGAGCCAAGTATAAGAAGGTTACTCAAACAGTTCACCTCCATTGCTTGTCCAAGGATCCCAATATTTTGAATCAAATCTATAATCATCATTTAGAGAGTCTTCTAGAGTAGAAGATGAAAAATACATTATTTTACTATTTTCTTCAAGGTTCATAGCTCCATTTGCATAACCCTCTGGAATGCATAATAAGTCTGAATTTATATCCATTTCGACCATTTTTGGATCAATTGTCTTATCTGGATTTTCCCAATCATCTATTTTTATTACACCGACCAAAAACTTGCCTGATAATACTTTGATAAGTTTTTTTTCATTTTTATGACCGTGCCATGCTCTCACAGTTCCTATTTTTGGATTTGTTACTGTATAAAATCTTTTGTAATCACTAAGGTTTAATTCATTAAAAAACTCAACATTTCCTCTGTGGTCTTCAGAAAACCCTCTTTCATATCTTTCTAGGTTCAAGATACACCAAACTTCTGCAAAAAGTTCTGATTTGAATACCTAGGATCTGTTATGTCCTTTATCCTGTTGTGAAAAATTAAATCATATATCTCATTAACTCCATTGATAAGCTCTATTGAAGCTTCAAATCCTGTTTCATCCAATAATTTTTGACTTGATACTTGATAGTTTCTAGCATCCTCAAAGCTCATGGGAGTCACTTCTACTTCAACATCTTTTACTTTATTTTCTATCTCTCTTGCTATATCGATGATTCTATAGTTCTTATGATGAAGATTGTAAATACCACTTACATCAGTGTTTAGACAGTGACTTATTGCATTTGAAACGTCATTTACATGAAGTAGGGGCCTCCACTGCTCACCGCCATAAACACTAATTTTTTTATCTATAAGTGCTTTTGCTGTAAGAATATTTACTACTAAATCAAGACGTACTCTTGAAAATTCATCACTTATCCCAAATAAAGTTCCAAGCCTAAAAATTAATGCATTTGCATTTTGCAGATATTCTTCTGCTTTTAATTTAGATGATGCGTATTCAGATAATGGATTTGTATCGGAAGCTTCTGTTAGAACTCCGTCTTGAGCCCCATAAACCGAACAAGTCGACAAAAATATTATTCTTTTATCAAAATTTTCAACAAGATTTTTCACACTTTCAGAATTAATTTCAAAGGTTAGGTCTGGATTAATGGCACACGCACCATCACCAACTAACGCTGCAAGCCAAACAACAACATCAAAGTTATTTAAAATACCATTTAATTTTGTTGTATCCCTTATGTCTCCAAGAATAAAATTTACTTTTTTTCGATAAGATGTTTCATAAATTAATGAATCGTAAACAGTAACTTCATGTTCCTGAGAAAGCTTATCAACGATTCCTCCTCCAACATATCCGGCACCACCTACAACTAAAATTTTCATCTTAAATATAGTATATGTTTGCGTTTTCTAATAAAACAGTATTTCAAAATGTAGAATTCTCCTTTTCATTAAGATATAGAAAGTAGCTAAAGTAAAAAAACCAAGATACAGAGTGATTTTGTAATAAATCACTTGATAAACTCAATAACAGAAATGCCATAATTGCCATAAGATTTGGTGAGTAGTTTGTTAAATCTCTTAATTTAAAAAGACTTAATATAAGATCCTTGAAAATTAATCCGTACAAAAACAGGCCAACAATCCCGTAATTTAAAAGTATGAATAAATATGAATTGTGAGGACCGTAAGAAAAAGGATTATCATCAAAGTTTTTGGAATCAAGCACCTCATTTCCTTTTATTACGAAATTATCATATCCTCTTCCAAAAATATTATTGATTATTGAATCTTCTGAAACATATTGTAATGTTCCTGATTGCATTTCAACTCTGTCTTGGATACCGCTGTTATCATCTTGAATGAATCTATCTATTAAACCAAAATTTACACATATCAATAAAGAGCCAATTAATAATAAAACAGTATTTAGTTTTTTATCTTGAAGCATGATTCTAAATAATATAAATAAAACCAAAACAATTAGAGAAAACCGAGAATATGTAAAGAAACATCCAAAAATAGAGAATGGAATTATTATACGTAAATAACTACTTTCCATCCTGAACATTGAATATACTCCTGTTACAGTTATCAAATCAGCAAAACTGTTTGGCCCTCCCGCCTGAAATCCATTTGTTCTTCCTTTGATATATTCAATATCACTTAAATTAATTCCTATATTCCAAGTCTGATAGA
>LUMR01000732.1_pt1 | contig 12457 bp, 11 predicted proteins | sample 730041 | NCBI WGS metagenome assembly LUMR01 (sample SAMN03860258, study PRJNA289734) | marine metagenome | biome: seawater column; feature: ocean; material: water; isolation source: Red Sea water column Station 12 - depth 10m | place: Saudi Arabia: Red Sea | collected 2011-10-15 | depth 10 m | reverse complement strand
CATGAAAACGACCTAATCCCAAATCAGTATATACACTGTCAGGCATACCAAATAACCACTGACACAAATCAAGTTGGTGAATACTCTGATTTATTAAAACGCCTCCACCTTCACTTTCCCATTTAGCTCTCCAATTAGACGTCTGATAATAATAGTTTGTTCTAAACCAATTAGTTATTGTCCATTGAAAACGGTGAACTTTACCTAATTCATTTCCATTAATTAGTTCCTTTATCTTAACATAAACAGGATTAGTTCTTTGATTTAGCATAACAGTAAAAAATGCTTTAAAACTTTGTGAAATATTAATAAATTCTCGACACTTTTTACTAGTTATTGCTAAGGGTTTTTCAATTATAACATTAATATTATTTTCGAGATATTTTTATATTCTACATTTGAATCAGCAACTGCGGCTAAGATGGCATTTTCTATTTTATTCTCTTGTAATTTTTTAGCATGATTTGCTCCCATACCTCCTATGCCAATAACACCATATCTGACAGGTTTTTCCATAATTAATTTTATTATATTAAAATAAAAAATATTTAATTAATTTATGAAAGTATTGGATCTTTTACTGGAATAATTGGTACTCCACCTGGGGATTGTTCTGTGCCAGAAATTTCAATAGTGCTAATATTGCTTCGCCACCTAACACTTAAAGCAAACATAATAGCATCAGCAATATCTCTTGGTTCGAGAAGAGTAAAACCAGACATAAATTTTTTAGCTTTATTTTTATCTGTAAATGCAGCTTTACCAAAATTTGTTTTAGTTCTTCCAGGACATATTTCAGAAACTTTCACTCTTGATCCACTAAGTTCAATTCTTAAGCTTTGCGCAATTCTATGGATAGCACCTTTTTGACCGCCATAAACAGTACTCATTTGTGGGTATAGACCTGCAAGAGACCCCATTAAAACTACATGTCCCTTCCTTCTTTTTATCATTCCTGGAACAATAGCTTTTAAAGTATGAAGATAAGACTCGACATTTAATCTTGTAGATAATTCAATATCTTGCCTTGACGCTTTTAATATACCTTCAGCCCCTCTTCCAATGCCCGCATTACAAACTACAACATCAACTTTTACTTTGGTGAGTTTTTTATAAATTTGATCCGTGTCAAAGAGATCAATTTGAATGATTTCAAATTTATGTTTTTTTTTCAATTTCTCTAATATTGAAACGTCTTTATCAAGAGCATAAACTTTTACATTTTCTTTTAAAAATCTTTTAAGTGTTTCTAAGCCAATACCACTTGATGCACCAGTTATAAGCACACTTTTATATATTTTATTGATCATCTTCTGTTTAAGTATATTTTAATTATTAATATGCAATTAAATAAAAACATAAACAGAAATCTTTTAAAAGAACAATCATTTCCAAGTTATAATATTAATAATAATGAAGATTGCATACTTCATTTCGGTATTGGTAATTTTCATAGAGCTCACCAAGCACTATATATTCATGAAATATTAGAAAATAATAAAAACATTTCCATAATTGGGGTCAATTTAAGGTCTGAAGAAACAAATAATAAAATGCAATTACAAGACTACTTGTATTCTTTGGTAAGGATATCAAATAATTACAAAAAAGTTGATATTTTAAATCCAATTAAAAAAGTTTTATTTGGTTTAAAACACAAGAATGAAATTAGAAATTTAATTGTATCTGAAAAAATTAAATTAATTACAATTACTGTTACAGAAAAGGGATATCATTTTGATAAAAATAAAAAATTAAATTTTTCGAATCAAATTATTAATGATCTAGAGGATAAAAATTTATCAACTTTGATAGGTCATCTAAGTTTTGGAATAATAGAAAGATATAAAAAAAACAAAAAAAAATTAATCGTTTTAAGTTGTGATAATTTGTCTGAAAATGGAACAATTTTAAAAAATTTAGTTAAACAATTTATAGAAAAAAAATATCCAAAGTGTTTAGATTGGTTTGATAATAATATTGAGTTCCCATTATCTATGGTTGATGGAATTGTTCCAAATAATAATAAACAATCTGAATATTTTAACTTGCCATATAATGATAATTCAATTGTGGTTACTGAACCTTATAGAGATTGGTATATTCAATCAAATAATGATGAGCTAAAAAATATTTTATCAAATAATAAAATAAAATTTGTTGAAGATGTAAAATTTTATGAAAATAATAAACTTAAAATACTGAATGCTTCCCACTCAGCTTTAGCATACATTGGTCATTTGTGTGGGTATACATATGTTCATGAAGCAATAGAGGATAAAAATATTTACAATTTTATTTTAAATTTTTTAGACCAAGAAGTGTTACCCACTTTAGAAACTAAAGATGACTTTAATATTAATGAGTACAAAATGAAAATTTTAGAAAGATTTAAAAATACTTACATAGAGGATAAATTGTTAAGAATTGCTATGGATGGTTCTTTAAAAATACCTATAAGAATACTTGATACCTACAATAATAATAAAGGAGCAGCTAAATATATTCAATTTATCATAGCTTCTTGGTTATTTTTCTTATTTCAAATTATTGAAGAAGATCAAAATAGACTAGATGATGGAAATAAAGAATACTTTTACAGTGTTTACAAAAATAATAAGGATAATTTTTTTGAAGAAATAATTAATAATAAAAATATTTTTAATCTTTCGGTATTTTGTCAAAACTATCTGTTCCAAAAAAAGATAGAAATTTACTTATTAAATCACTTTTAGATTCTTCTATTAGAGGCGTGGACAGTCATGGTATTAGATTATTTTCTCATTATGTAAAATGTATTGAAAACGGAAGAATAAAAGCAAAACCTAAAATGAAGCTTATAAAAAAAAATAGAGGTGTAGCTGTCTATGATGCTGATGATGGTTTAGGGCATGTAGCAGCTTTAAAGGCATCAGCAATAGTATCATCTATGGCAAAGAAGAATGGCATTGCTTCAATTGGCATAATAAACTCCTCACACTATGGTGCTGCAGGTGTATATTCTATGGATATTGCACAAAAAGACTGTGTTGGTTTTTCATTTACACACTCAGATGCTTTTGCCATACCTTATAATGGTAAGAAACCTTTTCATGGGACTAATCCTTATTCTTTTACAGGCATGGAATAAAGTTATGAGAGCCAGAGCAAATTCTACTAAATTAAATTCTGAGATTGCACTTGATAAATCCGGCAACTACACAACTAACCCTTATAACGCTGTTTCTTTGGCTCCACTTGGAGGTAAAGAATATGGATATAAAGGTTTTGGATTATCTTCTTCAGTAGAAATAATGTGCGGACCTCTTATTGGTATGGCTCATGGATACCGTTTATTATCAATGATTGGACCAGATTTTAGTACACCAAGAAAGTTAGGACATTTCTTAATCGCCATTTCATTAAATGCTTTCACAACAAAAAAACAATATTTTAAAGGTATGAAAAACTATATGAGTGATCTAAAAAAACAAAAATCAAAAAAAAATAATAATCCAATTTTATATCCAGGCGAAAAAGAAAAAATTACTTCTAAAAAAAGATTAAAAACAGGTATTCCAATAGATAAGGAATTAAAAACTGATTTTTTATTTTTAGCAAATAAATATAAGGTAAAAATTAATTTATAGCTTTTATTACACCTTTAAGCTGATCTAGCCCTTTCATTCTGCCTAATAATGAATATCCAGGTATTACTGAATTAAATTGGTCATGAAGTATTGTATGCCCATGATCAGGCCTCATAGGAATTTGTTTAATAGGATGATTATTTTTTTTCCTTTTATTTTCTTCTTTTAATATTGCTTTGACAATAGACACCATGTCCAGGCTTCCATTAAGGTGGTCATCTTCATAAAAATCGAGAGATTTTGGAATGTGTCTTATATTTCTTAAATGAATAAAATTTATATAAGAACCATATTTTTTAATTATATTGACTAAGTTATTTTTTTTATTAACACCAAGGGATCCTGTACAAAAAGTTAAACCTACATTTGTATCTTTTTTTATATTCACAATAAAATTAATATCTTTCTCATTAGAAACAATTCTTGGTAATCCATAAACATTATATGGAGGATCATCTGGATGAATATTGTAATGAATATTATATTTTTTTATGATTGGATAAATTTCTTCTATAAAATCTTTTAAATTATTTTGTAAATCACTATGATTTAATTCTGCAAATTGATCAATCTCATAATTTAAATCTTTAATTGTATACTTTCTATCGTTTGCAGCTAACCCTCCAAGTAAAGACATTTTAAGTTTTTTTAAATCACTAGAATTCATTTTTTGTAATATTTTTTTTGAAGTATGGATGTCTTTGGATGAATACCTTTTTTTTGCTGTTTTAGATTTCAAAATAAAATTTTCAAATGCACAGACATGAAGATGATTATATTTTAGAGCAAATGCTCCATTTGGTAGTTGATGATTTAAATCTGTTCTCACCCAATCAATCAATGGCATAAAATTGTAACAAATATTTTTAATCTTATTCTTTCCTAAATTTATCAATGACTCTTTGTATTGATCTATGTAATATTTATATCTCCCTGACCTCTTTTTTATGTCATTATGAACAGGAAGACTTTCAACAACACTCCAAGTTAAATTTTTATTGTTATTAATTTTGAAACTTTCAATAAATTTCTTTCTTTTCTTGATTTCGAATGCAGACCATTTTTCACCATATTTTATTTGTGCTAGTGATGATACGATTCCTTCAACGCCTATCTGTCGAATTTGATCTAATTTTGAAGGATCATTATGACCAAACCATCTAAATGAATACAGCATGCGACAATAGTATAATCAATATAATTATAAATAAATACTTTATTTTATTTTTGTTGATTTAAGTTCTAATTCTGAATACATTAAAAATAAATTTAAGGAGGAATGATGAAAAAATTCATAATATTTTTAACTTCTTTTTTTGCTTTACTAGCTTCACCTGTTTTTGCAGGTGGTCATGGCGTGACTAAAGTAGCTCTAGTCCCTGGTGGCCCACACCCTTATTTTGCTGCGTGGGAACAAGCAGGTTTAGATGCTGTAAAAGACTTTGGTTTAGGAAAAGCAGATTACAGAGTCCCTGCAGAGTGGGATCTAAGTCAACAAAACGAGTTAATTGAAAGTTTAGTTGGTCAAGGTTACAATGCAGTACTTGTATTTCCTGGTGATGCAGTTGGTACAAATAAAATTTTAGGTGAACTAGATGATGCTGGTATACCAACAGCTGCTTTAGCAGGTTGTGTTGAGCAACCAACTCAAGCAAAATTTTGTTTTGGAACTGACACTGGTCACTCAGCTTATCTTGGTACAAAAGAATTAATTAAAGCTTTAGGTGGCAAAGGAAAAATTGCTCACTTTACTGGTTTCTTAGTTGATCCAAATACAACTCTAAGAATCAATGCTGTTGAACAAGCTGTTTCAGAAGCAGGCGGTGGAGTAGAAATTATTCAAGTTATTGCTGATATTGATGCTTATGAACCGGCTGATGAAAAAATTAATGCTTTCATGGCGGCTCAAGGAAGTGAAGTAGATGGTATTGTTACTACTGCATGGGTTCCTGCTGTTGTAGCAGCACAAGCTTTAACTAATATGGGCGATAAAAGAATTAAAATGGTTGGTATTGATCATGACGAAGTAGTTTTAAAAGCTATTAAAGATGGTTATGTTCATGGAACTATGCTTCAAAACCCATATGGACAAGGTTACATTGGTTCATATGTAATGGACAAAGTTAGACAAGGTTGTGAGTTCAAAGCTGATGCACCTTGGAAATCAACTGCACAAACTGATCAATTTATTGATTCAGGTACTGTATTTGTTGATATTAGCGATGTTGATACATACGTTATGGCTATGAGAGGAATTTCTCTAGAAATTTTAGAAACTTTTGATAGCACATATCTAAACTGTCCAAGTTAAAATAATATGGGGGCATTAAGCCCCCTTTTTTTATGAATAATAAAATTCCTAATTTTGTAAAAACTAATCAGTTTGGTTTACTTATATTGGTAATTGTATTTATTTGTATTTTTTCCTTTTCAACTGATGGATTTACTTCAAGATTCAATATTTATGCTCTCTCAAGAGTAGTTGCTCTAGATATAATGATTGGTTTAGCAATGATGGTAGTTATACTTACTGGAGGTTTAAATCTATCTCTAGGTGCTTTAGGTGTTTCTGCAGCAATGTTTGGTGGTTGGTGTATGGAAAGTATGGGAATTCCTATTTCTATTACAATCATTTTAGTTTTAGCTTTTGGTTCATTTCTAGGTTGGATTAATGGATTTGTAACTGTCAGAACGGGTGTTCATAGTTTCATTGTTACGCTGGCAACGATGAGTATTTATTTTGGCTTCATGACCTTGCTTACTGAAGCAGAAGCTTTTAGAAAACTACCAGAGGCTTTTACTGATTTTGGAAGTTTAAAACTTTTCAATAAATATATTTCACCATTATTAATTATTAGTGTGCTAACTTGTTTTGTACTTTACTACATTTTTAAATACACTGATATTGGACGAAAGCTTATTGCAGCTGGAGCTAATCCTGATGCTGCAGAATTATCAGGTATTTCTGTAGATAGAATGTTTATTTATTGTCATATGCTTTCAGGCTTCTTAGCAGCACTTGCAGGTATTATGTTAACAGCAAGAATTGGTGCTGCAATTCCGTCTATGGCTGGTCATCTTGGATTTGATTGGTTATTACCTGCCTTTTTAGCTCCAGTATTAGGTGGAACACTTCTTTCTGGTGGCAAGGTTACAGTTTTTGGAACAATGCTAGGAGCAATTCTTGTTACATTAATAAATAATGGATTATACTTAATCGATGTAGGTGAATTCTGGGTAAGATTTTTTCTTGGGATCATATTATTGGGAGCTGTTCTTCTAGATAGAGCTAGAGAATATTTTACTGTTAAAAATTCAATTGTTTCATGAGCGCACTTTTAAAAAAAGATTGGTTTGGACTGGGCTTAGTTTTAATTTTTGGTTCAATCTTAATTTCATTGTTTAAGCCTGCATTTATTTCCCCATTCAATTTATATGTTTTAATGCTGAGTGTTAGTTTGATGCTCGTTGTGGCAATGTCACAAATGATTATCATTGCAATTGGTCAAATGAACTTATCTGTCGGAGCAATTGGTGGCTTAGTTGCGATTTCATTTACTGGCTTAATGGAAGTTTATAGCATGTCTATTTTACCTGCTGTTCTCATTGGATTATTAATTGGTCTTGCTTGTGGTTTTATAAATGGATACATCACTGTTAAAACTGGCATATCAGCTTTTATTATTACCCTTGCTACACTTTACATTTTTAAAGGAATGAATTTAGGAATAACAGAGGCTCAACCTTTTTATGAAATTCCTGAGGCTGTTAAATTTTTTGGAAATGCAAAAATCTTTGGCCCTATACCTTACTTAGTTATTATACCAATTATTATAACTGTGCTGATGTGGATTTTAATGAATAGAACATCACTTGGAAGGTATATGCTGGCATACGGGAATAATGTACAATCATCAGAACTAATAGGAATATCTTCAACAAAAATAGTTATTTATGCTCATGTTATATCAGGCCTTTTAGCTGCTATCGGTGGAATGTTAGTGGTTTGTAGATTACAACTTGGGACACCCAATATAGGTGATTCTTGGCTATTACCTTCATTTGCTGCTCCGGTAATTGGAGGCGCTATACTTGCTGGTGGAAAAGTAGATGTTATTGCTACTGCTTTTGGTGTGATATTAGTTTCTATAATTTCTCAAGCTTTAGTAATTTTTAAAATTGATCCTTTTTTTGTTCAAATATTTTTAGGATTTATGATTTTATTAGCGGTATTTATAAATAGATACAGAGAATATAGAGAAGAGAGAAGAACAAAGGTTTTTTCAGATGAGTGATTATATTTTAGAACTCAATAACATTACAAAAAATTTTCCTGGTGTTAAAGCTCTTGATAATGCAAACTTTAGACTCAAAAAAAAATCAATCCATGCACTTCTTGGTGAAAACGGAGCAGGAAAATCTACATTAATTAAAATTATTACAGGAGTATATAATCAAAATGAAGGAAAGCTATTTAGAAAGAAATTTAATTAGGAGGTTTTCAGTTGGTGAAAATTTAATGTTAACCAACCTTCCTAAAAATAATTTAGGATTAATTGATTATAATACTGTTGCCAAAGAATCAAAAAAATGGCTCGATATTATGGAGTTGGATATAGATCCAAATACTATAGTCTCAGATTTAACAGTTGCAAAAATGCAACTGTGTGAAATAGCTAAAGCTTTATCATTAGAGTCAAAAATACTATTATTAGATGAGCCAACTTCATCATTATCCCCACAAGATACAAAAAATTTATTTGCATTACTTAAACGATTAGTTGCTGAACAAGATGTAAGTATAGTTTTTGTTAGTCACAAATTAGAGGAAGTATTTGAAATTTGTGATGAAGTTACTGTTTTGAGAGATGGTAAAAATGCTTGTGAGTCTGAACAAATTACTAATCTTAATAGACAGAAACTTGTTAAATTAATGATTGGTAGAGATGAACAAATAATTAAATCTAAGAAAAATATTGATTTTACAGATGAAAGTTTACTAGATCTACAATCAATAAACACTGACCTTGGTCATAAAAATATTAATTTAAATTTAAAAAAAGGTGAAATACTTGGATTATACGGTTTAGTTGGTGCAGGAAGAACAGAATTAATAAAATGTGTACTTGGGTTAGATAAAATTAATTCTGGACAGATTTTACTTAACAATAAAGAAATTAAAATTAAGTCCCCAAAAGATGCGCTAGAAAAATATAAAATTGGATACATAAGTGAAGACAGAAAAAAAGAAGGACTAATTCTAATGCATGATGTTTTATCCAATGCTGGAATAACAGTCTGGTCAAATTTGAAAAAAATATTATCCTTTTTAAATGACAGTATTGTTTACAATAAAGTAGATCCTTACGTGAAACAACTTGAAGTAAAAACACCTTCATACCAACAAATCGTTTCTAACTTATCTGGAGGTAATCAGCAAAAAATTAGTGTAGCTAAATGGCTAGCTTCTGGAACTGATATATTATTTATTGATGAACCCACAGTTGGTATAGATATAAAAACAAAATCTTACCTTCATGAATTAATTATTGAACTATCTTTAAAAGGCACATCAATAATTTTAATTACCAGTGATATGCCTGAAATGATTAGCTTAGCAGATAGAATTATAACAATGAAAGATTTTAAGGTAGTTGGTGAAACTATCAATAATCATAATTATGAAGAAATGAGTTCATCAATTATGAGGAATATTGCTATTGGTTTTGGTGGAGCACCCTTAGGCAATTTATTTGAAAATCTTGATGAACGAAATTGCTATGACATACTTGAAAAAAGCTATGAAAAAGGGATCAATATTTACGATACATCGCCTTTATATGGTTATGGATTAAGTGAACATAGATTAGGAAATTTTTTAAAAACTGTAGATGAAGAAAGTTATTTTTTATCAACTAAAGTTGGCAGGTATCTTACTCCAGCAAAAAAAGAAAATATAGATAGAGGGAGATTTGCAGGAAGTTTAAATTTTTCTCCTAATTTAGATTATTCATATGATGGTGTGATGAGAGCATTTGAACAATCATTGCTAAGATTAGCTGTTTCAAAAGTAGATATTTGCTTAATTCATGATGTAGATCGATTTAATTTTGGTGACGAGGTTGATCATTATTTTAAATTAGCAATGGATGGTGCCTATAAAGCCGTTCAAAAACTAAAAGAAGAAAAAGTAATTAAGGCTATTGGTGTAGGTGTAAATGATTCTGATATATGTGCAAGATTTGCTAACGCTGGTGATTTTGATTGCATGGTTCTAGCAGGAAGATATTCATTATTAGATCAAAATGCTTTAAATGATTTTTTCCCAATTGCTGAAAAAAATAATATAGGCATTATTCTTGCTGGAATTTTTAATTCTGGAATTTTAGCTAAAGGTGTTGGTGAAAATATTACCTACTTTTATGATAAAATTCCTGAAGAAGTTAAACAACGATATTTAAAAATTGCTAATATATGTAAAAAATATGAGGTACCTGTTCCAGCAGCAGCAATACAATTTTGCTATACTAATAAACTTGTCACCTCCATGATTTTAGGCATGGATAGGCTTGATCAAGTGGAGCAAAACTTAGATTTTTTAAATTTTCCTATCCCTGAAGATTTGTGGAAAGATTTACTTAATGAAAAACTAATTGATGAAAGATGTCCAATATGAAAATAATTGATATTAAAACTCAGGATATTCGTTTTCCAACATCAAAAGATAATTTGGGAACTGATGCTGTTCATGTTGATTGTGACTACTCTGCAACTTATGTTACAATATTTACTGATCAAAAAGATTTAACTGGTATTGGATTAACCTTTACTATTGGAAAAGGTAATGATCTTTGTTGTACCGTCATAGAATATTTTAAAGAATTTATTATTGGAAAAAATGTTGAAGAAATAGAAAAGGATATTGCATCCATATGGGAAAAAATTACAAACCACAGTCAATTAAGATGGGTAGGACCACAAAAAGGTGTAACACATCTTGCAGCTGCAGCTTTTTTTAATGCAATATGGGATTTAATTTCTAAATTTTATAAAAAACCTCTATGGAGATACATAATAGAATTAGAAACAAGAGATTTATTAGATAAACTCTCTTTTTCTTATATTGACGATGTAATTACTAAAGATGAAGCAGCTAAAATAATTGATCAGAAAAAAACAAATTTACCTTCAAATTTAGACGATTTAAATTCCACTATTTTTCCAGCGTATACAACAGCAGCTGGTTGGTTAGGATATTCAGATGAAAAAATGAAAAGACTAGTTGAAGAAAATTTAAGTAAGGGCTGGACTCATTTTAAAATGAAAGTTGGTCAAGATATAGAAAGGGATATCCATCGCTGTAAGTTAGTAAGAGAATTAATAGGTAATGAAAATAAATTGATGGTAGACTCAAATCAAATATGGAGTGTTAATCAAACTATCGAAAATATTGGAAAATTAAAACAATTTGATATTTTATTTTATGAAGAACCAACTAATCCTGATGATGTTTTAGGTTTTAAAAAAATTAAAGATGCACATCCTGACGTTAATCTTGCAACAGGAGAAATGATACAAAATAAAGTTATGTTTAAACAATTTATAGAAAACAAATCTTTAGATTATTGCCAAATTGATAGTTGTAGAATTGCAAGTATAAATGAAATTTTACCAGTTCTTTTAATAGCTAGTAAGTTTAATACCCCCGTTATTCCTCATGCAGGTGGTGTTGGTTTATGTGAATATGTTCAACATTTAAATCTAATCAACAAGTTTATAATTTCTAATCATGAATTATTATTAAGTGAATATGCAGAAAGCTGCTCTGAACATTTTGAAAATCCAGCAATAATTAAAGATGGTGGATATGTAACGCCAACAAATCCAGGATATTCTGTAAAAATTAAGGATAGTTCTCTTAATGAATTTGATTATAATAATGGTACTTATTGGAAATAAATGTACGTAGATAGTCATCAACATTTTTGGAAACTTTCAAGAGGAGATTACTCTTGGATGACCCCAGATATGAAAGTCTTATATAAAGATTTTTTTCCAGAAGATCTTGAGCCACTGATAAATAAAAAAAATATTACTAAAACAGTAATTGTCCAAGCTGCTGACACTGTTGCTGAAACAGAATTTACATTAAGTTTAGCATCTAAATATGAATTTATTGCAGGTGTCGTGGGTTGGGTTGATTTAGATAGTAACAATGCAAAAGATGATATTGATAAACTTTGTGAGAGTAAATTTTTAAAAGGTTTTAGACCTATGATACACGATATTCAAGATGATGCTTGGATGTTAAATGATCACTTAAAAGAAAATATAAAATATTTAAATACAAAAAATTTAACTTTTGACGCTTTAGTTCGACCAAATCATCTTCAACATCTTATACAATTTGTTAAAAAATATGATTTCCTTCCTATAGTTATTGATCATATTGCTAAGCCAGTGATTACTAAATCTGAAATTGACCAATGGAAAAAAGATATGACTGAACTATCAAAGGCAAGTAATGTTTATTGTAAATTCTCTGGAATTCTCACTGAAGTTGGTCAAGATTATACAAAAGAACAGCTTGATCCTTATATTGATTTTATTCTTAACACTTTTGGATCTGATAAATTAATGTGGGGAAGTGATTGGCCTGTTTTAACAATGGCAGATAATTATTCAAATTGGTTTGATTTAGCAATGAATTATTGCAATTCTTTTTCTGAAGACGAAAAAAATAAAATATTTTCTCGAAATGCAACTCAATTTTATAGTCTTTAAACGATTATATAAATTTAAACTTTAAAATTAAAAGAAAGGAATGT
>LUMR01000184.1_pt1 | contig 12458 bp, 18 predicted proteins | sample 730041 | NCBI WGS metagenome assembly LUMR01 (sample SAMN03860258, study PRJNA289734) | marine metagenome | biome: seawater column; feature: ocean; material: water; isolation source: Red Sea water column Station 12 - depth 10m | place: Saudi Arabia: Red Sea | collected 2011-10-15 | depth 10 m | reverse complement strand
GCCCATCTGCTGCAAAGGCCGGTGGTGCATGACTTCCGCGCCGCTGATCTGGCGTTAGGGGGACAGGGAGCACCGCTCGTGCCTCGGGCCGATGCGGCACTGCTGGGGCGCACGCAGGGCTGGCGGGCACTGCTGAACCTGGGCGGCATTGCCAACCTCACCCTCATCCCCCCCTGCGGTGGAGTGGATCGGCATGCCGCGATCTTGGGATGGGACTGCGGCCCCGCCAACAGCCTGATTGACCTGGGCATGCGCCAGTTCACCAATGGCGCCCAAAGCTTCGACAAGGGTGGAGCGATGGCAGCTCAGGGCCATGCGGATGAGGGCTGGATCCAGCGGTGGCTCCAGGAGGAGTACTTCCAGCTGGCACCACCGAAATCCACGGGACGGGAGTGTTTCGGGCAGGACGACCTCAACCGGCGGCTACGTCAGCTCGGTGGAGCCTCAGCGGCAGATGCCATCGCCACCCTGACGGCCTTTTCCGCCGCTGTGGTTGCCCAGGATCTGGCACGTCTGCGCCAGAGCGTTGGGATCGCACCGATCGAACTGATCACAGCCGGAGGTGGCAGCCAAAACCCGGTGTTGATCGATGAGCTGCGGCGGCGCTGCCGAGGCGCACAAATCGATGCGAGCAGCAGTCTGGGGGTGCCGACGGAAGCCAGAGAAGCGCTGGTCTTCGCGTTGCTGGCCTGGTGGCACCACAGGGGGCATCCCGGCAATGTGCCAGCTGTCACTGGAGCCTGTCGGGAGACCGTGCTCGGCACGCGGGTGGAGCCGGCCTAACCGGGCCGGTGCAGGCGCAGGCGCCGGGGGGCGCCCCTCAGACGGCGGGGCTGCTGTGATTCCAGGGCGGACCGCAGGCGCTCCTCGCGGGACGGCGCCGGTGCGGACGCCTCCAACTCCTGCTCATGGCGCTGAACCCCCTGCTGGATCAGCACCCTCGCCATGTTGCTCACCGTGCGGGATTCCAGCTCCGCCATCGCCGTGAGACGCGCACAGAGATCCTCAGGCAGAACCACCTGAATTCTCGGGGACTTGGGCTTCCCGCTGGATGAGGTCTGACGGGTGGGCACGACCGGATCCCCTGGAAGAGGCTCTGCTACTAAAAAGTGTACAGAGATGGTCAAGGGTAGTATCCATGACTATGGTGGGGGCATTGGTCCTCCTCGGAGTACCCCATGACCCAAGCCACACCTCGCTCCCGTCGCAGCCCAGCCGGCACCCGCGCTCGGTCCCGACGCCCCCGTCGCAGCGCTGAAAACAGCGACGTGCTGGTGTCAGCCGTGATCAGCACCTATCTGCTGACCCACCTGCACCACGTGTTGCAACGGGCCGAATACGGCGCTTCCCAGGAAGGGCGCAGCACCCAGGCCGCCAACTACGCCCAACTGCGCAAGGTGCTCTGCATGGACGCTCGCAGCATGAAGGACGCCTCGGCCCTGGGGCAGCACGATGACGGCATCGAACAAGCTGCCTGACAAGACTCTGCGTGCTGAATAGCGTTTGAGCAGTTGCTCAGATCGCGATGGCTTCCAACGCCGCATCGCTGTACGCCCGAATCAGCAGCAATCCGGAACAGACCCAGGCCCTGTTCCGTCAGGCGCTCCAGGATCCCAACGGCGCCATGGCCAGCATCTGCAGCCTGGGCGACCAGCTGGGGCTTCCCGTCACGACCCAGGACGTGCGCGACCATCTGGCCAGCCTTGACGACGACGACAGCAAGCGCTGGCTGATCAAGGCGAGAGGCGGTCTTTGAGCTCGGGGGCTTCGGGCGTCAGAAGGGCCTGGGGCTCAGCGCGCTCACGGCGTTCGTAGCCGCCACCTCCGGCCCAACTGAAGAAGAGCAGATAACTCACAATCGCCAATCCCGCGGCCACCACGAGAGCGGCCAGCTGTTCCAGTTTCAGCATGGCGACCAGCCTCCGGGAACCTTTACCAGTTTGCCGACAGGGATGATGGGGGGCATCACGCCTTCCGCCGGTGCTGCGACTCGAAAACGTCAGCAAGATCTACCCCACCGGGGAAGTGCTCCGGGCCGTGACCTGGGAGGTGAAACCCGGAGACAGGATCGGCCTGGTGGGGGTGAACGGCGCCGGCAAGTCCACCCAGATGCGTCTGATCGCCGGACACGAAGAGCCCACCAGCGGCCAGGTGGTTCGGCAGGGGGAGCCCCGCATCGCCTATCTCCAGCAGGAATTCGACGTGGACCTGGAGCGCACCGTGCGCCAGGAACTGTTTCAAGCCTTCGGCGAAGCGGCCGAGGTCATGAACCAGCAGCAGCAGGTGGAAGAGGCGATGGGCTCCGAACGGGCAGCGGAGGATCCCGACCATCTTGACCAGCTGATCCAAGAACTGGGAAAGCTGCAAAGCCGTTTCGAAGCACTGCATGGCTACGAACTCGATGCCCGCATCGACAAGCTCCTGCCCACGATCGGCTTCACCCCGGAGGGCGCTGAGCTGCAGGTGAAGGACTATTCCGGGGGCTGGCAGATGCGGATCGCCCTGGGAAAAATCCTGCTGCAGGAACCGGATCTTCTGCTGCTCGACGAACCCACCAACCATCTGGATGTCGAAACCATTCAGTGGCTGGAGAACTACCTGCTGGAGCAGAGCGCAGCCCTTGTGGTGATCAGCCATGACCGCACCTTCCTCGACCGGGTCTGCAATCAGATCGTTTCCACCGAACGGGGGGTGTCCCGCAGCTACCTCGGCAACTACACCGCCCACCTGGAGCAGAAACAACTGGAGCGGGAGGCCACACAGGCGGCCTTCGAACGGCAGCAGAAAGAGATCGCCACGCAACAGGCCTACATCGATCGCTTCCGTGCCAGTGCCACCCGCAGCACCCAGGCCAAAAGCCGTGAGAAGCAGCTGGACAAAGTGGAACGGGTGGAGGCACCGATCGAATCCGTAGCCGGGCCAAGTTTTCAGTTCCCACCTGCCCCGCGCTCCGGAGCCCAGGTTGCCCTGATCGACAACGTCACCCACAGCTATGGAGACAAAATCCTGTTCCTGGGGGCTGAACTGGAGGTGGAGCGGGGTGACCGCATTGCCTTCGTGGGCCCCAATGGTGCGGGCAAGTCCACCCTGCTGCGCCTGGTGATGGGGGTTGAGACCCCTGATGAAGGCAGTGCCCGGCTTGGGGAGCACAACGTGATTGCGGGGTACTTCGAACAGAACCAGGCCGAAGCCCTGGATCTGTCCAAGACCGTGATCGACACGATGTACGAAGCGGTTCCCGACTGGACCCAGACCCAGGTTCGTTCGCTGCTGGGCAGTTTCTGCTTCAGCAACGACACGGTGTTCAAGGAAGTCGGGAAGCTCAGCGGCGGAGAGAAAGCCCGTCTGGCCCTGGCCCTGATGCTGCTCACCCCCTGCAATCTGCTGGTTCTGGATGAGCCCACCAATCACCTCGACATCCCCGCCAAGCAGATGCTTGAGGACGCCTTGATGGCCTACGAGGGAGCCGCGCTGCTGGTCTCCCACGACCGCTATTTCATCTCCCGCGTCGCCAACCGCATCGTGGAACTGCGGGACGGCGAACTGGTGATGTATCGCGGGGATTACAACTACTACCTCGAGAAAAAAGAGGAGGAAAGGGCAGCCGCCAAGGAGAAAGAACTGGCTGCAGAACGGGAAGCCAAGCGGAAGGCCAACAAGGAGAAGCAGAAGGCACGCGACGCCCGCCGTAAAAAGGCGGCCTGACTGGCATCAGGCGACGGCAACGAAAACTTCACACAGGTTTAGGCAGGAAGACTTATTTCTCTTTACCTGCTGTTTTCATCTGCATAGGCTGACAAAACTGACCTTCCAGCCCCGATGAGCATGGTTCCCGGCCCCGGCAACAGCGAACCCGTTGGCGGTTCAACAGCCCCCGGTCCGGCCCCCCATGAGCAGACCTGGGACGCCGTGGAAACCTATTTCCAGTGCATCACCACCTGTTCGCTCGACGATGGCGACTGCATCACCCAATGCGTCGAACAACTGAGGGACGCCGACGACGCCTGAGCCAAAAGCTTCAGCCAGGGGCCAAGGCCGACAAATCGACGGGCTTGACGTTGATCGAGACCCGCTCCTGAGCTCGCTGCACCTCGAGCACAACCGTGGCACCGACACCGCGGCGTTCAATGGCACTGACCACCGCAGCTGGGCCATCAACCACCTGGCCATCGAAGCGAAGGATCACATCATCCACCTTGAGCCCGGCGCGGTCCGCCGGCCCCCCAGGTTGAACAGCGCGAATCACCGCACCTGGCGGCACCGGGGAGGTGGGAGTGGGCCGTGGCACCGGCGACAGACGGATGCCGATCACCGGATGACGGGCCTTGCCGCTGGCCACCAGCTGCTGGGCAATGGTTCGAGCCCGATTGATCGGAATGGCAAAACCCAGACCCGCCCCAGGCCCTGATCGCACCAAGGTGTTGATGCCGATCACCTCACCGTCGGCATTGAGCAGTGGCCCACCCGAATTACCAGGATTGATCGCCGCGTCGGTCTGAATCAGGTCAAGACGTTTGCCGGAAATTCCCAACTGAGCAACGTTGCGGTTGAGGTTGCTGATGATTCCCAGAGTCACCGTGCTCTCCAGGCCAAAGGGATTGCCCACGGCAATCGCCCAGTCGCCCACGCTGAGCCGGTCGGAATCCCCCAGATCCGCGACCGGCCAGGGCCCGGAGCCCTCCAGGCGCACCACCGCGAGATCGGTGAGGCTGTCTTTGCCCACCACTCGGGCAGGCACCCTCCTGCCATCGGAGAGGTCCACGGTGAGTTGATCCGCCCCCTCCACCACATGGGCATTGGTGAGCAACAGGCCCTTGGCATCGAAGATCACTCCACTGCCTTGGCCACGCTGCACCCTGGAGCGCGGAGCTGTGGCGCGTGGGATGCCGAAGAAGTGGCGAAACAAAGGGTCCTGCATCAGGGCCGGCGGCACACCCGCAACACTGGACTGATTGACGGTCCGCGCCGTCTCCAAGCTGACCACTGCCGGACCACTGCGCTTCACAGCGGCAGCCACAAACGAGCCGCGACGGATCTCCGGGCGCGCCTCGGCTTGCTGAGAGCCAACGATCAAGGGAAGCGACGACACGCCGGCCACCAGCAATCCCCCCGCCAGAGCAGAGGCGACAAGCGAGCGGGACGGGGAATTCACCACAGCTTCAGGGCGATCGGCTGCCTCGACGCTACGCAGAGCAGATCCGAAAACAGCCACGTTCCGTGTCAAAGCTGTGACCACATGCGACCGGGGTCCCGATAGCGTGAGAATGCAGATATTCAGCTGGGTCGGAGGGTCATGCTCGGTTCGCTGTTTCCCCTCATCTACGGAGCGCTGTTCGTGGCCCTGTTGTGGCAGGCCTTCCGCGTGATGAGCAAGGGTTTCCGCGCTGCCAGCGGTCCGATCAACAGCGCGCCCAGCAACGCTCCGAACGACCGCACAGGCCAGGTCACCGTCCACCCAGAACTTCTGGACAGCGAGGGACGGATCACGGAAGAGGCCCTGCTGACGGTGCGCTTCGGCGGTGACGATGACGAAGCCTCGACGGCCGCGGGACCCGGCACTGAATAAATTGGGCGCTTGAAGTCGACAGGGGTCGCCTGAGTGGATCAGAGAACACGCATCGTTGCCGCGGTCATCAAAGGCCTCAAGCTGCCCCCACGGTTTCGGCTTCGGCTGATGAAGGAAGACCCCGTCCGCCTGGAATTGAGCCTGACCCCGGCCTACGGCAAGGACCCCATCACCGTGGGACTTGTGGAATCTCTTGATCTGGTGGCCCGTCGTGACCGGGAAGGCCGGATCCCCCGCGACCTTCAGGGCACCTGGGACTGGACCGTCCGCCACGGCCAGGTGAGCACCGGAGGCTGGAATCCCTATCTCAAGGAAGCCCTGCAGACCATGTTCGAAACCGGTCTCCCGGCCATCGTGTTTGAAGAACTCACCGGCGAGGAGTACCACCCCGTGGATGGGACCCGCCACGTGCGCTGATCCGGCACGGGTTTTCTGTAAAGGCGTGCGAATGAATGCAGCAATGCCACTGACAAGGGGGCTAGACCGGAATTAATCCGGCCTTTAAGAAAGTCTTCATGGCCTCCCTTGTCGTTTCCATCGGCCCGCTGGTGCGGCTGTTGGCGGCCGTCGGCGCCATCAGCAGCCTGGTGCTGTTCGGCCTGATGAATCTCATCCCGTGAATCGAGCGGCAACACCGCGTTGAGCCAGTTCCCGATCGACGCCCTGTTGGAGCAGATCTGTTCTGCGGTCCGCCCAGGGGAAACGGTTCTGCTCCAGGCACCGCCGGGGGCGGGCAAGACCACACGGGTCCCCCTGGCGCTGATTGGAGCCCTGACGGAAGGCCAGAGCGTTCTTGAAGAGCATCAGAAAATCTGGATGATCGAGCCGCGGCGACTGGCCACCAAAGCGGCCGCCGCCCGTCTTGCCGAGAGCCTTGGAGAAGACATCGGCGCGCGCATCGGTTATGCCGTGCGCGGGGAACAGAAGCGATCCAATCGCACCCAGGTGGAAGTGATCACCGACGGCCTCTTCCTGCGGCGCTTGCAGAGCGATCCCTCGCTCGATGGGGTGGGGTGCGTGATCTTCGATGAATTTCATGAGCGGGGGCGGGACGCGGACCTATCCCTCGCCTTGCTGCGCGAGGCGAGGCCTCTACTGAATCCAGATCTCGCCGTGATCTTGATGTCGGCCACGCTGGATCTATCCGATCTGAGGGAACGGCTGCCCGAAGCAACGGTGCTGGAAAGCCCGGGCCGCTGTTACCCGGTGGACACCCACCACCAACCACCACGGCCGGACGAACCCCTGCCGAAACAGGTGTTGCGCGCCATCGAGCAACACGCCCTCGACCAACCGCAGGGCAGCGGTGTTCTGGTCTTCCTGCCGGGGCTGGCGGAGATTGAACGCTGCAGACAGATCCTGACGGCCGCCCCGTCCCTGCAGAACTGGAAGATTCAGGCGCTGCACGGTCAGCTGCCCTTGCAGCAGCAGAGTTCAGCCCTGCAGCGCTGCGAGCCCAACCAAGACGGCAGCATCATCCTGGCCAGCGCCATTGCCGAGAGCTCTCTCACGATTGATGGGGTGCGCCTGGTGATTGACAGCGGCCTCAGCCGTCAACTGCGTTACGACCCCAACACCCGCATGGAGGGTCTGGAGACCACCGTCTCCAGCCTGGCCAGTGCGGAACAGCGCCGGGGCCGGGCAGGCCGGCAATGCCCGGGCCACTGCATCCGCCTCTGGTCACCGGCAGAGCAACAGCGGCGCCCCCCCTTTCACCCCCCTGAACTGCTGCTGGCAGATCCCCAGCCCGTGCTGATGGAACTGGCCCAATGGGGGGCTGGACTGGGGGAAGAGCTGCCGTGGCTGGACCCTCCCCCCGCAGCAGCCATGCAAGAGGGACAGCACGGCCTGCAACAGCTCGGCCTGCTGGAGCACGACGGCCGGATCAGCGAGCGGGGCCGGCTGATCGGCGGCCTCGGCGTTCACCCCCGTCTCGGCATGCTGCTGGTGGAAGCCCACGAACAGGGCGTCCCCCAGCTGGGCTGCGATCTGGCGGCCATCCTCAGCGAACGGGATCCCTTCGATCGCCGCCAGATCGGCAGCGATCTCGAAGCTCGGCTCAACAGCATCCAGCGCCATCCATCCCTACGAACGCTCAGCCAGCAGCTTCGCCGCCAACTGAAGCGACTGGGTGCCTCACCCCAGAAACGAGACGCCTCCGTCAATGCTGGCGATCTGATCCTGGCGGCCTTTCCGGAATGGCTGGCGCAACAGCGTCCAGGCCAGGTCGGTCGCTATCAGCTGCGTCAGGGCCGCGGAGCCACGCTGCTGCCCTGGGATCCGCTCCAGGGCAGTCCAGCCCTGGCCGTCGCCAGGGTCGACATGGGCGGCCGGGACACTCAGATCCAGATGGCCGTGGCCCTGAGCCAGAGCACCCTGGAGAGCATCGCTGAGCGGGACGGCCACTGGCAGGACGAGGCCAGCTGGGATCCCGAACGCCAGCGGGTCCGTGCCGAACGCCAGCTCAAACTGGGGGCATTGGTGGTGCGCCGAACGCCACAACCTTCGCCAGCCGCAGCGCTGTGCCGCACCCTGCTGATCGAGCAGCTGAAGAAGGATGCCAGCCTTGATGCCCTGCCCTGGACGGACAACAGCGATCAGCTGCGCCAACGGCTGGCATGGATGCACCAACAAGTGGGCGTCCCCTGGCCTGATCGCGATCTAACAACCCTGCTGGAGCAAGCCGACACCTGGCTTGGTCCAAGCCTGGAGGGCTGCCTGGGCTGGAGCGACATCACCGCGACAGCCTTGGAAGAAGCACTCTGGGGCGATCTGGATTGGAGCTTCAGGCAACAGCTTGATGACCTGCTGCCGCGCCGCATCCCGATCCCCTCCGGCCGGCAAGCCACGCTGCTTTACACCGCCGACGAAGTGATCCTCGCCGTGAAATTGCAGGAGATGTTCGGATCTGACGACGGCCCCCACGTGCTGAATGGCCGAATCCCCGTCACGCTGGAGCTGCTCTCACCAGCCGGACGCCCCCTGCAACGCACCCGCGCCCTCAAAGGCTTCTGGGAAGGCAGCTACCAGGAGGTGCGCCGGGAAATGCGAGGCCGCTACCCCAAGCACCCCTGGCCCGAAGACCCCCGCCAGGCGCTGCCGACGGCCCGGACCAAGCGCAAATCAAATGGTCAGCAATCCTGACCAGAAAAAGCCCGGCGGGTAGCCGTTAACACACTCAACAAAACTCCAACCTTTGTTACATTGGCTTACAACCAACCGGTTCAACCCATGTCTGACAACGCACGCTTCGGTTTCGTCAACTTCGCTGAGACCTGGAACGGTCGTCTGGCCATGCTGGGCATCGTGATCGGCCTCGGCACCGAGCTCCTGACCGGCCAAGGCATCCTGTCCCAGATCGGCCTCGGCTGATTTCCGCTCCGCGGATTCACAAAACCCCTCGGTTCGCCGGGGGGTTTTTTGTTGCCTCTCCACCAGCCACCGCTGATGCAGCACAGTGGGGAGGATTCCACTGAGGCAGTCGTTGGCACCGCTTTACGTTCAGAACAGACGTGATGGATCAAGGCTGCTCAGCAGCGCCTTGGTGATCTGCACGATTGGTGCCACCCAGATCCACCAGCACTGGGGCGTTCTGCTGACCAGCATCTCCGCCGTTGTCTGCATCTACTGGGGTTACGCCTACAGCCGCCTTGAGCGTTGATCGTCTTCCGACCTATTCCGTTGCTGAGCTGAACACAGCCATCGGCAGCCTGCTGGAACGCGGCTTTGCGCCGCGTTTTTTACTGGAAGCAACGGTCTCCCGGCCACAACTCAAAAAGGGCCACCTCTGGCTCACCCTCACCGACGGCTCCGCCAGCATTTCCGGTGTGGTGTGGGCTTCGAAGCTGGCCCAATTGAGCTATCAACCCAAAGACGGTGACGGCGTCACCGTGGTGGGCAAGCTCAATTTCTGGGCAGCACGAGCCAGCCTCACCGTTCAGGCGCTGGACATCCGGCCAAGCCTCAGCACGGTGCTGCGCGACTTTGAACGGGTGCGGCAACTGCTGGAACAGGAGGGGGTGATCGACCCAAGCCATCAGAGGCCGCTTCCGAGACAACCCGCCTCGATCGCGGTGCTCACCAGCGTGCCCAGTTCCGCCCTGGCCGACATGCTCCGCACCGCGGCGGAACGCTGGCCCATGACGCAGCTGATCGTGGTGCCAATTCCAGTACAGGGTTCCGTGGCACCGACGATCATCAGCACCCTGGAAGCCTTGGCCGAGCGCACAGACGAGTTGGGACTGGACGCTTTGGTGCTCGCCCGCGGCGGTGGCAGCCGGGAAGACCTGGCGGTGTTCGACAACGAGGCGCTTTGCCGCCTCCTGGCGAACTACCCCATACCGGTGGTGACAGGCCTGGGACATGAGGATGATCTCACCGTCGCCGATCTGGTGGCAGACCATCGTGCAGCCACGCCCACGGCAGCGATCGTGGCCTTGCTGCCCGACCGCGAGGCGGAACGCCAGGGACTAGCGCAACGGCAAAGCCGATTGAAAGACGCGCTGCTGGGGAGAATCCTTCGCGAACGTCAGCGCCTTCAGGATCGAGACGTAGCCCTTCAGCAACAGTCTCCACTGGAAAAGATCAAACGCCAACGCCAGGCACTGGCTCAAAGGCACCAATTGCTCAAGGCACTATCACCGGAACGCTGGCTGAAACGCGGCTTGGCTCTGATCAGCAACACCGCCGGCGACCCCATTTCAGACCTGGAATCCGTCAAGATCGGTGATCAGCTCAACATTCGAATGAGCAACGGAAGCCTTGAAGCGCGGGTCGATCAGATCCAGCCCAGTGCACCCACCACCTCCTCCTGATGAGCAAGCGCCAAGTCAAGAAAGAGCAACGCGATCGCATCGAAGCGTGGCGAAAGGATGCCGAGACACTGAGCTACGAGGAAGCCATGCAGGCTTTGGATCTGCTGCTTGCTGAACTACAGAACGACAGTGTTCCGTTGGCGGACTTGCAGCAAAAAGTGCTCCATGGCGAGGTGTATCTGAACCGGTGTCAGAGCCTGCTCGACAGCGTGGAGCAGTCGATTGTCGAGCTTGATCCCACAACTCTCAAAGCCACAACCGATGCGTAAAGCCCTGCCTTGGATCTATCTGCTTCTTGCTGTGTTGGGAGCGATCCTGCCCTGGAAGGCCAACCTGGAATTCATCGCCGAAAGCGGTGGACAGGCCTTTGATCTGGCACGATTCATCGCCGATGCCAGCAGCACAGCCGCGTCACGCTCCTTGAGCGCTGACCTGCTGGTGGGGGCCAGTGCCGTCACGCTGTGGATCTGTGTGGAAGGACCACGTCAGAAGATCAAAGGTTGGTGGCTGGCCATCCCCCTGAGCTTCGGTGTGGCCTTTGCCTGCGCTGCTCCGTTTTTCTTGTTCCTGCGGGAACGACAGCTTCAGGCTCAGGAATCGGAATCCACATCCTGAGCCACCACGTCAATGGTGAGATCACTGGCAGGTGGAGACGGGGCTGCCGCACTGGCCGGGCTGCCTCCCGCACTGGCGTAGGGAGTGCCGCAAACGGCACAAACTGCAGCCCCCTTCAGACCCGTGGCACCGCAGGCAGTACAGCTGATCATGCGGGACTGCAAAAGCTTCCAACCAAACCAACCAAGACCGGAAAGGATCAAAGGAAGCGCCAAAAGAGCCAGCAACACGCCACCGGCGAGATCAAGCAAGAGTCGACCTGCAGCGGTTGGCAGCAGCAGGAGCAACACAACTCCGATCCACAACACTGCTGGTGATCGATTCATGGGCTTCAACGGAAAGGGTCCGTTGAATCAGCTTCGCAGAGTTAAATCAAAGTTCAAGGCGCCGCGCTGTTCGGTTCCCCGAGCCGAGGTTTCGCAAAACGAACTGCAGCCAATTCCACACTCAAACACTGGCCAAAATAAAGAATCACACCCACCAACCAAACCCAAAGCGTTAACACCAAAACACCACCAATCACGCCATAGGCCTGATAGCGATTACCCAGAGAAACAATACTCAAACTCAGAATTTTATTGAGAAAGGCGAGACCGAATCCAATCAACAACGCGCCAGGAATGAGTGGAATTGCAGGAACACGACGACTGGGCAACACCACCTGAAGCAACCAAGCCATCAAAGACAAGATCAACGCGGGAACAAGGATCCGCCCGAGAGGAAGAATGGGGCTGGAGCGCACAATTCCCATCAAACCAGGAACAACGCCATCCAATAAGCCAAGAATGTCCTCAGGGAGCTGCCCAATACTGAGTACCAACTGTTGAAAAACGATCAAAACAGATATGGCAAAAACCGTCAGGAAGGCTTCAACACGTGTTCTACAAAACTGTCCAACCTGTTGCCACCAAGACAAACCGATTGATGGCTCGGGCAGAATCTCAGACCACAAGCGATCAGCTCCACGCTGGAGCGTTAAATAAGCATTACTCGCCGTAAGAAGCAAAACAACAACACCGAGGATTCCAGCGCCAAAGCCTTGATCCACCAACCCACGCAAGGTCGAATCGACAAGGCTGGTTGCTGACGGCGGTAAGACCTGTGTCACCGAGGCCAACACATTATCCACACTGTCCGTTTTGCCAAACACCCTTGCGGCAACAGACAACGCAATCAGAAGCAGCGGAAAGAACGACTGAAGAACGAAATATGCAAAAGCAGCACTTAAATCAACACACTCAGCATTATTCCAACGCTGACAAGCCTTCCAAATCTGGCCACTTAAACGTCGAACTAGTGAACGTCTTGGCACAGATGAGCGCAAAAGACTACTAAAACCTTACAACAAAAAAGCCACCTCATGTTGAGGTGGCTTCTTCGCGGGTGGTGATGGTGATCGCTTCAGCAATCAGCACATCATCAACCTATTTGGAGAATGTTTTACCTGGCATCGAGCTATTTTC
>LUMR01000522.1_pt1 | contig 12484 bp, 12 predicted proteins | sample 730041 | NCBI WGS metagenome assembly LUMR01 (sample SAMN03860258, study PRJNA289734) | marine metagenome | biome: seawater column; feature: ocean; material: water; isolation source: Red Sea water column Station 12 - depth 10m | place: Saudi Arabia: Red Sea | collected 2011-10-15 | depth 10 m | reverse complement strand
GCAAATAGCTACACTTATTGGTTTTGCTGGAGCAGAGAATAAAGGTTTAGAGGGGCTAGAAAAAGGATATGAAAATCACCTAAAAGAAGAGGTTGGAAAAAAACAGATCTTTAAAAATCGAAGGCAAGAAATAATTAAGCCCCCAAAGATTTTAAATAGAGGATCCGACGGCAACAATCTTAAGTTGACCATTAAGCATGAGATTCAATATTCAGTTCATAAGAGCCTATCCCAAGGAGTAATTCAAGCACAGGCAAAAGGCGGTAGCGCAGTTGTTTTGGATAATGAAACTGGAAGAATATTAGCAATAGCAAGCTATCCATCATATAACCCTAATGATCCTAATAGAATAATTCAGAGGAATAGAGCTTTATTGGATAGTTTCGAGCCAGGGTCAGTTATTAAGCCAATTGCTCTCGCAATTGGGATTGAAAATAATGATATAGATTTTAATAAATCTGTGGAAACTGGTCCTGGATATATAGAGCTTAACTCTCAAGTTATTGCTGATCCAAGAAATTATGGCTCATTACTTCCTGTTGATATTATTGCAAAATCAAGTCAGGTAGGGGCTGCAAAGATTGCATTAGAAATTGACTCACATGATTTGACTAATGGATATAAAAGATTTGGGTTGGCTGTTCCCCCGAATATAAATTTTCCATCAATAGCGTATGGAAAAATTAATCAAAGATCTAATATTAGTGATCATGAAATAGCAAGCTTAGGATTTGGATATGGGTTAGAGGCATCTGCAATCCAATTAGCCATGGCATTTTCAGTATTTGCAAATGATGGAGTTTTAAAAGGATTTCAATTAGTTGATGAAAAAGATCACAGCAATCCAAGTCAGGTAATTTCTAAGCATACGGCTAAACTAATTATGGAATCACTTGAGCAAGTTATTATTGATGGTACAGGTACACAAGCAAAGCATCATTTACATAGAGTTGCAGGCAAGACTGGCACATCTCATAAAGTTAGCAATGGAAAATATGATAAAAGCAAATACATTTCATCATTCATTGGCATCGGACCACTTGAAACGAAAAAGTATACAATTTTAGTGACAATTGATGAGCCTGGTCTAAATCGTTACTCTGGAGGAGAAGTTGCAGCGCCAGTTTTCAAAGAAATATTCGATGATCTAGTAAGCTTGTAATTTATGAATTCAAAAGATATTTGGAAAGATTGTTTTGGTTTTGATTTCCCATCATCGAGTGCGGTGCCCCATATTTCAAACTCTTCAAAGGAGATCAAAAAAAACTCGGTTTTCTTTGCTTTGCAAGGCACCAAATCACATGGTTGCCAATTTATACATGAGGCTTTTACTAAAGGGGCTGCCTTTGTAGTAACAGATAAGATGCCTGAGAATATTAATTCCGATAATATTTTTCTTGTGCCTGACCTAGAAAAAAAAATCTTAAATTTCTTAGTTCAATATTATTCAATCGATATAACAAAAATAAAATTTTTTGGTATTACGGGTACTAATGGTAAAACCTCAGTAGCCTATTTGTGCTACCAGCTCTATAAAAAGACTGGGAATCCTAGTGCTTACATGGGAACCTTAGGATTTATTAGTGATGAATATCAATCGACTCCAAAGGAAACCACTCCGGATATATTTAGCCTATTCAAGCACCTTGCAAGCCTTAATAAGGTTGAAGGGCTTGGATTATTTTTAGAGCTATCCTCTCATGGACTTCATCAAGAAAGATTGAATATGCTCGATTATGAGAAAGTATGCATTACAAACATCGGCAGTGATCACCTTGATTATCATCAAACCCAAGAAGACTATGAAAGATCAAAGTTATCAATTTTAGATTTAAGTCAAAGATCAATACCATTGGTTAACTATGATGTATTAGAGGTAATGAAAAAACATAAGATCAAGGGCTATGAGATGCAAACCTTTTCTGATACGCAAGAAAAAGGTGATTTTTTATTTAGAATTCTTCCAAGGGAAATCGATGGCTATGACGTTGAGATCAGTGAGCTTGAAAAGAGTAAACCAATAAAATTCAATATTATAAATTTATGTACAGCAATAGTGATGCTAAAAAATAATTTAATTAAGTTAAATATTAATAAAGAAGTACAGAATATAGCTTTGCCAAAAGGGAGAAATACTGTTTTTAAGTCAACAAGCAAACATGTCATTATCGATTTTGCTCATAATGATGCAGCTATGAATAATATTCTTGGTAGTTACAAAGAGAAGTACAAAGATGTTTGGGTTTTGTTTGGATGCGGAGGTGAAAGAGATAGACCTAAAAGATCTAGAATGTATAAAACTGCTCAAATTTATGCATCAAAGATATTTTTTACTTCAGACAATTCAAGAAATGAGGACTTTGTGAGCATAAAAAAAGATGCACTGCCATCAAATCTCCCAGATAGCACTAGCATTATCGAGGATAGAGAAGAAGCAATTGAAAGCGCTGTTTTATCTCTTCCAAAAGATATACCTCTTTTAATTCTTGGCAGAGGTCATGAAGAATTTTTAGATATCAAAAATAAGACCATTGCTCACTCCGATATTTCATCCGTAAAACGGTTTTTTTAATGCGAATTCTTGATTCAACAGATTTTTTACTAAAACTACTTAAGATAGAAAATCATTCAATTTCATCACAACCTATTACAGACGTCCAAATCGATTCTAGGCTAGTTAAAAGTGGGACATTATTCTTTGGGCTTCAAGGAAATAATGTTAATGGATCAGATTATGCACAAGATGCAATTAATCGTGGGGCATCATGTGTTATTTCAAATAACTTGGATAAATCACTTGATGAAAAATACCACTTATTTCATCAAAGTCCTATCGAATTATTGCAATTCGTTGCAAAAGCCCTCGCAAAAAATTTCAATGGAACTAAGCTCGGTATAACCGGAAGCAATGGAAAAACAACTGTTAAAAATTTACTATCTGAGCTTATTGAAGATGCTTACTCAAGCTCTGGTAACTTTAATAATGAAATTGGATTACCGCTAAGTATTTTAGATCTTCCGGTCAATGCTAATGTAGGTATTTTTGAAATGGGTGCCGGGCAACCTGGAGATATTAAATTTTTATCAGAGATTTTAAGTCCAAGTATTGGGATAATTACTTCAATAGGCCGTTCACATCTTGAAAGATTGGGATCAGAGGAGGGTGTTCTAAGAGTAAAATCTGAGTTAATTGAAAATATACAATCAGGTGGAACGGCTATTATCCCACATGGAAAATATGAACAATATTGGAAATCAATCCGCTCTGATATTGATTTTATTACATTCGGTTTTGATAAAGATGCTGATTTTCAAGGAAAAGTTATTAGTCAAACACATCAAAATTGCTCATTTGAGATAAAAGATAATTTAAATCAGCTTCAGCAAAAACTATCAAGCCCATTGCTTGGAACACACAACGTCTTAAATGTATTAATAGCATTTATTGCTTCTCAAATTTTGGGACAGGAGCGTACTTTTTTCAAAACTAAACTTAAAAAGTTTAAAAATTTTGAAAATCGATTAAGCCCAAGATCTTGGATTAATAAATCAATAATTATTAACGATTCCTATAACGCTAATCCAGAATCTTTCAGTGCAGGAGTTGATTCTTTGAACTTATTTGAAGGACGTAAAATTATAATCCTTGGAGATATGCTTGAGTTAGGTAATGACTCTAAATTATTTCATGAGGAGGCTGGGCAGTATGCACTAAATGCTGGAATTGAATCTCTATTTAGTTTTGGAAATCATTCCAAATATGCATCAATGGTCTTTGGTAAAAATGGCAAACATTTTGATGATGAAAATGAGCTAAAACTCTTTATTAAAAATAATATTAGTAGCGGAGATTTGGTATATATTAAGGGTTCGCGGGGAATGAAAATGGAGAGATTTATCGATGATTGAGCTGCTTGGAAGCTATTTAGTAGTTTTTGATTCAGGGTTCGATGTATTGCGTTATCTAACGGTGCGAACTATTGGAGGAACAATTACTGCATTGTTCTTATCTATTTTTCTTGGACCGATAATAATTAAATATTTAAATAATCTTCAATTTTCACAGTCCATTAGAGATGATGGACCTCAGTCACATTTATCTAAGGCCGGCACCCCAACAATGGGGGGATTAATAATTTTCACCTCACTAATTATCTCAACTATTTTGTGGGCAGACTTATCAAATTACTACATCTGGCTTTTACTGCTAACAACATTTTTATTTGCAGGCATTGGGAGCTTAGATGATTATTTAAAAATTAAGGAAAAGAATTCCAAAGGATTAAAAGGTAAGCATAAATTAATTTTTCAAGTGTTATTTTCGGTTTTGATCCTTGTAATTTACTTATATCTGTCTGATGGTGACAATTTATACTTCATCCTTCCTTTTAATAAGGATTTTATTTTTGATATTTCAATCGTATTTTTTATCTTATTTGGGATATTTGTGATAGTTGGTTCATCCAATGCAGTTAACTTAACTGATGGTTTAGATGGTTTAGCAATCTTGCCTTCTATTTTAATTACCGGGGGATTGGGGTTAGTTGCATACGCTATGGGAAACCAAATTATAGCTGAATATTTATATGTTCCTTTTTTACCTCTTTCAGGTGAGCTTATCGTATTTGCGGGTGCTTTGATTGGGGCAGGAATTGGCTTTCTTTGGTACAACACTTACCCTGCACAAATCTTCATGGGTGATGTTGGTTCTTTAACCTTGGGAGCAATTTTAGCAGTGTTTGCAATTTTACTAAGGCAAGAAATTGTATTCGCTTTTATGGCAGGTATTTTTATTTTAGAAACAGTAAGTGTAATTTTGCAGGTTGCATCTTATAAACTTTTTGGAAAAAGAATTTTTCTAATGGCACCAATCCATCATCATTTTGAATTAAAGGGTTGGCCAGAACCAAAGGTAATTGTTAGATTTTGGATCATCACTTTCTTATTAGTATTATTTGCGCTTGCAACCCTTAAGTTACGTTGATTGAAGAGTATTTTCTTATCATTGGTTCAGGTTTATCTGGAGTCTCAGTTTCTGAGTATCTTTTAAAAAAAGATCTACCTTTTGACATAGCTGATACCCGTGAAGTACCGCCATTTGAAATTAATCCCTCAAAAAATGGGAAAGCTTTTTTTGGAGATAATTTTAAAAAGATAGATTTTCAAAAATATCAAAAAATTTATTTATCTCCAGGATTCAATCCTGAACAAATTATAGAGTTTTCAAGTAAATTTATTACTGAGTTAGACCTATTTCTTAATGACTCATCTGCTCCAATTATTGCGGTTACTGGAACAAATGGTAAAAGCTCCACCATAAATCAGTTAGAACAGATTTTATCAATGCAAGGCTTGAAGTCTGCGAAGGGAGGCAATATTGGAATACCAATGCTGAATAATCTAAAGCTTGATGATCAAATAGACGTTCATTTAATTGAGCTTTCAAGTTTTCAGTTAGAGTTCTTTAAAGGAAAAAAATTAGAACATAATTCTTCTACTTTCGGTGTTTTTTTAAACTTTGCTCCAGATCATTTAGATCGTCATAAATCTATGCAGAATTATCTAAGCTGCAAGTCAAACATAGCAAAACTTTTGCTTGAGTCTGATTGTCTGATTTTTAATAGCAAAGATCCAGAGACACTTATCGAAGGTAATTTTAGAATGCAATCAATCCCTTTTGAGCAATCAAAATCAAAAAAAAATTGTATTGAGGCAAATTTTATTGCAAGAGTTTTTATTGAATGGTTGGGTTCAGATTTTAAGGAATATCCTGAAGAAAAAATAGAGCAACTACCATTTCGAAATCAGCAATTGAATTTGCTTGAAGGCCTCTTGGCAATTAATGACTCAAAGTCAACTAACCCACACTCAGTTGAGTTTTCTTTATCTAAATTAGATTCTTCAAAAAAAACGTTACTTATCTTGGGAGGATTGAAGAAAAATATTTCTTTCCGAGATATAGATTTGCCACAAAGTGTCCATAAAGTTTATTTATTTGGTCAAGATAGGAAGAAGATAGCAGAAGAAATTGCACACGAAGATATAGTGATCAGAGAATGCCTAGATGAAATAATTGATGAAATAAAAAATTATTTTTCAAGTAGAAACGATCTGAATCAATTTATTATTTTATTTAGTCCAGGTTGTTCGAGCTTTGATCAGTATAAGAATTTTGAGGAAAGAGGTACTGCGTTTAACCAATTAATAAATCAAGCTCTAAGAGTATGATTCTTTCACGCTCATCGCTTTTAATTACTTCGCTCACTGGATTAATAATTTTTGGTATTACCTTTGTAACATCTGCATCAGTTTATGTTGCTGTTGATCTTACCGGTGACCCATTTTTATTTTTATATTTCTTGGTGTTTTAGCAATCCTGATATCAGCAAACATACCAACAGATTTATATCATAAATATGATTGGGTGTTTTTATTAATGTCTTTGGCTTTATTGATTGCTTTATTTATCCCAGGAATAGGGAAGGTTGTTAATGGGAGTCTACGTTGGATTGATTTGGGGTTTTTTAATTTACAGCCCTCAGAACTAGTTAAATTAGCACTTATTCTTTACATTGCGGGATACTCAGTAAGACGCACCACAGAGTTAAGTACCCTCATAGGTTTTATTAGACCGATGATGATCTTGTCTCTTTTATCACTCTTAATTTTATTACAACCAGATCTTGGTTCGACAGTAATTATATGCAGCCTTGTTTTAATAATGCTTTTTTTTGCAGGCATTTCATTCAGTCAATTTTTATTTCTAATTTCTGTTTTAGGTTTTCTAGCATACATAGCAATAATTTATATTCCGTTTCGATTAGCTAGATTGGTATCCTTTAGGGACCCATTCGCTCCTGAATTTGAGCTGAGCTCAGGATGGCAGCTTTCAAATGCTCTCATTGGAATTGGCAGAGGTGATCTCTTTGGAATAGGTCTGGGGAACAGCATTCAAAAAAACCTCTATTTGCCTGAACCACATACTGATTTTATATTTGCGATTATTCTTGAGGAGACTGGCATTATTGGAGGCTTTCTCCTTATGTTATTGTTTATTTTGCTAATTACATCAATCGTACAAATTTCATTTGACGCGTTAAGGCAAAATAGACTGTTTCAAGGTTATGTATGTTTTGGAATAGGATCTTTGCTATCTATTCAATCCATCTTTAACATTGGAGTAAATATAGGCTTATTGCCTACAAAGGGCTTGACGCTTCCATTTATCAGTTATGGTGGAGCAAGTTTAATTATTTTTATGCTTATGATGGGTATTGTTTTTAGGGTTGATTTTGAAAACAGGAATCTAGATTGAAAATATTTGTTTCAGCTGGAGGAACAGGTGGGCATGTTTTTCCTGCTTTAGAGTTTATTAAACTTGCCATGGCTAATGGCCATACAGTTTATTGGTTTGGAACTAAGCGTGGAATTGAAAGAAATAATTTGCCTGCAAACTGTCACTTATTTGAGATAAATGCAGTTGGCTATAGAGGGAAAAGATTTTTACAAAAAATATTCTCTATTTTTCGATTAGTACAAACTATTTTTGAAGTTGCAATTAAATTTATAAAATATAAACCCAAAAAAGTACTATGTTTTGGGGGATATGTCAGTCTTCCAGTTGGATTAGTAGCAGTTCTATTTAGAGTCCCAGTTTATTTGCATGAGCAAAATACTGTACTTGGAACAGCAAATAAAATACTTTTAAAATTTGCCAAAAAATGCTTTTTGGGTCTCCCCTTAATCGATACTCAAAAGAATGGCCATTTCGAACTTACTGGTAACCCAATTAGAAAAATTCTGCTTGAACCTGATCAGGAATACGATACTGCATCAATTTATATTACCGGCGGTAGCCAAGGTGCAAATTATCTTAACGATGTTATTCCTAAGGCTTTAAACAAAGTTAACCATAGACTAAGAGTTGTCCACCAAGCCGGAAAGGGGTCATCAGAGCTCGTAATTAATACTTACCTAAAAAATAAATTTGATTTACTGGTAGTGAAGGATTTTTTTGATGATCCTTTTGTAGAAATTCAAAAAGCTGATTTTGTAATCTCACGATCTGGTGCTTTATCAGTATCTGAAATTACTTCACTTAATAAAGGAGGCCTGTATATCCCTTTACATAATTCGATCGATGATCACCAAATGCATAATGCTAAATATGCAGTTGGGGTTGGTATGGGAGAGATTTTTTCTGAAAGTGAAAGTCTGGACGATTTAATTGACAAGCTTAATGAAATAATTGAACAGAGATCATATCTTTCTTGGCAAAAAAACTCTGATATAGATCATTCTCAAGCTGCTGAGAAGATTTACAATCATATCTTTAATTATGACTAGATCTCAAAAACATTTTGGTGAGCTTAAAAGGATACACCTTATTGGAATTGGTGGTTCCGGGATGATTGGTCTAGCAATGGTCCTCCAAAAAAAGGGATTTAATATTTCAGGATCGGACCTTCAGATGACGGAAGAACTTAGTTCACTAAAGGCCTTGGGAGCAAAAGTTCAACTAGGTCATGATCCAAGATATATTAAATCTTCAGATGTTGTTGTGGCTTCAAGTGCGATAGCTAAAAATAATGCTGAGCTGAAATACGCAAAAAAAAATAACATTACCATCATTCCAAGAGCGGTCATGTTGGCAAGTATTTTGCATGGCTATAGAACAATTGCTGTGTCTGGTAGTCATGGAAAAACTACAACCACAAGTCTAATATCAAATATATTTGATGCTGCAAAACTAAGCCCAACCTATGTTGTTGGCGGACAAATATTAGGCGGTAGAAATAGTTCTCACTTGGGAGATGGTCTTCACATGATTGTTGAGGCAGATGAATCCGATGGATCTTTTTTGCATTTGCATCCCGAGGTTATTGTAATTACGAATATAGATAATGATCACCTATCATTTTACGAAAATGATCAACAAAAACTTAATACCGCATTCTTAAATTTCACAAAAAACCTCCCGTTTTACGGTTATGTACTTATGAACATAGACTCAAAAAATGCTAGAGATGTTTTTAAAAAAATTCGCAGAAAAAAAATAAGTTTTGGATTTTCTAAATTAAATGACTACCAGATAAAATTATTAAATCAGAAGGGATTTTCTCAAACCTTTTCAATTCAAGATACCTTAAATTCAAAAAATTCTTCTTTCACTATTCCTATGCTTGGTAAGCATAATGTATTAAATGCAGCCGGTTCAGCAATCATTGCGATGAATGAAGGAATTAAGATGACATCCATTAAAAGAGCTCTACTAAACTTTCCAGGAGTTGCTAGAAGGTTTGAGAGGTATGAGTTGTCTTTACCAAACCGCGATCTACTCCTCATCGATGATTATGGTCATCATCCTGAAGAAATTAGAAGTACATATGTATCTGCATTATCTGTCTTTAATCGCAGTGAAATAGTTATGATTTTTGAACCTCATAGGTATACCAGAACAGAGCAATTATTTGATGATTTTGTAAATGTCCTAAAAAAAATAGAGCAATTATTTGATGATTTTGTAGATGTCCTAAAAAAATTAAAAGAGGTTTATTTACTCGAAATATATTCAGCATCAGAGCGTAAAATACCAAAAATTACATCTGCTAATTTAGTAAAAGCAATAAATAAAGAAGGAGGGAATGCTGAAATATTAAACCCTGCTAATTTAGCAAACAAAATCTTAAGTATGAAAAAATCAAATAAAGTCATAATTATGCAAGGCGCAGGCAAAATTTCTAGTTACCTTAAAAACTTTGTTGAATCATGTCAGGTAAAAAAATAATTGTTTTAAGTGGCGGAACTTCAGCTGAAAGAGAAGTTTCCTTAAAATCTGGAAGTCAGATTCACTCAGCTCTAATTGAGCTTGGTCATCAAGTTGAGCTTGAAGATCTTCTAGCAATTAATCAGATAAATCATCTAAAAAAAAATGTTGAGGTATTCATTGCGCTTCATGGTTTTGAGGGAGAATCTGGAATTCTTCAAGATAAGTTAACCAATTTGGGAATAGATTATTTTGGCTCAAATGCACAAGGTTGTATCAATACATGGAACAAAGTAAATTGCAAAAAGATACTTATTGAAAATGGAATAAATACACCTAAATTTTTAACCACAAAAAATATTAAGGCTATGGAATTTCCATCGGATATTTTTTTGAAAAATGGTTTTTACATAAAACCATCTGAGGAGGGATCATCCATTGATACATTTGCAGTTAAATCTAATGAGGAATTTAAATCTCTTAAACAGAATCTTGTAAATCCTGAAAGAGAATTTCTTATTGAGGAAACAATTAATGGAAGAGAATTTACGGTATCTGTTCTTAAGGGTCGGTGTTTGGCACCGTTAGAGATAATCCCTGCTAGCGGAATGTATGATTATCATGCCAAATACATTGCTGAAGATACAATTATTCAAAAAGCGCAACTTGAACCTGAGCAGATGCTTGCACAGTCTGCGAATGCAAGGATTGGGCTCGAGTAGATGTTATGCAAAATGAAGATGGCAAATTTTATGTGCTAGAGATTAACACTGTACCTGGAATGACAGACCACAGCCTTTTCCCAGCGGCTGCAAAAATATCTGGCTTGAGCTTTAATGAGCTTATTCATGAAATCATAAGTGATGCTTAAGAATTTTTTGTTAGTCACATCTTTAGGTTTTATAAGCGGTTTTGAATTAAATATAGGTCTTAATGTAAACATTCAATTTTCTGAACCGGTAAAGTTCAATTATGAAAAAGAGTTCATGAATGAGCTTTATAATCTAAAAAAAACAAAAGAAGTAGAGCATTTACTAAATAATCAAGAATGGATTCAAGGATATGTGTACAAGAAATTTTATTTCAAAGCAGACTCTATATTTATTGAACAATCTGTACCGATTGGAGTTCTCAATAATGAGTTCTTCTTGGCAAAAAATAAAAATATTTTTCCGGTTGATTCAACATCAAATTCACTGCCACGTTTTAGCGTTCCTGAAAATAAAATTGATGAACTAATAAATCTTTTTATATTTCTTGATGATGAAATTCAAAAGAATCAGATTCTTATCAGTGAAATAAACTACGATTTTGGAAGCGGCTGGGAAATAACTTTAAATAATAAACAGAAAATAATTTTTGCTAGAAATATGAGCAATCAAAGTATGGAGAGATTTCAAATCTTGATGAGATATTTGTACGCAAATAGCTTAAATCCTAGTATTATTGATATGCGAAATAAAAGTGGAGCAGCTTTGAAATATGGCAACTAACGGAAATAAAAAAGAAAATGATTATGTTGTTGCCCTGGACATTGGAACTTCCAAAGTCGTTTGTTTAATAGGACAGCTTACTGACTCACATGCAGTTGAAATTGTTGCTCTTGGATCATACCCATCATCAGGATTAAAAAAAGGTGTGGTTGTAAATATTGATGCTACAACGGACGCTATTCAAAAATCTATGGATCAGGCAAAAAATTCATTTGATGGCAAATTAAAAAATGTTTACGTAGGTATTGCCGGAAATCATATCAAGAGCCTTAATTCACATGGCATTGTTGGTATTAAGGATAAGGAGGTTACTCCCTTTGATATTGACAGAGTCATTGAGGCTGCTCAGGCTGTGGCTATTCCCTCAGATCAAAAAGTACTTCACGTGCTTCCACAAGAATTTGTAATTGATGATCAAGACTCTATAAGAGAACCATTAGGAATGTCTGGAGTTAGACTTGAATCCCATGTTCATTTGGTAACTTGCGCAAATAATGCAATTCAAAATATAGAAAAATGCGTTAAAAGATGTGGAATCACACTAGATGGATTTGTTTTGGAGCAACTTGCAAGCTCATATTCGGTTTTATCTGAAGATGAAAAGGAGCTAGGAGTTTGTATTGTAGATATAGGTGGAGGGACAACTGACATAGCCATATTTAATTCAGGTTCTATTTCATTTACAGGTGTTATTCCAATTGCAGGTGATCAAGTAACCAGTGACATAGCTGTTGCACTTAGAACTCCAACGCCGCAGGCAGAAGAACTTAAACAAAAATATGGATGTGCCGTTGCAGAATTTACTACAGAATCTGAAACCATCGAAGTTGCTGGTGTTGGTGGAAGAGCTCCAAGAGAGTTATCTCGAAAAGCACTAGCGGAAATTGTTGAACCAAGATATGTTGAATTATTCGAGCTTGTGAAAGCTGAAATTCAAAGAAACGGTTTTGATGGGAAAATCCCTGCTGGCATTGTGTTAACGGGCGGTACTTCAAAGATGGAAGGAGTGGTGGAGCTTGCAGAGTCGATTTTCCAAACAAGCGTCAGGATTGGAGTCCCTGAAAACTTCAAAGGCATGGAGTCTGTTCTTAAAAACCCAATATATGCTACGAGTCTTGGTCTTTTGGGATATGGGTTTGATCAACTAAAGCAAGGAATTGCACTTGAGCAGAATAGAAGCCTTTTTGATAAGGCATTTGGCTGGCTGAAAAGTAATTATTAAATC
>LUMR01000411.1_pt1 | contig 12492 bp, 11 predicted proteins | sample 730041 | NCBI WGS metagenome assembly LUMR01 (sample SAMN03860258, study PRJNA289734) | marine metagenome | biome: seawater column; feature: ocean; material: water; isolation source: Red Sea water column Station 12 - depth 10m | place: Saudi Arabia: Red Sea | collected 2011-10-15 | depth 10 m | reverse complement strand
CAGACTGAGGCAAGTTTGCAAGAACATCTTGATAGTCTGCAAGGAGATTCATAGGGAAATCTTTGTTTAATACTATTTCTGGATTGATTCGATTTCCATTCATGTAAATTACCCAATGCAGGTGAGGTCCGGTGACTCTTCCAGTAGAGCCAATTTCACCAATTAAATCACCTTTTTTTACAAAATCTCCAACCGCTCTATGACTTTTACTCATATGGCTATAGGAAGTAAAAACATTACTTCCATGATCTAAAACGATAATGTTGCCACTATAAAAAAAGTTATCGACTAGTACTACTTCTGCATCCAAGGGTGCAACAATAGGATCCCCATCAAACCCATCCAAGTCTAAGGCTAAATGAGGAGCTCTTGGAAGATCATTTATAAATCTCTTTTTACCAAAACCACTAGTTACGGCTCCTTTAACTGGCCTTAAAAATCTTAAATCACTCAAAATAAAATTACTTTTTTTTGTAAGAGCTGACTGTAATAATTTTCTCTCTTTAGCTGCTCGCTCTTGATCTGACGAGGAAGGATTTACAAGACTATCGTTCTCGATTGTGATTCGTGATTCTCCATAATTTACTGGTAAAACTTTTATTTCTTTATCATCTATTTTTATAACTTTTTCTTCTAAGACATAAGGCATGCCAGCAATTACATAACTTTTTCCATCTATTTCAAATAGAAGATAATCATTTGAAATATACTCACTGGAAACAGGTAGTGCAAAAATACCTCCAGAATCTCCCTCATATACGACAGCAAATATGGAGCTTGAGAATAAAAATAAGGCTAAAAATTTAAACATTCTTCTTTGCTACTTTAGCTTCAAAAGATCCCTTAGCTAACTTAGCAGTTATTTCTTCGCCTTCGTTAATTTGTGCAGAATCTTTAATTACATCTCCTTTTGTATTTGTTATTAAAGAATATCCTCTATCAAGGACATTCTGCGGATCAATTGATTTTATAACTTTTTCATAAGTAACAAGTCTTGATTGAGAATTGCTAAGGAAAGTTTGAATGGAAGTCTTCAAAGATTGATGATTTTTTTGCAAAGAATTTTTGTTATCAAGAATTAAATATTTAGGGTTTTCTATCATTAAAGAGTTTGTATTTTCTTTGAAGGACAATTTAGAGTCCAAAATTTTTTGCTCTGAAAGCTTTTCGATAAGATTAAAATTAAACTCACTTACAATTTCTGCAGCTGCAGTTGGAGTAGGGGCTCTGAGATCCGATACAAAATCAGCAATTGTAAAGTCTATTTCGTGTCCAACACCAGAAATGATAGGAATTTCAAAGCTAAATATTTCCCTAGCTAAATCTTCATTATTAAAACACCACAAATCTTCTATTGAACCTCCGCCTCTGCATAAAAGAACGCAATCAACCTTATTTGAAGAGTTATTGTTATAATTTTGAATTCTTTTAAATGCTTCAATGATTGTTTCTGATGCATTTTCACCTTGAACTGTTGCAGGACTGACAGAAATTTTCATACTAGGAGCTCTTCTTTCAATCGTTGATAATATATCTTGTAACGCAGCAGTAGAAGTAGAAGTAATAACAGCAACATGTTTTGGTGCTTCGGGAATAGGAAGTTTATTTGCATCATCAAAGAGGCCTTCATCTTTAAGCTTGTTCTTAAGCTTTTCAAACTCTTGCATTAGATTTCCCTGGCCAGCAAGAATCATTTTCTTTGCAATAAGTTGATAATTACCTCTTTGAACAAATAGACTTATATTTCCTGAGACAATGCATTCATCACCATCTTTGGGATTGAAATTAAGGCCCATGTTGCTCCCTTTAAACATTGCACACTGAATTGAACCTTCATCATCCTTCAGAGAGAAATAAATATGACCAGATGCTGGCCTTGCTAAATTTGAGATTTCTCCAATAACTGAAACAGCTGGAAAGTTACTTTCTAGGAGGTATTTCGCAGATCTATTTAATTCCCCAACTGAGATTATTTCATTATTCTGCTCTACAATATCTTTGTCCATGAACAGAGTATAGCTAGATGTTAAAAAATTTACAGGGAGCAAATTTCTTTTTAATACTGTCCCTAGGAGCAATGTTGATAGGATTCGCGCCAGTATTTGTAAAGTGGAGTGAGCTTTCTTCTTCAGCTATATTATTTTGGAGAATGTTTCTGGCATTACCAATGCTAGCCATTCTTAATTATTTTCTTAATAAGACTTTTATTTTTAAGGTCAAAAATAAAAATACTATTTTATATACCGCAATAGCTTCTCTTGCATTCACAACTGATCTAATTCTCTGGCACTACAGTATGAATATAACTTCAGTTTCAAATGCAACGATAATTGTGAACTCTGCTCCAATATTTGTAGCTCTTTTTGCCTATATCATTTTCAAGGAAGTGCCCGCAAAAGGTTTCGGTGTTTCTTTTTTGATAACTTACCTGGGAATAACTGGACTAATTATTTTTTCTAGTAATTATGCAAACGGAAAAATAATTGGAGATTTATTATGCATCATAGCCGCTATTGGCTATGGAATATATTTGTTAATAATTGCCAAGCTTGGAAAAGAAACATCCCTTAACTTAATATTTTATACAACTCTTTTCTGCTGCCTTTTTTCAGTTATTCCAATGATGCTAGATTCAGGAGTTAATTTTCCTAAATCAAATTTTGAATGGATTAATTTATTCCTGCTTGCTTTAGTTTGTCAATTTGGTGGCCAGTTTTTAATAACATTTGGTATTGGAAAGATCTCACCATCAAACGGTTCTATAGGATTGTTAATGCAGCCACTTACAGCGACAATTTTAGCTGCCTTCTTATTCTCAGAATGGCTCAATCTTGCTCAAATAATTTTTGCTGCTGTTACCCTCGTTGGAATATATTTTGCAAGACTAAGCATTGCAAAATAGCTTATTCAAAAATACTAAGACATTTTAAATGGATACAAAAATTACAAAATTTCATTTGTATAGTCTAAATTAGCCAATATAATACAACTCCGTGGGTGATTAGCTCAGTTTGGTAGAGCATCTCGTTTACACCGAGGGGGTCGGCAGTTCGAGCCTGTCATCACCCACCATTCAAATATACTTGCAGAATTATTTTAAAAAGATATTATTCGCAAACATATATTTATGCGGACCGGTAGTTCAGTTTGGTTAGAATGCCGGCCTGTCACGCCGGAGGTCGCGGGTTCGAGTCCCGTCCGGTCCGCCAGTTATTATGGATACTATTGTTGTAATACTTTTATCAATTACCTATTCGTTAATTATAGGAATTATTTTTGCTCAAGCGTTACTTACAGCTCCTGTTGTATTTAAAGTTCTTGACAATGAGACTGCTTCAAAATTCTTAAGAAGAATATTTCCAAGATATTACTTAATAATTTTCTTATTTTGCCTTCTAGCGGTATTAATTTCTTATCTTTTTCTAGAAAGAAGTTTCTTGATAATGGCAGCAATAAACAGCAGCCTTGCATTCATAGGATACATAATTATTCCTATGACAAACTCTGCTAGAGACAGGTCATGGGATAGACTTTTCACTTTTCTTCACAGGCTAAGTGTTTACATCACAATCTCCATCTTTATTTTCTCAATTACGGAAATAGTTAGAATTTCGCTTGCCTAAAGCAATTACAAAACTTGAAATATCTTAATTTAGCATTAACTATTAGCAGGGGATAAACTTATGGGGAAAAGTAAAACAAAAAGTTTCCAGACTGAAACTAAGCAGTTGCTTCAGTTGATGATTCATTCTCTTTACTCAAATAAAGAGATTTTTCTAAGAGAATTAATTTCTAATGCATCTGATGCACTTGATAAGCTTAGATTTAAATCTATAAGCAGCTCTAAATTAGCAAGTCTATCTGATGACTTAAAAATTAAGGTAATTGTTGATGAAGAAAATAAGACTTTAACCATATCTGATAATGGTATCGGAATGTCTGAAGAGGAAATAATTGAAAATATTGGGACAATTGCTAGATCTGGTACAGCAGAATTTCTTGGAAAACTCACTGGTGATAAAAAGAAAGATTCAAATTTAATTGGACAGTTTGGAGTTGGTTTTTACTCTGTCTTTATGATTGCAGAGAAAGTACAAGTACTCTCTAAATCAGCACAAAAGAAATCATCACAACCTATTCTTTGGGAAAGCAGTGGTGAAGATAAATATAAGCTTACTGAAGTTGAAAAAAAATCACATGGAACTGACATAATAATTTATTTGAGTGAAGAAAATCATGATTTTGCTAACAAGCAAAGGATAAGTTTTCTCGTTAACAAATATTCACAATATATTAATTTCCCAATCTATCTTTCAAATATTGATGAGGAAGAGGAGGTTATTAATGAAACTGATGCATTATGGCTCAAACCCAAAAGATCAATTAAAGAAGATGAATATAATGAATTTTATAAATTTATAAGTTTTGATCAGGATGATCCATTGCTAACAATTCATAATAAAGTTGAAGGCAAACAAGAGTATTCTAATCTTTTATATATCCCAAAAAAGCCGCCTTTTGATCTATGGAACAGAGAATCTCCAAGAGGAATAAAGCTTTATATTCAAAGAGTTTTTATTATGGATGATGCCGTCCACTTTTTACCCCTTTATTTAAGGTTTATTAGAGGCGTTATTGATTCAAGCGACTTGCCTTTAAATGTGTCTAGAGAAATCCTTCAAGATCATCCTCTAGTAGATTCAATAAAGAAAGCTTTAACTAAAAGAGTTATAGATGCTCTCAAAAAACTTAAAGACAATGATATCAATGCATATAAAGAATTTTGGAAGGAGTATGGTCTTGTTCTGAAGGAGGGGCCTGCTGAAGATTTTGAACACAAGGAAGCAATTGCAGAACTTCTACTATTTGCTACATCAAATAAAGAAACACATGAAGTGGATCAAACTCTTGATGACTACATTTCTAGAATGCCTTCAGATCAAAAGGACATTTACTACTGCGTTGCTGATACATTTGAGGGTGCTTTAAACTCTCCACATCTTGAATCACTTAAATCTAAAAATACAGAGGTATTATTACTAACCGATAGAATAGATGAATGGTTGATGTCTACTCTTTTTGAATTCAAAGGTAAGAGTTTTATTAATGTAGCAAAAACTAGCAATGAAACCGAAGAAAAACCTAAAACAACAAAAGATCAAAATGAGCTTTTAACAAAAGTTGCTGATCATTTAGGAGAAAGAGTCTCTGAAGTATTGCCTAGCTCACGATTAAAAGATTCTGCCTGCTGTTTAGTTCTGCAGAGCAATGAACCGGGAATACAGCTTAGAAAGATTCTTGAGGCTGCAGGTCAAAAAATGGGTGATGCAGTTCCAATATTTGAGTTAAATATGAAGCACAAGCTCATTAAAAAGCTTTCAAAGATAGATGGTAAAGACTTTAAAGCGTTTGTAGATTTTCTCTATGACTATGCAGTAATTGCAGAAGGAGGATCTCCAAAAGATCCCTCTAAATACCTTAGACAACTTGATAAATATCTTTCTTGATATGAATAAAAATTACAAAATTTGCGTTCTCGGTGGAGGAAGCTTTGGAACTGTATTAGCAAACTTAGCTGCATCGAAAGGACATGATGTTTCTCTGTGGGTTAAAGATTCTGATAAAGCTTTAAGAATAAATTCTGAAAGCAGAAATACTGAATATCATCCCGAACTCAAACTCTCTAATAATATTATTGCTTCTGAGAAGCTAGAAGAAATTATTCCAGAATCTGAAATAATATTTGTAGCTACTCCTAGTAAAATTATTAATGATGTCCTTGATAGAATCTCTGATTTCTCGATGGATAATAAGATGATAATTTCATGCACTAAGGGCATTAATGAAAAACCTTTCATGACAATGTCTGAAACAATTGAAAAACACTTTAATAATTCCAGCATTAAGGTGGGTGTTTTAAGCGGACCAAATTTAGCAAGAGAAATTGCAGATGAAAAGGTTGCTGGAACTGTTATAGCAAGTAAGCATGCAGATCTTTGTAATCTAGGAAGGGATATTCTGTCTTCAAGTACTTTTAAGATATACACAAGCGCAGATACTCAAGGTATAGAACTTGCGGGAGCTTTAAAAAATATTTATGCAATTATATCGGGTTATTGTCATTCTCTTGATGTAGGTGAGAACGCTATCGGACTTATACTGACAAGGAGCATGGCAGAAATGAGCAACTTTGCTGTTAGTAAGGGCGCAAATCCAATTACTTTTTTAGGCCTTGCAGGAATGGGTGACTTGGTTGCAACTTGCTTTTCAAAATTATCAAGAAATTATCAGTTTGGTTGGGCCATTGGAGAAGGTCTTGATATTGAGGCTGCAAAAAATAAAGTGGGTCAGGTAGCAGAGGGATTAAATACTATTAAAATAATTCAAAGCGAGATTTCCTCATCTGAAATCAAGATGCCACTTGTATCTGGCATGCATGAAATATTGTTTAATAACGGAAGCAAAGAATTACTCTTGGAACAGATCATAAATAGTGAAATTTATGTTGATGTGAATTTTGATGTAGAATCATAGCTATGGAACAAATTAATAGAGAAGAAATTACAAAAACTAGTAAGTGGGCAAGACTCGTCTATATGCTTATTTATGCGTTTATTTTTAATTTTAGTATTCCTTTTCTTTTTGGCTTTGCTTTAATTCAGTTTGTTTTCTTCTTATTAACCGGGAATGTTAATGAACCTTTATCAAGAGTTTGTTCCTGGTTGTTAAAGTTTTATAACCAAATCATTTCTTATCTTCTATTTCAAACAGATCTACCCCCGTTTCCTTTTACAGACATTGATGGTGAATCGAGTTCAGATGAACTCGTTGTAGATACAGAAATCGAAGAAGAAGTTCCTACAGAAGAAAAGGAAGAAACTAGTTAAGAGTTTTCCTAGCAGCCTCCATAGTATTTAGAATTAAAGTATTAATTGTCATTGGGCCCACACCGCCCGGTACAGGAGTATACGAGGAAGCTATTTCCTCGATTCCATCTAAATCAATATCGCCACATTTTTCAGGATGGTAACCAGCATCGATTACTACAGCACCTTTTTTGAGCCATTCTTTTTTTATTAGCTTGGGAACACCAACTGCACCAACAACTAAATCTGCATTACGCACATGATCCTCTAATTCCTTAGTTCGAGAATGACAAATGGTTACAGTTGCATTTTTGTTAAGAAGCATCATTGCCATCGGCTTCCCTAAAATAGGGCTTCTTCCAACAACAACAGCATTCATTCCAGATATGTCTACATCATAAAATTCAAGAATTCTCATAATCCCTGCAGGTGTGCATGATCCATATGCAGATAGATCCATAGACATTCTTCCAAAACCCAGGCATGTAACTCCATCAACATCTTTTTCTATGGAAATCCTCTCAAAACATTCTCTTTCATTGATTTGATTAGGGACTGGATGTTGCAACAAAATACCATGAATTTTTTTATCATTATTCAGCTCATCAATTTTTAAAAGGAGTTCTTCTGTAGATGTCTCTTTAGGTAAATTAATAGCTAATGATTCCATACCAACTCTTTTGCAAGTTTCTTGTTTCATTCTTACATATGTTTCAGATGCTGGATCGTCGCCCACAAGAATAGTGGCCAAGGTTGGAATTATTCCTTTTTCCTTTAAGACTGACACAGATTCCAAGATCTCTTTTTCAGAGTCACTTGCGAGTTTCTTTCCATCAAGTATTTGTGCCGCCATTTCGATATTTTCTCATCTTAAAATAATTATTCCAATGAAGATTGATTATTTATCTCTAAAACTTTAAGATTCATTTCACCGGGGTATAGCGCAGTCTGGTAGCGCACTCGCTTTGGGAGCGAGTGGTCGTAGGTTCAAATCCTACTACCCCGACCAAGCGCCTGTAGCTCAGCTGGATAGAGCAACTGCCTTCTAAGCAGTGGGTCGGGAGTTCGAATCTTCCCAGGCGCGCCATTTTTTGCTTTAATTTGATCATGTTTAAAGTAGCAGCCTTATATAAGTTCTCTGAAATTGATAATCCTTTAGAAGTTCAGATTTCTTTAAAGAAGATTCTAAAAAAGCTTTCTATCTATGGAACAATCTTGGTAGGAAGTGAGGGCATTAATGGGACAATAGCTGCTAAAAATGAAAAAAATCTCAATAAAGCCTTAATGTATCTAAAAAATCTCAAGGGCTTTAATGATTTAGATATAAAATTTTCAGACTCCAAAAAGAATCCTTTTATAAGGTTAAAAATAAAATTAAAGCAGGAAATAGTTACTATTGGTGACAAATCTATAGATCCTACAAAAAGTGTAGGTGAGTATGTTAACCCTGAAGACTGGAATTCCCTTTTAGAACAAGAAAACATTCTTCTTATTGATACCAGAAATGATTATGAATATTCCATAGGTTCATTTAAAGATTCGATTAATCCAAAGACCCAAAAATTTAGAGACTTCCCAAAATGGTTAAAAAATCAGACAAAACGTCTCAAAAATATATTCGAGGAGTTTCATGCCCAAATTGCTATGACCAAACTACAGAAGAGCAAAAATCTAGATATATGAGTAGACAAAAGCAAGTTGACCTAGCAAAACAAAGAAATCAGAAGCATATTGGACCAAAAGAAGAAGTTTTCAATTAACTATATGAGTTATCCAATTCTATACTCATTTAAAAGATGTCCTTATGCTATGAGAGCAAGAATGGCTTTACATCTGGCTGAAATCAAATGTGAAATCAGAGAAATCAAGTTGAGCAATAAACCAGAACAGATGTTGGAGGTATCACCAAAAGGTACTGTTCCAATCCTTATTTTGGAAGATAAAGTTATTGATGAAAGCTACGATATTGTAAATTGGGTTATAGAACAGAGTAATATTTTTAATGACAATTTGGAATCAGATCAAATAGATTTAACAGAATCATTAATTAAAAAGTTTGATGATGAGTTTAAATATCACTTAGACAGATATAAATATGTAACAAGATATGAGAATACAGATTCGGATTTTCACAAAGCTGAGTGTTTAAAGATATTAGTTGACCTTGAGGCCACAGCTTCAAATGATAAATGGATCTTTGGAGAAAATTTAAACAAACTGGATATCTCAATTTTACCTTTTATTCGTCAGTTCAGAATTGCAAATCCTGAATGGTTTGATTCGCTTGAAGAGATAAGCAGAATTAAAAAGATTTTAAACAATTATTTAGATTCAGAAGAGTTTAAAAAAATAATGTTTAAGTATGATGAGTGGGAATTAGGAGCAAAGCCTGTCTACTTTCCATCAACATAATATTTATAAGTAATTATTGGCCTAGAGAGCAATAGTATCGTAAGCTCCAGCTATCTTTTCCAGAGCAAGTTTAAAAGAAGCTATTTTTAAATTTGGCAATTTGCTTCTGAGCATCTGCCCTCTGATATTTTGATAAGCATCTACCATCATGTCATTAAGTCCTGATCTAATAAGATCAATTTCATCAACTCCATCAAATAGCTTTAATTTATCTACTTTAGACATCTTCTGATTAGTCATTTTTTCAACAACTTTTATAAATTGATCAATTTGCGCCTCATCTCTTCTTTTCTCAAGTCTACCAAATCTCATTTGAGAAATATTTCTTACCCACTCAAAATAACTTACAACTACTCCTCCTGCATTAAGATATACATCAGGAATAACTAAAACCCCATTTTTATTTAAAATCTTGTCGCCTTTGTATGTAACTGGCCCGTTTGCTGCTTCAGCTACTACTTTAGCTTTAATATTTTTAGCATTTTTTTGATTAATAACATTTTCAATAGCTGCTGGAATTAAAATGTCACACTCCCTTTCAAGCTCCTTTGCCGAGTCGCTAAAAAACTTTCCATAGGGGCATCTTTTTAGAGTTTTACCTTCATCAAGCCATTTCTTAACTTTTTTTACTGGAAGACCTTCTTCATTGAAAAGGGAGCCACTTTTTTCAACAATTGAAATTATTTTACATCCATCATCTTCTGAAAGACATTTCGCAGCATGATATCCAACCTTACCAAGACCCTGGACAATAACTGTCTTCCCCTCAAGACCAGTTTCAATTTTTTTTGTATCAAGAAGCTTTTTGTCTTCAAAAAACTCGCGAAGACCAAATTGAACTCCTCTTCCAGTTGCTTCATTTCTCCCAGCAATTCCCTTTTTATGAAGAGGCTTCCCTGTAACACATGCTTTGCCGTTAATATCATTGGGATGTAACTTTTGATATTCATCTGCAATCCATGCCATTTCTCTTTCAGAAGTTCCTAAATCTGGTGCTGGGACGTTTTGACTTGGATTAATAAGATCTCTTTTAATGAGTTCTTGCGCAAATCTTCTCGTAATTCTTGCCATTTCTCCTCGTTCATATTTTTTAGGATCAATTTTTAAAGCTCCTTTGGAGCCAGAGAATGGAACATCAACAATTGCACATTTATAAGACATCAAAGCTGCCATAGATTCAACCTCATCCTGGTTAGCATCTATTGAGTATCTAATTCCTCCCTTTGCAGGCATGATATGGTCTGAGTGGACCGATCTCCACCCAACAAAATTATGGATTTTTTTACCTAACTGCACACCAAACCTTACTGTATAGGTCGAGTTACAAGTTTTAATTTGATCAGCTAGGTTAGAGGGGATTTTAGTATAGGAGAGGGACTCATCAAGAATTGATTGTGTGCTTTCCCAAAATGAATATTTTGAACCATTATTGGCCATTTAATTTATCCTCCCAAACAAATTTTACTATTTTTTTATCAATGTATCATTATAATACTTAGTTCGCGGCGGGCGTAGCTCAGTTGGTTAGAGCGCTGGATTGTGGCTCCGGAGGCCGTGGGTTCGAACCCCATCGCTCGCCCCATTAATAAGGGATTAAAAATGACAAGCAGTTTAAAAAAACTTAAAGATCTGGAAAGAAGTCTTACAGTTTCAATTGAAAAAGATTTATATCAATCAAAATTCAATGAAAAGATTTCAAACCTTAAAAAAAATGTAAAACTTGATGGATTTAGGAAGGGCAAAGTCCCTAATGATGTTATTGAGCAAAGATATGGAGGATCAGTACATGCAGAGGTCTTAAATGATCTTATTCAAGATTCATACCCAAAAGAAATTGCTGAAAAAAAGATAAGGCCTGCGAATACTCCAACTATCTCAATGGTCGAGGATAATCCTGATAAAGGCATTAAATACAATGCTGTATTTGAAGTTTTTCCAGACATAAACCCAAAAGTGAGTAGTTGGAAAACTTTTGAAAAACATAAAATTAATATTCTCGATGAAGATATCGATCACGCTATCCAGGATATCTTAGAGAGGTACGGTGATTGGGAAAAAGTTGAGAGAAATTCAGCTGAAAATGACCAAGTAATTATTGATTTTGAGGGTACTATTGAAGGTGAGCCCTTCGATGGAAATACAGCAAAAGACTTTAAGTTAGTTATTGGTTCTAAATCTATGATTCCAGGCTTTGAAGATCAACTAATCAATAAAAAGATTAATTCTGATTTTGAAATTAAGACAAACTTTCCTGATGACTACTTTAAAAAGGATTTAGCAGGGAAAGAGGCAGTCTTCAAAATAAATTTAAAAGAAGTCCAAGAAAACGTCCCATCAAAAATAAATAAGGATCTCTATGAGAAGCTTGCTATGGAAGTGAAGAATGAAAAAGAATTTCGTGATGAAATTAAAAAGAGAATGGAGAACGAGTCTGTAACTCAAGAAAAAGCTCTAACTAAAGATTCTATGTATGAGCTTCTTCTAAAAATTAATAAATTTTCTGCACCTCAATGCACTATCAAAGAGCAATCAGAGCTAATGAGAAAAGAAGCACTTTCCAGAATAGGAAGAAATCCTGAAGAGGAGAGTGATAATGACCTTTTTCCTTTAGATACTTTTAAAGAAAATGCTGAAAAGAGAGTAAAACTAGATCTTTTATTTACTGCTTTATTAAATCACTATGATTTAAAAGTGAATCAAGATGATCTTAAAGAATTCATAGAGGAAGAGGCAAAAAGATATAAAGATCCTAAACAATTTGAGACTTGGGTATATAATCAACCTAATCAGTTGGATCAATATAGAATGATAGTTCTTGAGAATCAGTTGGTTGAAAAATTAGATAATGATCTTAAATCAAAAGATAAGGTTATTAATTTTAAGGATTTATCGAAATACTAATGGAAGAACATAATTCAACTTTAATACCTATGGTAGTTGAGCAAACTGCCAGAGGTGAACGTGCTTTTGATATATATTCAAGGCTATTAAAAGAGCGAGTTATTTTCCTAACCGGACCTATAAATGATCAAGTCTCAAATCTTGTAGTTGCTCAATTATTATTTCTAGAATCAGAAAATCCCAAGAAAGACATCAGCATTTACATTAACTCACCAGGTGGCGTCATATCATCTGGTTTAGCAATTTATGACACAATGCAGTTTGTATCTCCTTCTATATCTACCTTATGTATTGGTCAAGCTGCCTCAATGGG
>LUMR01000360.1_pt1 | contig 12603 bp, 15 predicted proteins | sample 730041 | NCBI WGS metagenome assembly LUMR01 (sample SAMN03860258, study PRJNA289734) | marine metagenome | biome: seawater column; feature: ocean; material: water; isolation source: Red Sea water column Station 12 - depth 10m | place: Saudi Arabia: Red Sea | collected 2011-10-15 | depth 10 m | reverse complement strand
GTTCTCAAGCTATACCCCTGCGCATGGCAAATACAAAATCAGCTATTAAACGTATAAGACGTATTTCTAAACAAACAGCAGTTAATAAAGCTAGAAAAAGTAGATTTAGAAATGCATTAAAGAAAATGAACGCTTTAATTGATACCAAAAAGAAAGATGAAGCGTTAAAATTCTTACCTAAATTAAACTCTGAGTTGATGAAAATTGCAAAGACTGGTGTAATTAAAAAACAAAATGCATCAAGAAACGTTTCAAGAATAACTAAAAAGATTGCAGCAATTTAAAAACCTTAAGTTGTTTCGAAGAAAAATTTCATACACACATTATATAAGATCTAAATATTTTCAAATTACTATATTTAGATTTAGTAAATCTTTGATCTTACACAATACAATCAATGTTTGATTCAATCTGTATTTGATTCAATCAAAAATTTTATTTTTAAGAAAATTTAAAACTAATTTAAAAATTTATGTCCATAAAAAAAAATGATTGTGACAATAAATTCTACAATTGCAGATTTAATTTTTTTTTAATTTTAAATTTAATACTTGTTGCAAAATTTTTTAAATCGTTCTAACTGAGATCTTCCCTTAAGTTATGAATAAATCTTTTACAAATAAAAATATTAATAATTTTGCTTCAGAAGAGATCGATTGGCAACAAATTCAATCTGAAATGAAGAATAAATTAGGTTTAGAAATTTATGAAAGTTGGTTAAAAAAAATATCATTTCTTGAGGAACATAATAATTATTTACTTTTATCTGTTCCAACTAGATTTATCAGAGACTGGATTACTTCGAGGTATTTAGACCAAATTCTGAAAATAATTAAATTGTATAAAAAAGATATAATTAGAATTGAATTTAAAATTATTGATCAAAAAGTTGATAAGGATTTAAAAGACACAACAAATATTGAACATATTCAAAATGAAAATGTTTCATTTATAAAAGACTCGTACCTTCAGTATAACCGAATAGATCCAAACAAACGATTTGATAACTTTATAACTGGATCAAGCAATAAACTTGCATATGAAGCTTCTTTAAAGGTTACAGAAACTATCTCTCATTATAATCCACTTTATATTTATGGTGGTGTAGGAATGGGGAAAACTCACTTATTAAATTCTATTGGTTTTGAGATGAAGAAAAAAAATAAAGTGATGTTCATTTCAGCGGAACGTTTCATGTATCAGTTTGTAAAATCAATTAAATCAAATGATATGGTTAAGTTTAAAGAATATTTTAGAAATACTGATATTTTATTAATAGATGACATCCAGTTTATTAGCGGCAAAGAAGCAATGCAGGAAGAATTTTTTCATACATTCAATGCTTTGTTAGATAAAGGATCACAAATTATTGTATCTGCTGATAGAGCACCTAATAAATTAATGCGTATTCAAGAGAGAATTAAATCTAGATTTTCAGGTGGATTGGTTGTTGACATTCAAAAACCTGATTTAGAATTACGAAAAAAAATAGTTCAAAAAAAAACAGAAGAATTAAACAATTTATATTCAGATCAGCTTCAAGTATCAAAAGATATACAAGATTTTATCAGTAATGAGATCTCAGGAAGTGTTAGAGAATTAGTTGGAGCAGTTAATCGAATAGTATCCTTTTCAAGAATTTATAACAAAGTTCCAAATTTACCTGAAACTAAAGTGGTATTAAAAGATCTTTTAAATATCTCAGAAAACAAAGTAACAATTGACTTAATACAGACTATTGTGTGTAAGTTTTTTAAGATAAGCAAAAATGAAATGCTTTCTTCAAGAAGATCAAGATATCTTGTAAGACCTCGACAGACAGCAATTTACTTAACTAAAATTTTAACTTCAAAATCATTACCAGAAATAGGCAGAGAATTCTCGAATAGAGATCACACAACAATTATCCATTCTGTTAAAACAATTGAGAAAATCAAAGAAAAAGATCCAGAAATGGTAGATAATATCAATAAACTTAAAAATCAGATATTATACAATAACAAAGAAAATGAAATTTAACGTCAACCAACAAGACCTTCAGCAAGCACTAAATTATTGTCAGGGTGTAATTGAAAAGAGAAGCACGTTACCAATTTTATCTAATATTTTATTAGATGCTAGTAATTCTAAATTAACAATTACTGCTACAGATCTTGATTTAATTTTTATACACCAGCTAAATAATGTTGAAATTCTTGAAGAAGGAAAAACAACAACAACCTCGTCAATTATGTATGACATAATCAGAAAATTAACATCAGGAAAAAAAATTAACCTTACTCTTACCGATGTAAGTAAATTACAAGTAGAATCGGAAAAATCTATTTTTAATTTGAATTGTATTAGTGCTACCGAGTTCCCATTAACTGATGAAAATTTTAATGAAAATGAATTTATTATAAAATCAAAACAATTATTGAAGCTTCTAAATAAATGTAAGTTTTCTGTTTCAAATGATGAAACTCGACATTATTTAAGTGGTATTTATTTTCACCAAACCGAAGTTGAAGATAAAAATTATTTAACAGCTGTTGCTACAGACAGTCATAGAATGTCGATTTCAAAAATCAGGCTAGATGAAAAAATTGAATTTGACCCTATTATACTTCCTAAAAAAACAATTTTTCAACTTTGTTCACTGTTAGATAGTTATGATGGTGATGTAAAAGTATCAAATCTAAAGTCAAAAATTAAGTTTGAACTGAATAATAGTATTTTAATTTCAAAACTTATCGATGGAAAATTCCCGAATTATATTCAAGTAATACCTAAAAATAATCAAAAAAAATTAGAACTTGATTTAAAACTTTTCTTAAACTCAGTTGATAGAGTGGCTTCTGTATCTCTGGATAAAAAAGATGGTGTAAAATTTAATTTATCAAATGATACTCTAAATCTTTCGGTAAATAATACTGTTTTAACTCTAGATATTTGATAGATGTTGCTTCACAACTAGATGGAGATAGAGTTGAAATTTTCTTTAATGATACTGGCTCACCAGCTTTAATAAAAGATCCAGGTGATTTTGATAGTATTTATGTTGTGATGCCAATGAAGGGTTAGTTTATTAAATCTAATTCTTGATAGATATTTTTTTCTAGAGTTTTTAAAAATTCATTTTTTTCTAGGCCAGCTGAAATAGGTTTTAATATTGATATAGTAATTGTTCTATTACTATTTTTTCCACCTTTTTTTGGCCATACGTAACCAGAGTTTATGGCTACTGGTAAACAATTTATTTTTAATTCTTCATATATCCTTGAGGCTCCTTTTTTAAATGGAGTTCTATCATCAGGTAATACCCTGGTACCTTGAGGAAAAATAATTAATGGACGATTTGATTGTGATATTGTTTTTGAAATATCATTAAAAAAACCTAAATTATCTTTAGTTGTTTTATTTCTATTTATTGAAATTGATCCGATAAACCTTAAGCAAACACCAGTCCAATAGCCCATTAATTTGCCACCAATTAAAACTATTTTTCTTGGTAGGAAAAAAGAAGGTAAAAAAATTATAGAAATAAAAATAATTCCAGTAAAAAAAATTATTGAAAATAAAATGTTTCTTATCATTGTCTCAAAAGCTAAATTAAATCTTTATGCTTTTGTCTTTTTCTAATTATTTTTATTTTGTTGTTTTTAATTAATATTTCTAATGGTTTTGTTCTTAAGTTATAATTTGAACTTAGTGACATTCCGTAAGCACCAACATCACATATTGCAACATAATCCTTTTCTTGAAGTTCCTGAAAGTTTTTAATAGTTACAAACTTGTCTGTGCTTTCACATATAGGTCCTACAAATTCATAAGTTTTTTTGGAAACTTTTCCAGATTTAATAACAGGTAAAGTTTTGTGAATTGCACCATATAATGCTGGTCTCATTAAATCATTCATTGCTGCATCTAATATAATGAATTTTTTACTTTCACTGTCTTTTATATAAATTACTTTTGTAATCAATGTTCCAGAATTTCCTATTATAGATCTTCCTGGTTCAAATATAATTTTACATTTCTTATTTTTTAAAAATTTTTTAATAGCTAAATTATATTTTTTATAATTAAGTTTTTTATTTTTATCTGCATAAGAAATTCCCATACCACCACCTAAATCGATGTATTCAAATTCATGAGATGTTTTCTTTAAAATATTATCGACCACTTTAAGCATCTTTTCATAAGGCTTATGATCTAAAATTTGGCTTCCAATATGAACACTTAAGCAATTAAGATCTATATTTTGTGAGCTTTTGCAATATTCAATTATTTCATAAAATGTTTTTTCATTTACACCAAACTTATTCTCTTTTTTACCGGTTGAAATTTGGCTTAATGTTTTTGCATCAGTATTGTCTAGCCACTCTATTTATTTCTACTACTTCACTTCTCGATTCTGCGTTTATTAGTAAAATTTTTTTATCTATTGCGTAACTTATTTCATTTGTAGTTTTACCAACTCCTGAAAAGACAATTTTATTTGGACTAACACCTGCTTTAAGAGCCATCATCATTTCACCAACAGATACTACATCAGCTCCAAAACCAAATTTTGATATCTCATTTATTAAATTTACATTGGTATTTGATTTAACTGCAAAACATATCAATGGTGATATTGATTTAAAATTTTTTTTAAAATTTAAAATATTTTCTTTTAACCTTGAGTAAGAATAGCAATATGTTGGAGTACCATATTTTTTTGCAATTTTTAAAAAGTTAACTTTATCAATAGATAATTTTTTATTTATGTATTTCATTACACTCTATTTTTAGAGAATAGATTTCTGATTTGAAAATTTCTAAAACCTTTTCTGTCAATTTTGGCTCAATTTTTTTAAGTTCATTTAAACTTAATTCGTTTAAATTTTTCTTTCTTTTTTCAGCCATGTTAACAATAGCAGCTGTTTTTTGATATGCCTTTCTAAATGACATGTTGTGTTCTCTAACTAAATAATCAGCTAGATCTGTTGCTGTAATATGACCTGTATTTGCAAGTTCAAGCATCTTCTTTTTATTTGCACTGCAATTTTTTAAAACTTCATCAAATATTTTTAAGCAATTTATTAAAGTATCATTAGAATTAAAAACCAATTCCTTATCATCCTGTAAATCTTTAAAGTAGGATAGTGGCAAGCCTTTTAGTATCGTTAACATAGAAAAAAAATTTCCGTAAGAAGTACCAGTTTTTCCTCTTAGATATTCTAAGAGATCAGGATTCTTTTTTTGAGGCATAATCGAAGAGCCTGTAACAACTTTATCTGATAAGTTGATTAAGTTAAATCCATCTGAATTCCATATAATTAATTCCTCTGCAATTCTAGAAATATGCATTGAACATACTGAAACAGCATAAAGAAAATCCAGCACAAAGTCTCTATCTGAAACTGTATCTACTGAATTATTGGTTGGTTTTTTAAATCCAAGTTTTTTAGATGTAAAATTTCTATCTATATTAAACGAAGTGCCTGATAAAGCCGCTACACCTAATGGACTTTCATTTAAACTATCTAAATTGTTTAAAAATCTTTTTTTATCTCTAGTAAACATTTCCACATAAGCCATTAAATAATGGCCAAATGATATAGCTTGAGCATTTTTAAGATGAGTAAACCCTGGCATGATAGTCTCTATATTTTTTTCAGCTAGTTTAATTGTGCTTTTGATTACTTTATCTATATTATTATTAATATCTTTTGTTGCAGTTTTAATCCAAATTTTAAAATCAGTTATTACCTGATCATTTCTTGATCTAGCTGTATGAATGTATCCAGCTTCATCACCAATTATTTGAAATAATCTTTTCTCTATATTCATATGAATGTCTTCATATTTTTTATTAAATTCAAATTTTTTGTAAGTTATTTCTTTATAAATTTTATTTAGACCATAAATAATTTTATTTTTTATTTTAAAGGAAATTATCTTTTGTCTAAAAAGCATTTCAACGTGTGCAATGGATCCTTGGATGTCTTCTTTGTAAAGTCTCTTGTCTATATCAATAGAATTACCAACTTTTTGAAATAAGTTTGACGCTTCCTTTTGTATTCGCGTGTTCCATATTGCTTGGTTGTTTTTATTTTTTGCCATGATATTTAGTTATACCTAATTAATATGAGAATTTTAGCATTATTTATTTTTTTAATTACAACTGCAGAAGCTAGTGATTTACCGAACATTAAAAATATTGTTATTCATAAAGTTCCAAAAACGTATGAAAATGTATTTTTTTTAAATAAGAAAAATGAAAAAATTAAAATTAATGATTTCAAAGGAAAATTGTTAGTTTTAAATTTTTGGGCTACTTGGTGTCCTCCGTGCAAAGAAGAGATGCCTTCATTAGACAATATGCAAGCAAATTCATCACTTAATAATTTAAAAGTTTTTCCTATTAATATTGGGAAAGAAAAACTAAATAAAGTTGAAGAATTTTTTGTAAAATTAAACTTAAAAAATTTGGAACCTTTTTTTGATCCAGAAGTAACTTTAGCTAAAACTTTTTCTCTAAGAGGAGTTCCAACATCAATATTTATAAATAAAGAAGGTGAGGAATTTGCAAGGGTTCTTGGTGACATAGACTTTAATGACAAAGATTTTTTAAAGTGGATTGAGAAATATAATTAGTTTTTAAAAAAATATGCGAAAGCTACCAAAACAAGTATAGCCACAAATTGCAGTAGAACTCTAAGCTGCATTAGTTTATTTGAATATTTTTTACTCGTTTCTCCACCTTTAAATAAAGTACCAATACCCAAAACCAAAACTATTCCAACAGCTATTAAAAGAGCGATAGATAAAATTTTAACTAATATTCCAGAAAACATATTATTATTGTAGTGTGTTTTTAAAAATAAAAAACATAATAAATCATCTATGACATTTTGCCTTAATTCAATCATCATCAAACCAGAAGAAGGAACAGAAATTAAAAATGCGATAGTTTTACTTCATGGGTATGGTGGAGATGGAAAAGACATAAGTATGTTAACTTTAAATTGGAAAAGACATCTGCCAAACACTATTTTTATTTGTCCTAATGGACATGAAAAGTGTGCAATTAATCCATCAGGATATCAATGGTTTGATTTAACCAAAGAAGATCCATCTTATATTCTTGAAGAGTCAATTAAAGCTGAAAATGTTATTAAAAAATTTATTGAGGAAGTTAAAACTGAATACAACTTATCAAATCAACAAATTTGTTTATCAGGCTTTAGCCAGGGCTGCATGATGTCTTTGAATGTTGGTCTTACCTCAAATGAAAAATTTTTATGTGTCGTAGGATTTTCAGGGAAAATAATAGATCAAATTAATTTGAAAGATAGAATCAAAAATAGCACAGATACATTACTAATACATGGTGATGTTGACCAAATTGTTCCATCAACACATTTACTTGAAGCTAAAGATTTTTTAATTCGAAATAATATTCCTGTTGAAACGTTATTAATAAAAAATTGTGACCATCACATTCCTATCGAGGCATCAAGTACAGCATTAAATTATATTTTAAAAAAAATTTAACATCTGATCATATTGATTATGATGCTAAACTAAGTTAATGTTTTAATGTGAACAACTTTATTGAACAAGATGTATCATTAGAAAAATGTCCTGCATTAGTTCTTAATGCTGATTACAGACCTCTAAGCTATTACCCACTATCATTATGGTCATGGCAAGACACTGTGAAATCAGTTTTTCTTGATAGAGTTATAATTGTAAGTCATTACGATAGAACTATCAGAAGCCCTTCATTTAATATGAAGCTACCAAGTGTTATAGCTTTAAAAGACTATATTGTTCCTCAAACGAAACCAAGTTTTACTAGATTTAACGTTTTTTTAAGAGATAAATTCTCTTGTCAATATTGTGGAAGTAATGAGGAACTTACTTTTGATCATTTGCTTCCAAGATCTAAAGGTGGAGAAACAAATTGGGACAATGTTGTTACAGCTTGTTCAGCTTGTAATGTAAAAAAAGGTGGAAAATTATTAAAACATTCAGGAATGAAATTAAATCAATATCCATTCAGACCTTCAACAGAAGATTTACATAGAAATGGTAAGAATTTTCCTCCTAATTTTTTACACAAAAGTTGGATGGATTACTTGTATTGGGATGTTGAATTAGAAACTTAAATTTTTTCAGAAATATTAATTGCAATTTTAGAACCAGTTTTAATTATTTTATCTAAAATACTATAAGGTCCTTTTTTAGTTGCACCTTTTTCATAAGCGATATCTTTATGATTAAGCTCATCTTCTCTAAATTTTGTAATTTTGTTTTTGAGAAATTTTTCATCTTCATCTAATTGATTAATTTGATTTAAGTAGTGTTCATCAATTACTTCCTCTACAGATGCTGTGCATAGCATGGCTGCCTTTTTCCCTAACAAAGTAGAACCAAATCCTAAACCAACACCTAGCAAATCCCACAGTGGTAAAAGTTTTGTAGGAGCAATGTTTCTTTTTTTAATTTCATTTTCAAAGAATTCACTATGTTCCTTTTCATGAATTTTCATATCTTCTATGATTTTTTTCAAATTTTCATCTTTGACAAATGTATTTAAAGCTAATAATTGACCTTCATATATTTTAACTGCTCCACGCTCACCAGCATGATCTACCCTTATAAATTCTTCAATTTTTTTTTTACTTACTTTTGGCATAGTTTAAATAAATTTTTAATGCATTGATTGTAATTAGTATAGAAATTACAATATTGTAAGTTGTAAGTGATAATCCAAAAATTTTAAATGTTACATCTTTGCAGCTCACTTTTTGTTCCTGCAATTGTTTTAAAATTTCTTCTTTGGATGTTGCCTCAGAGCCATTTTTTAGGTCACAAACTAGAGATTCCTCGATAAATCCTTGTTCAATACCAAAATGATAAACTGATAAGATAGTAGCCGTTAAAAAAACAATTACTAATAAAACCAAAAATATTTTTTCAAACTGAGAAAATTTATAATTCAAGAGTATAATTACTATTGCAATTACATATGGAATTCTCTCTAAGATACAAAGATTGCATGGTTGATGACCCAAAATATATTCAATAAAGAACGCTGACAATAAAGCAACGAAACTGACAAATAAAATTAGGTTAAGAAACAATGATTTGTTATTAAGCATTAAATTTAAAAATTAAAAATATAATTCCTAATACTATAACTATTAAAATTCCAATTATAGTGAACCATTTTGAACCATGCTTCTCCATGAATTCAGTAAATAAGTCACCAAATTTATAAGATAAATAAGCAACAATAAAAAATCTAAGACTTCTCGAGATTAAACTTACAACAATAAATACAGGTAAACTAAAACCAACAACACCGCTAGCAATAGTGAATGCTTTATAGGGAAGTGGAGTAAATCCTGCTAGAAAAAGAATACTTAGCCAGGCAAAAAAACCTGATCCTTGAGACAAACTTGTCTTCAAATTTTCTACTTTATTTTCATAACCATAAAATTCAATTACATGAATAGCTAAATCATAAAACAAATAACCTAGTAAATATCCAAAAATTCCACCTAAAACTGAAAATAAAGATGCGATTAAAAATATTTTAAAATATTCTTTTTTTTTAGCAATCACCATAGGAATAATCATTACATCTGGAGGTATAGGAAAAAACGAACTTTCAGTGAAGGAAACAATTCCTAAGTACAAATTTGAACTTTTGTGAGCAGCTAAATTTAAACACTTTTTATAAAGACTTTGGAACATTTTTTGGTTTTAATATAATTTTAGTTCTTATACTATTTAATTATAATTTAATTTAATGGGCGAATGGCGGAACTGGTAGACGCGCACGACTCAAAATCGTGTTTCGCAAGAAGTGAGAGTTCGATTCTCTCTTCGCCCACCAAAGTTTATGAATATAAAAAACTATAATAATCTTTTAGAACTATTTTATAATCAGTATACAAAAGAAAAAGCAGATCAAATTTTTCTAAAATCCTTAAAAAATCCAAACGATAAATTTTCTTGGAGAGATACTTATTTGAATATTTTAAAATTAAGCGACGAGCTTAAATCTTTAATTCAAAAAAAAGATAGATGTTTATTAATTTCAGAAAATAGACCTGAATGGATGATATCTGATTTAGCGATAATGTTAGCAGGTGGAATTACTGTGCCAGCCTATACCACTTACACCGAAAGAGATTATGAATATTTAATTGATGATTGTAATCCATCAGTAATAGTTGTCTCAGATCAAGTTCAATATAATAAAATTAAAAATATAATTTCTACAAAGCCATTTATAAAAAAGGCTATCACCTTTGATCAAATTGACAGTCAATCAGATACTATATGTATTAAAGATATTTTTCTAAAGAACGATTGTGAAGAGATCGATTTTTTAAAATTAGAAATTTCAAGAAAAGATGTAGCTTGTATTATTTATACATCAGGAACCCAAGGTAACCCCAAGGGAGTAATGCTCAGCCATGGAGGGATTTTAAATAATTGTGAAGGTTCTATTTCACTTTTAAAAGAGATAATATCTTACAAACCTAAATTCCTAACTTGGTTACCATTATCGCATTCTTATGAACACACCGTTCAGTTTGTCCAAATAGCAATAGGAGCCGAAGTTTACTATGCAGAAAGTATAGATAAGTTAATTAAAAATATGGGAGAATGTAGTCCAGATATTATGACAGCTGTTCCAAGATTTTATCAGAATCTGTATCAAAAAATTAATTCAACTTTTAATAAAGCTACTGGTTTTAAAAAATCTCTAATAAACAAAATGCTATATCTAGGAGAAAAAGTACTAACAAATCAAAAACTTACTTTTTTTGAAAAAGTGCAAAATACAATTTGTGAAAAAATAGTTAGAAAAAAAATAAAAGCTCAATTTGGAGGTTCTCTAAAAGCATTCATTTCTGGAGGAGGTGCGCTAGATAAAGAAGTGGGTGTTTTTTTAAATTCGATAGGTTTACCGACTTTGCAAGGTTATGGGTTAACTGAAACTTCTCCAGTTGTAAGTTGCAACCCAATAAAAGATATAAGGATAGATACAGTAGGTCCTGCTTTTAGTGGTAATGAGGTGAAAATTGCTGATGATGGTGAAATTCTGGTTAAAGGTGAAAATGTTATGTTAGGCTATTGGAATAAAAAGGAAGAGACAGAAAAAGTTTTAAAGGATGGCTGGTTATATACTGGAGATATAGGACATTTTGAAAATGGTTACTTAAAAATCACTGATAGAAAAAAAGATATTTTAATTACACCAGGTGGTGACAATATTTCTCCTGTGAAAATTGAAAATGATTTACTTAAGATTGAATTTGTAGAGCAAGCATTAGTTTATGGAGATAACAAACCATATTTAATAGCTATTTTAGTTTTAAATAATAATGAAAGTAATGTGTCAGATGAAAACATTTCAAAAGAAATAGAAACAATAAATAAAAACTTATCTAAGATAGAAAAAATTAAAAAGTTTTTTGTAATTAAAGATCAATTTACAATTGAAAATGGATTAATGACACCAACTTTAAAGTTAAAAAGATATAAAATTATTGAAAAGTATAAAAGTGAAATAGAAAAACTTTATTAAATTTCTTTAAATTAAGAGTTTATTTACCGCATAAACATTAACTAAATTAATAAAAAAATTTTTTATAAAAAATAAAAAATAAAAAATATTTTTTTTAAAATTCGCTTTTAATTAATGATTTGACATAAGTTGTATAAAAAAATAAAAATAAGTTAACAGCGAATCAATTTGATTCGTTAAACTAAAAAGGGAGCTAAAGATGCCTAAGAAAAGAAAAAAAGCGGCAAAGAAAACTAAGAAAAAAGCTAAGAAAAAAGCTAAGAAAAAAGCTAAAAAGGCTAAGAAAAGAAGAAGATAATAACTTAGTATTCTTTACAAAAAACGCTTCTCATAACTTTTTGTGTGAGAGGCGTTTTTTTTTATTCGTCTAAAGGTTCGTCAGTTTCAGAAATAGGTTCTTCGACAGGTAAATCAGCAGTTGGAGTTTTAGGAGTAGCGCTAATAGCTTGTGTTTGTCCACCAACATTTCTCTTTAATGCTTTATCTAATTTTTTTTGAGTGTCTTCTGGTGATAAATTTAAAATTATCTGAAATTCTGATTGCATTCTTTCATAAGCTTTTTCAAAAAGTTGTCTTTCACTATAAGATTGATCAACCATAAGATCATCACCTTTGTTTAGATCTCTTACAACTTCAGCTAATTCATAAATTTTACCTGATGAAATTTTTGCCTCATATTCTTGTGCTCTTCTACTCCACATTGATCTTTTGATTTTTGGCTTACTTTTTAATATAGAAATACATTTGTTTACTTGATTAATTGTTGCTAAAGGCCTTAGGTGAGACTGTTTGTTAACGGGTACCATACCATTAGCTTTATCTTTTTCAAATTTGATAACGTATGTTTCAACATCAATACCACCGATATTTATTTTTTTAAATTCTGTAATTTGACCAACGCCATGTTTTGGATAAACAACATAATCTTTAATTTTAAATTCTCTTTTTTCGGTTTCTTGTTTTTTAACTTTTTTTATCTCAGGTTTAACCTCATTAGTTTTTGATATACTTAAACTATCAAC
>LUMR01000673.1_pt1 | contig 12781 bp, 13 predicted proteins | sample 730041 | NCBI WGS metagenome assembly LUMR01 (sample SAMN03860258, study PRJNA289734) | marine metagenome | biome: seawater column; feature: ocean; material: water; isolation source: Red Sea water column Station 12 - depth 10m | place: Saudi Arabia: Red Sea | collected 2011-10-15 | depth 10 m | reverse complement strand
AGTTCTTTTCATTTTTCTTCCTGTTTAAACACAATATATTAAAAAATTATTTAAACAAAGTAAATTAATATTTAATTTAAAAGTTCGCGAAAACAAAACCATCTTCGCGAAAACAAAACTAACTAGGTTTTATAATCTGAAATTCACTTATTATTTTTCTTATTATTTCCTCTAATAAACTCAACAATCGTTGGGTTTTTAGTTGGTGTGTGTTTGTTTTCTAAAAATTAATATGTTTTTACCACTCTATGATTTCCGAAGGGGTTTTATTAGATTGTTCAGAATGAGTAATTTACTTAAAGAGTTTAAATCTGAAATACACAAACTAGATTTATCTAAAACTGAAAGATATTGGTTAGAACAAGTAAATTTTGAAATTGACAATGAGTCTTTAAGTATTTTCGTGGGATCAGACTTTGTAAAATCATCAATTGAGAAAAAACTATATAAAAAAATCAAAAAAACATTCAACATAAGCACGGGATTTAAAGAATGTGTTTTTGTTTTGGATAAGAATATGAAAAAAGACTTTCAAGCCTATGAATTTGAAGAAAAAAATGAAGATCTATTAAAAAATCGAGAAGAGATAAAAAAAGTTCAGCCTGATTTATCTGTTTTTGACGAGATGTTTGTCGGCTCCTCTAATAATCTTTCAGTAACGGCAGCAAAAAATGTTGTTAAAGATCCTGGTGGGCGTTTTAACCCTCTTTTTGTTTATGGATCTCCGGGGGTTGGTAAAACACACCTTCTAAAAACTATTGAAAAAGCTCACCCCTCCTCTTTTTATATTGATTCTGAATCATTTTTAGATTCATATATTCAAGGAATAAAAAATAAAGATATAGATATATTTAAATCAAAAATAAGGTCTGTCGAAATTTTACTAGTAGATGATATTCAGTTTTTTATGGGTAAAAAGGGTGTTTCAGAGGAGCTTTTCCACACTATTAATTATTTTTTAAACAATCAGAAAGCGGTTATTTTGGTTTCAGATCAAAAACCAAATAAACTTTTAGGCTTTCCGGATCGCCTAATTTCAAGAATTTTAAACGGTTTAGTTACTGACATTGAAAAACCTGATGAAGAAATGTTTCTTAAAGCAATTGAGAAAGCAAATGTTGAACAGGGCGGTTATTTGCTTTCTAAGGAAGAGATTAAAAAAATAAGTGGGTTAAGAGTCGATAGTTTTAGAGATATAAACGGAATCGTTAACCAACTCTTAATAAATAAACAAACAGGAAAGGGTAATTTCGATTATATTAAGGAGTTGATTTCTGTTTCTAAGTCGGGATTTGTAGAGTCTGTTGGTCCTGATCAAATATTAGATTACGTTTCAAAAGTTTTTCAAGTTGATAAAAACCTCATATCTTCAAAAAACAGAACATCGAAGGTTAATGAGTCTAGGAGGCTTTTTGCATCTCTGGCAAGGAAACATACAGATCTATCATTAAACCAGATAGGTTTATATCTTGGTGGTAGAAGCCACTCAACAGTTTTAAGCTATATTGATAAATCTAAAGACTCACCTTTAGTTATCAAAGAAATAAACAATTTCGACAGTTCACTCTCAATAAAAGAGGTTGGTTGATTCTTTGTCGGTTTTGTTGTCTTTTTGCTCCTCTAAAATCCTTTTTGTAAATTGGTTTTTTTTCTATTTATACATGTCAGACGTTCTTATTACTATTAAATTTATAAAAGATTAAATATGAAGTTTAAAACACAAACAAGCGTATTAAAGGAAGTAGTTTCTTCTGTTTCTCGAGTTGTTAATCCCAGACCTTCAACACCTGCCCTAACAGGTCTTTATCTTCACGCTTCAGACGGTTTTCTAGAGGTTATAGGTTCTGATCTGGATATAACTATTAAGTCAAAGATAACCGTTGACGTAGATGTTGAAGGAAAGTGTCTTGTTAATTCAAATAAACTATCAGAAATTGTAAGAAAACTTCCCGAGGGAGAGGTTGTCTTTTCTGATGTAGGAAGTGAATTAAAAATAGAAACCAAATCATTAGACTTCACCTTAAGAAAACTAGAAGACCAGGATTACCCAGAAGCTTTTTTAAAAAAACATGAAAAAGACGACCAAACACAAGAGGTACTGGTTTCTGAGTTGTTTGATTCACTAAAAAACGTTGGTATTGCTTCTACTCCAGAGGGTGGAAGACCTGTCTTAACAGGTGTATATTTCAACAATCAAGACGAAAAAACAGAACTAGCGGCAACAGACAGTTACCGACTAGCAACACAACAAATTAGCAACTTCCCAATTAATGATGTGGGAATTATTTCATTTAAATCGTTAAGTGAAGTCATCAGGCTTTTTGAAAACGAAGAAGAAACACTGAACATTAACTAACAATCACCACACTTAATAAAGACGTTGGTGGTGGAAACGAAAGCTTAAATATAAAAATTCTTGGTGTTGAAACAGGGGATATAAACGGCTTTCAAATGTCTTTCAATCCGAATTACTTAATTCAAGGCATCGAAGTTTTAGAAGGCAACAAGGTTTACATTAGATTCTCTGGAAACGAAAAACCGGTAGTAGTACAAGGAGAATCAGAGAACTATAAATATCTCTTAATGCCAGTAAGAGCCTCGTGAAACAAGCAAGTGGACCTGAAAAAATAAACATTGAAGAAAACAGTGTTGGAATAAATTTTAAAAAATCAGAACAAGTTAAAAAACACCTTAATAACTCTTCCTACCCCTGGAAGGACGAAATATCTTCAGGACCAGTAATTAATGACAACCTTGTAATTTATGTGGATTCAAAAAGACTAAAAGACATAATCGAACTGGAGTCTCTAAAAATAATCAACAATATAGAAAAAAAGCTTGGATTTTCGGTGAATTCTATACGTGTTGAATTGCAAAATAGCCAACAATAATAACGTATTTCTACTAAAATAAGAGTTCAGCAAGGGGCTGTACTTAATATAAAAAAGAAGCGTATCTTAGGAGATCCGTGCCAAAAAAAGATTCAAAAAGTTATGATTCTAAAGACATAAAGGTCTTAGAAGGTCTAGAAGCGGTAAGAAAAAGACCAGCAATGTATATTGGTTCGACCGGACCAAACGGCCTCCACCACCTAATTTGGGAAGTTGTGGACAACTCTGTTGATGAGGCAATGGCTGGAAGATGTACTCAAATTGATGTAATGCTTGAAAAAAACGGCTCAGTCACAGTAAAAGACAATGGAAGCGGAATACCCGTAAAGCCCTTCTGTTTTTGTGAAGGTTGAAGTAGAAAGGGACGGACATGTATGGAATCAAAATTTTGATTACGGAAAGCCCACTTCAAAAATTAAAAAAGGAAAAGCCTCCAAAAAAACAGGAACAAAAATAAACTTCTTGGCTGATCCAGAAATATTTGATGAAACACAGGTTTTCGAATACAACATTGTTTCGGAAAGATTGAGACAAACAGCATTTTTAAACAAAGGCCTCAAGATTAACCTAACTGACAACAGAGTAAAACCAGCAACAAAAGAACAGTTCTTTTATAAAGGTGGTTTAGTTGATTTTGTTGATTATTTAAATGAGGGGTTTGAGGTTCTTCATGAAAAAACAATTTCATTTTCAGATCAAAGCAAGGACTCAGAAATAGAAGTTGCAATGCAGTGGAAAAACGAAGACGACGTAAATATAAAAAGCTTTGCAAACAACATACATACTCTTGAAGGAGGAACTCACGAAGAAGGTCTTAGAACAGCAGTTACTAAAGCAATAAACGATTTTGCTAAATCTAGAAATCTTCACTCTGATATTTCTTTAACAGGCGATGATATAAGAGAAGGCTTAACAGGTGTTGTTTCTGTAAGGGTGAAAGAACCACAATTTGAAGGCCAAACAAAAACAAAACTTGGGAACACCGAAATGAAATCTAAAGTACAAGTATTAGTAAACCAAGAATTTCCAAAATGGCTTTCAAAAAATACAAAAGAAGGACGAGCTATTGTCGAGAGGTGCGCTATTGCGGCAAAAGCAAGAATGAGTGCAAAGAAAGCAAGAGAGCTCACAAAGAGAAAAAGCATACTTGAAACAGCAGGCCTTCCAGGAAAGCTGGCAGACTGTTCTTCAACGGACCCATCAGAAAGTGAATTATTTATTGTAGAGGGAGATTCTGCTGCTGGTCCCGCCAAGCAAGCAAGAGACTCAAGAACGCAAGCAATTCTTCCAATTAGGGGAAAAATTATTAATGTGCAAAAAGTTACAGAAAACAGAGCTTTACAAAATGAAGAAATAAGTTCTCTTATCAAGGCAATTGGGACAGGAATAAAAGCAGAATATAAGGGTGAAGAATCAAGATATGACAAAATTATATTTTTAACAGATGCTGACGTTGATGGTGCTCATATTAGAACCCTATTGTTAACATTCTTTTTTAAATTTATGCCAGGGCTCATCAAAGAAGGAAAGGTTTGGATCTCCGAACCTCCTCTTTATAGAGCTAAGTCTTCTGGTTCAATAAATTATTTGAAAGACGATCAAGCCCTTGAAAATTTTAAAAAAGAAAACAAAAATAAGAAATTTGATATCAGCAGGTTCAAAGGTCTCGGAGAAATGAACGCAGGAGAGCTTTGGGACACTGCAATGAATCCAGAAAGTAGAACTCTTATAAAAGTAAGCATTGCTGATGGAAAGGCTGCTGAAGCTAAAGCAGCAAATATGTTTGAAATACTAATGGGCAATGACGTAGCAAAAAGAAAAACTTTCATTGAGGAAAATGCCAAAGATGTAAGGTTCTTGGACGTATAACATGGCAGCAAAGAAACCAGCAGCAAAGAAACCAGCAGCAAAGAAACCAGCAGCAAAGAAACCAGCAGCAAAGAAACCAGCAGCTAAGAAATCGAAAACCGCTACTGCTACAAAGAAAAAACCAACAATTAAATCTGATACATCAAACGGTTCAATTGCTGTCGAAGATGAAATCTCTAAGTCATTCTTAGATTATGCTATGTCGGTTATTGTTTCCAGAGCTCTTCCAGATGTAAAGGATGGATTAAAACCAGTACAAAGAAGAATTTTATATTCAATGTATGAAACAGGAATTAGACCAACAGGGCCTTTCAGAAAGTGTTCAAAGGTTGTTGGTGATGTTATGGGTAATTATCATCCACATGGAAACGACGCTATATACGGAACCTTAGTAAGGTTGGGACAAAACTTTAGCACTAGGAGACAAGCGAACCAAAAGTATTACCAGGAAGATTTCCAAACCTTTTAATTAATGGAGCCGAGGGTATCGCAGTTGCTATGGCAACAAATATGCCACCCTACAATCTGAAAGAGATTACAGAGGCCGTTAAATTTACATTAAAAACAAAAGATCCGAAACCACGAGATTATTTAAAAATAATAAAAGGTCCAGATTTTCCTACAGGAGGATTAATTGTAGATACTCCGACGATAAAAGAAGCAATACTTAAGGGCAGAGGGTCTATAAAGCTTCGAGCTGTTGCAGACGTAGAAGAATTAGGAAAAGGCAGATCTGCAATTATTGTTAAAGAGCTTCCCTATCAGGCTTCAATTGACAGAATTATGGAAAAAATAGCGTCCTTAGTACAGGACAAAAAATTGACCGGGGTCTCAGACTTAAGGAATGAAAGTAGTGACAGAAATGGAACCAGACTCGTTGTTGAGTTAAAGAGAGACGCCGTACCACAAGTTGTATTAAATGATCTTTTTAAATTTACACAACTTCAAGATACTTTTTCAGTTAATTCAGTAGCCCTCGTTGAAGGAGTACCAAAAGTATTATCGGTTCCTGAACTTATTAGGTACTACATTGATCATCAAATAGATGTAATTCAAAGAAGATCTAAATACAGACTTGAAAAGGCAAAAGCACGGTTACACATCGTTGACGGCTTATTACTTGCATTGAATAAAATCGATCAAATAATAAAAGTGATTAAATCTTCCAAAGATGTGGAGGCAGCAAGAAAATCACTGATGAGTAAATTTAAATTATCAGAAATTCAGGCAACACACATCCTTGATATGCCCCTAAGAAGGTTGACTGCATTGGAAAAAGAAAAGCTCGAAGATGAAAAGAAAGAACTCAAAGAAACAATTAAAGACCTTACGGCAATATTAAAAAGTAGAGCAAAACAAAATCAAATACTTATTGAAGAGCTTGATGCAATAACAGACAAGTTTGGTGATGAAAGAAGATCCAGAATTGTTCCAGATGTTGGAGAGGTAAAAATTGAAGATTTAATTGAAGACGAGGAAATTATTGTTTCCATCTCATCTGAAGGTTATATAAAATCAGTTCCCTCAACCTCCTATAAAAAACAAGGTAGAGGAGGTAAGGGTGTTAAAGCAGCTTCTTCAGAGGAAGACGTAATTGAGCACCTCCTTTCAACATCTGTTCACTCTTATTTACTTTTCTTTACAGACAACGGAAAAGTATATAGAGCCAAGGCACATGAAATTCCAAAAACAAATAGGACTGCAAAAGGATCTTTAATTCACAATGTACTTTCAATGGGACAAGATGAAAAAGTTCAGGCAATAATTGACACAAGGGACTATGAAACAGAAAAATTCTTATTAATAATGACTGAGAAAGGAACGGTAAAAAAATCAAAATTTAAAGATTTTGATTCAAACTATAAATCATTACAAGCCATAAAGCTAAAGGATGGTGACAAAGTTGTTTCTGTAAAAACAACGTCTGGGAAAGAAGACATAATACTTGTTTCCCAGAAGGGACAAGCAATAAGATTTGATGAAAACAATCTCAAAGCCCAAGGTAGATCAGCAATGGGAGTTAGAGGAATAAAACTTCGTGAAGGAGACAAGGTTGTAGGTGCAGCAACATCCAGAGAGGAAACACTCTTATTTATTACGGCCAAAGGGTATGAAGGTTACGGAAGCCAAAGGAGATTTAATTGGCGCAGGACCCGTTGATGAAGATACAGAGGTTATGCTTATGAGTACTGGTGGAACAGCAATAAGATGTGCTGTAAAACAAATAAAACAAATGAGTAGAGTTGCTCAAGGAGTAAAGGTTATGAAGCTTTCAAAAGAAGAAGAAATATCTGCTTTTATTCCAATTAAAAATGAATCGTAATGGTAAGAGTAAACAGAGTTAGAAGAATTATAAGAAAGGTTGATCCTTGGACCGTCTTAAAAGTTTCTTTTGTCTTCAATTTTATTATTTCGTTAACAATTGTTCTTGGATTTTCAATTTTATGGGTTTTACTTGTAAATGCTGGGGTTCCTCAAGGACTTGAAGAAATTGCAAGAAGACTAGCACTACTAGACGACAATGCATCTCTAGTTGGCAATGTAGAAACTTTATTTTCTAGTGTCTTATTTTTTGCAACTGTATATTTATTAACTCAAACAGCAATAGCAACTCTATGGTTCCAGAAATGCCCAGACCAGATGTTCCAAGAGACATTGAGGAAGAAACACTCACAGAAACTTTAAAAAGTTATCCTGAAAACGATACAGAACAATAATTTTTGCTACACTTAACCACTAAATAAACAAAGTAACAAAGCGAAGCTAGTGAGAATCTAGCGCTGTCCCGCAACTGTGATTCGAAAGATAAGTCAGGTCGACTTTATTACTTTTTACAACAATCCTCGAGAGAAGGAATGGAGTATCGTACTTTTTCTCGTGGTGAGAAAGGAAAATATGAAAACAAAAATACTTCTTCTTGCCATGATAATTTCAATGTGTGGAGGCACATCTGACGAAGGTAATGAAAAAAACATTATTTCATTATCAACCACGCATACAGAAATTATTCAAATGCTTGAAGCTGAGAATCAGCTAATTGGTGTTGATTCGTTCTCAGAGACAGAACTTCCAATAAAAAAAATAGATGCCTATACAGTTACAGCAGATGAGCTTCTTTTACTCAATCCAGATATTGTAATCGTTGCTTTTGATTTTAACGGTATCATAGAGGGATTAGAAAATTTAAATATTGAATATGCTTTTCTTCCACCTGCACAAAATTTGGATGACGTTTATTACCAAATTGAAACCATTGGGACAATTATTAACAAAGAAAATACAGCAAGTTCTCTAGTTTTAGAAATGAAATCTGACATTGATGAAATTATTGAAAACTCAGCAACTGAATCTATATCTGTTTATCACGAAATTGGTTACACATATGGCATTTATTCAATAAATGAAAATTCTTTTTTAGGAGAAATTTACAATATTCTTGGTGTAAGCAATATTGCAGACAAGACTGAGGACCCGTACGGATCTGGTTACCCACTTCTTGAAGAAGAACAGGTCTTAAATGCAAACCCTGATCTAATCGTAATTGGACACTCTGACTTTTTGAATAAAGACATCTCAACAAGACAAGGCTGGGATGGTCTTAATGCCGTATCAAATGAGAATGTTTATTTCCTCGATGAAAACTTAGCAAATAATTGGGGTGTAAATACTGTTGATTTGATAAATACATTATCTGAAATAACAAAATTTAATGAAGATCCTGGTTTAGTTTATAAAGCAAAATATTTAGAAAGTGATCTTGGCAGCTCAGACAGTACTCAAAACATCATCATTGCAACAATAATTGTGATAATCTTGACAGCGTACATACTTATTACGAGAAGGAATAAGAGTAAAGTACAAAGTTAAGGAGATAAATTACTATGAAGGGTTATTCTAATGAGCTCTATATACTTGCATTTGACCACAGAGGAACTCTAACAAAAGGTCTTTTAGGCGTAGAAGGAAGATCGCCTAACGAGGAAGAAGCATCAAGAGTGTCTTCAATGAAAGATATTATTTTTGATGGATTTATAGAAGCTAAAGAAACAGGTATTGGGACAGGTGAACCCGCAATACTTGTTGACGAGACTTTCGGATTACAAGTGCAACAAAAAGCAAAAGAAATGGGTGTTAAGTTCGCAGCCCCTGTTGAAAAATCAGGTCAAAAAGTATTTGATTTTGAGTATGGTGATGAATTTGGAGAAAAGATAAAAGAAGTTAATGCTGATTTTGTAAAAATTTTAGTCAGATGGAACCCAAATGATGATGAAGAAACTAGAGAAGTTCAAGGTAAAAGAATAAAAACATTATCTGATTGGCTTGAAGAAAATGAAAGAAAATTTTTGCTGGAATTTTTAGTCCCTGCGACTGAAGAGCAATTGTCGAGTGTAGATGGAGATCAATCAAGATACGATTCAGAAATAAGACCTAAATTAGCAGTTCAGGTTGTTGAAGAGATGAGAGAAAAAGGGGCAGACCCTGACATTTGGAAGATAGAAGGATTAGACACAAAAGAAGATTGTGAAAAAGTCTCGTCTGCAATCAAAGATGGTGGCAGAGATGATGTAATAGCCGTTGTTCTTGGTAGAGGTGCAAATGACGAAAAAGTTAATGAGTGGCTGAGGGCTGGATCGTCTGTTGATGGATATAGTGGCTTTGCGATAGGTAGGTCTATATTTTGGAACTCTCTTAAAGGATGGCATGAAAATGAAAAGTCAAGAGAAGAAGCCATATCAGAAATAGCCAATTCATATTTAAATTTTATCTCTGTATATCAAAACGGGAGCTAAGAAATGCCTGTTGGCAAAGCGGTAATTGGTCAATCAGGTGGTCCAACTGCTGTAATTAATAAGTCATTAGTTGGTTTCATAAAAGAGGCTATTAATCAGGAATACGATGAAATACTTGGAGCAAGACACGGACTGGAGGGGATATTGAAGGAGGATTTTGTTGATTTATCTAAACTTTCAGAGTCTCAACTTTATGGAATATCGAAAACACCTGCAGCTGCTTTAGGCTCGGTAAGAAAAAAACCAACTGAGAATGATATTGAGCAATTAGTCTCAGTTTTTGAGAAACAAAACATAAGATATTTTTTCTACATCGGTGGAAATGATTCTGCAGAAACTGCAAATCTTGTATATGAGGGTGCAAAAAAAATAGGATATGAAATTAAAGCTTTTCATGTTCCTAAAACTATAGATAATGACCTCTTGGAAACGGATCATTGTCCAGGCTATGGTTCAGCAGCACGATTTGTTGCTCATGCATTTCAAGGGGATGATGCTGACAATAGGAGCCTTAGAGGAATAAAAATCAATGTTTTAATGGGTAGGCATGCAGGATGGCTTACCGCTGCCAGCACCTTAGGAAAATCAACCGAAGAAGATGGTCCACACTTAGTTTATGTTCCAGAAAAAGTATTTAATTTAGATGAATTTTTAAAGGATGTAAAAGAAGTTTACGATTCATTAGGAAGGTGTGTAGTTGCTGTATCTGAAGGCATTCACAATAAAGATGGTGAGTACTTTCTCCAAACATACGCAAGCGAGACAGGTTCTGGACTTGCAGGAAAAAAAGATAGCCACGGCAACATTCAGCTCTCAGGTTCAGGTGCCTTAGGAGACACACTTACAAATATTGTCTCAGAACATATTGACGGAGCAAGAGTAAGAGCAGATACGTTTGGTTATCTTCAGAGATCTTTTCTTGCCGATGTTTCAGAAGTAGATGCTGAAGAAGCTGAGAGGGTTGGAAAGCATGCAGTTATTGCTTCAAAAGAAAAACAAAGTGGATCAATTATTCTAAAAAGACAGTTTTCAGAAACTTACTATTGTGATGTAGATGTTGTTGAGTTACATAAAGTTGCAAAACATACAAAAAATATGCCTGAAGAATATCTAGAAAAAAACAAACCATACGTGACCAATGATTTTTTTGAATATGCAATGCCTCTAACCGGAGGTATAGAGCCCAAAACACAAATATTTGTATAAATGTCAAAAATAGAATTATCTAGAGAAGATTTTAAAGCATTCTGGGAGGCAACAGTAAGATATTACGAACTTGACCCTCAGGGAGTAATGCACAATGCAAATCATGTTGCTTTTTTTGACCAAGCGATTACTGCTTATTTCAAGCATGTAAATTATGACTATTTTAAAGATATTGAACAAACAAAAAAAGACTTTCACACAATACAAGTTTTAGTTCAGTATCACAAACCACTTCATTTTGAAGATACAATTGAGATAGGAACAAAAATTAAAAATATTGGTAATACAAGTATGACTTGGATAATGGGAATGTTTAATAAAAATTCAGGTGATTTAGTAAGTTCTTGCGAGGCAGTCCATGTTTACACAGATCAAACAACGATGAAACCAACTCCAATAACTGATGAACTCAAAAAAAAATTAAATTTTTGACAAATAAGTAATAATTATTATTAATAAATAAATATGAAAAAAACAAACATACTTTTTTTTATTTTATTTTTTAATATTTGTAGTGGCTCAGAAAGTGGGGTTGTTTCAATTTCTGAAAATACAACAACAACCGAAATTATAAATGAAGAAGATTATCCAATAGTTTTAGCGAATTGCTTAAACGAAGAAATGGGATATAACATTGCAACTCCGTTTGATATACAAGATTTAAAATCAACAATTAGCCAATTAAGCAACAATAAAAAAGAAGAGTCACAGTTAAGTGAAGATATTGATTTTTGTATAAGTAAATATAATCTCTGGTCGGATTCATCTTCCCTGAATCCAGAAGAGCTTGCCAAAATATATGATGAAAATCTTGAATTGGCTAAATGCTTAAGAGAAAAAGGATTAAATGTTCCTGATCCAAGCCAACAAGAACCTAAGGTTGATTTAAGCGGGCTCAAGGAATCCAAAGATGACATTATGCCGTTGTTACAAGAATGTGGTTGGCAAAAATAAGTATTTAGAAACAATCTAATTCTTGGCCTCGCGACTAACTCGCATTGGATTATCTAGTGCGTTTATGACTGGTTCCAGATCTGCCGGCCCCGGAGCGGTATACCTAACGCCCTCAAATGGTTCTGGGCCAGGACCACCAGGGTTGTAGAAGGCATTGTAGCCACCCTCTAGTGAGGGGATTTCTACATGGGTAATGTTTCTTGCTGCGGATTCGTCGCCAACTAGAATTATGTCTATGTAGTTATCCCTATCTTCAGCATAACAATGATCATAAAAGATTCCTTCATCATGATTTTCTTTTTGCCCTAGGTCTGAAAGTCCAACAATTCTGAGTGCTCCACCTGCTACAAGATACTCCTGTCCTACTTTTTCCAAAAGAACTACTTCACCGTCAGGTCCTTTAGCGTGAATCCGAAAAAAGTCCTCAAACATCGTTGGGGTCAAACCAGTAATACCATCGGGTGAGAAGCCACCTGTTGTCAGCACGCGTATGCGAAAGTCACCTTCATCATACAGCGATAGTTCGTCGTTTGGCATAACTCCAGATCTTGTACCAAATCGTATGCGAAAGTCACCCTCATCATACATTGAAGGTTCGTCGTTTGGCATAAATCTAGATCTTGTACCAAATCCCAAACCCCCTTCACCAAGCACCTCATTGCCTACATGATTCAGCTTAGCCCCGACTAATTTTGGGCCCGAATCATAAGGGCTTGTATCAGTTTCCCAGCTCAAGCCAACTGCATTAAACTCTTGGCCGTTCGGACCAATAAGAAGAAGCGGTGTTTCGTCTTCAACAATATCAAGCCTCACAGGAAAGATCGCACTTTTCTCACTACTGAGACCCCGATTGCCAAAATCACCAAATACAACAACCGTATTTCGTTCGTTCAACTCCCAATTTGGCAACATTCCAGCGCTATTTGGATAAACAATCTCGCCTGTGTTCAATGTGAATTGAAAATCGGTTAGATCAACGGTTTCTGTGGCCACAGGCCAACTAAACACAATAGGCAATCCGTCATCATCTTCAGAAGAACCCTTGTAGAATAAACCAACCCCAGCTGTGCC
>LUMR01000380.1_pt1 | contig 12862 bp, 12 predicted proteins | sample 730041 | NCBI WGS metagenome assembly LUMR01 (sample SAMN03860258, study PRJNA289734) | marine metagenome | biome: seawater column; feature: ocean; material: water; isolation source: Red Sea water column Station 12 - depth 10m | place: Saudi Arabia: Red Sea | collected 2011-10-15 | depth 10 m | reverse complement strand
GGTAATATTTCAGAGTACTTAGGAACTAAAGTAACGTCGTCAAAGGTAAGTGCTTCTTTTATAGGAACCATAATCTTTTATATATGATTCCTTTTAAATTAAAAGTGTCTATCTAAGATTTTTACAAATAATAAAACTCTCTTTAGAATCTTTGCGACTCGACTTAGGTTTAAAAACCTTTACTTCTCTAAAAATTTTTTTTCCTAGTGCGACAATTTCATTAAAAGATCTGCCCATAAAGATTTTAGCAATAAAAATACCCTTTTCAGACATTACATCTTTTGAAAATACCATTGCCTCTTTACACAACTCTCCAGTTTGAATTGCATCAACATCTTTTATTCCAGTCGTATTTACTGCCATATCAGACATAACCACATCAACTGAATTGTTAAGATTTTTTTTTATTTTTGCTTGAACATTGGGCTCTGTGAAATCACCCTCAATTTGAACAGTGTTTTTAATTTTTTCCATCTTTTTTAAATCTATCGAGATAATTGTTCCATTTTTTACAACCTTCGAAGCATATTGAGACCAACTTCCTGGTGCAGCACCAATATCTATTACAGAAATTCCACCCTTAAAAACTTTAAACTTTTCATCAATTTCAATTAATTTATATGCCGATCTAGCTCTGTAACCATCCACTTTGGATTGACGAACATAAGTATCTCTTCTTTGTTTATTAATCCAATTTTTTGAAATTCTATTTTTTTTCAACTAAGTATCAAATCTTAAACTTTTATTAATCTTTTTATTGTCTAAAGTTTCTAATTCTATCTTTATACTTTTATCTACCCGCATATCTTTACCATCTTGCCATATTCCAGCTGCAAGATGCATTATACCTATTTTGTAATTAGGAAGATAAGGTTCTACAAATGTTTTTTGATTTTCATCATATTTCGGTAAAAGATTGCTAGTGATCCAATTACAATTTAAAGGTAAAAATTCTGTTTCAAGATCATCAATATAAACTGACATATTAATTGCTAATCCTTCAGAACCAAAAATATTCCCAGCCTTTAGTGTTTCTGATAAATTATTTTGCCACAAGCTCCACCCTTTTGAGTTTTTTTCCAAAGAAAACACGCCAATATTAATATGTGGAGCAAAAGCAAGTTTTCTAGCTTTATCAATACCAATTTTTGATTTTATTGCATGTTTAAAATTCTGGGATTTGATTATTGCTAATTTTCCAAATAACCAATTTACTTTTGAGGTAATTTTGTAACCTGGTCCTATTGTTTGTGTGATACCCAACTTACCATTGTCGCAAGCTTGAAAATAAAGCTCAACAGAACTCCAATCATTTACCCAAGCATCACAATCAATCCACAAATATTTTTCATAGTTTGGAAAATATTTAGGTAAAAATGCTCTTGAAACTTGGCTTTTAAGCCATTCCTTTTCTTTAACTTTAGATTGAGGAACTTCAATATCCCACTCTGCAGATTTAATTTCATCTACTTTAGTAGATAATTTTTCTTTTTGATCTTTGTTTAAGCCTGCATCTAAAATACAGATCGCAACATTCTCACTTTCTTTGAATCTTTTTATAGAATTAATTAATTCCTCTAATAAAGGAAAATAGTTAGCATCAGCAAGAGAAACTATTGTGTTTTTTTTCATTAAAGTATGTCTTCAAGATCATCATCCTCTTGAATTTTGTCATTTTCATGTTGTTTTTTTAATTTTTGAAAATGAAAAAAGCTAATTGGTAATAAAAGCACATAAACTAAAGAACTTATTGCAATTACATTAAATGTATAAACTAACAATAGTCCAAAAAATAGAACTATACCAAATAATAAAAATATTGTTGTTCTTCTTGGTATGACAATTTTTTTAAATGAATAACTCGGAAATTTACTAATCAGAAGCAATGATGTTGCCACAAAAAATATTGGAACAATGATATTAAAATTTAATTGAATATAATCAAAACCACTCAGGCTTATTATTAATGGAGTTAACAATAATATTGCACCAGCTGGAGATGGCACTCCTTCAAAAAAGTTATCTTTCCAGGAAGGTTCCTGATTAGAATTAACATTAAACCTTGCTAATCTTAAAGCAACACAAATTACATAAACTAAACATAGTAACCAGCCAAATCGACCTAGGGTATTTAATTTCCAGAAATACATTATGAATGCTGGAGCAACCCCAAAACTTATTACATCCGTCAAAGAATCTAATTCTTTTCCAACTTTTGAAGTTCCCTTTATAAGTCTTGCTATTCTTCCATCTAAGCCATCAATCAAAGCAGCAAAAATTATTGCAATAATTGCTATTTCAAATCTACCGTCCAAAGCAAATCGAATTGAACTTAAACCAATACATACGCCCATCAGGGTTAACATATTTGGTAAAATCATTCTTGCGCTTTTTTTATCTGCTACAATTTTAAAATTTGGTTTTTTTTGTTCCATATTATTTTTTTGCAAGTAATGTCTCACCTGAAATAGCTTTTTGACCAACTTTTACAAGTGGCTCATAATTTTCATAATAGATATCAGCTCTACTACCAAATCGTATCATGCCAATACGATCTCCTTGTTTCAACTCTTGATCTTTGTTTGATTCACAAACTATTCTTCGTGCAACTAATCCAGCTATCTGAACAACTATAATATCATTGTTGTGAGGGTCTTTAATTTTAAAGTAGTTTCTTTCATTATCCTCACTTGCTTTATCTAATGAAGCATTTACAAACTTGCCTGGCTTATACAAGATTTCCTCAATCTTCCCTGCACATGGAGTTCTGTTTACATGACAATCAAAAACATTCATGAAAACACTAATCTTCTTAAATTTTTTATTCTCTAGACCAAGTTCTTTAGGCCCATCAACTTCTTCAACTTTGATCACCTCACCATCTGCTGGACTAACAAGATAATTATCATCATCTATAATAACTCTCTCTGGATCTCTAAAAAAATAATAAACCCAAATAGTTAAGACTAAACCAATAAGACCTAAGAAATTACTAAAAATATAAAATACTATTGTAATTATTCCGGCTATAACTAAAAATTTATAACCTTCAGCGTGAATTTTTGGAAATATCTTACTAAACATATTCTTCTATTTGATAATTTGTCATTAATATGTATATAAAATCGCGAAATTCAATTATTAAGATAAAAATATAAGTGAGCAAAATTAGCGTTAAAAACCCAATTGTAGAGTTAGATGGCGATGAAATGACCAGAATAATCTGGGAATTTATTAAGAAAAAATTGATACTTCCGTATTTAGATCTTGGCATCGAATATTACGATTTAGGAATGAAAAGTAGAGATGACTCTGATGATCAAATCACTATCGACTCCGCTAATGCAATTAAAAAAATTGGTGTCGGTATCAAATGTGCAACCATAACTCCAGATGAAGCAAGAGTTGAAGAGTTTAAATTAAAGAAAATGTGGAGATCTCCAAACGGAACTATCCGGAATATTATTGGAGGAACTGTATTTAGAGAACCCATAATTTGTTCTAACATTCCAAAACTCGTACCCTCTTGGTCAGACCCAGTGGTGATCGGGAGACATGCATTTGGAGATCAATATAGAGCAACAGATTTCAAAGTGCCTGGCAAAGGTAAGATGGAAGTAAAATGGACCTCTGAAGATGGTAAAGATGAAATTAAATATGAAGTATTTAATTTTACAGGACCAGGGGTTGCACTCTCAATGTATAATTTAGATAAATCAATCGAGGATTTCGCAAGATCCTGTTTTAGTTATGGATTAATTAAGAATTGGCCAGTTTACTTATCAACCAAAAATACAATTCTAAAAAAATACGATGGAAGATTTAAAGATATATTTGAAGAGGTCTATAATAAAGAATTCAAGAAAAAATTTGAGGATGCAAAAATTACTTATGAACACAGATTAATTGACGACATGGTAGCGTGTGCAATGAAATGGAGCGGTAAATATATATGGGCATGTAAAAATTATGATGGTGATGTTCAATCAGATACCATGGCTCAAGGATATGGCTCACTTGGTTTAATGACCAGTACACTGCTTACACCTGATGGAAAAATAATGGAGGCAGAAGCAGCTCACGGAACAGTAACTAGACATTATAGAATGCACCAACAAGGTAAAGAAACTTCCACAAATCCAATTGCTTCGATTTTTGCATGGACAAGAGGATTAGCACATAGAGGAAAACTTGATGGTAATGACGAACTTATCAAATTTGCAAATACAATTGAAAAAGTTTGTATTGAAAGTGTTGAAAATGGCTCCATGACAAAAGATCTTGCAATATTGGTTGGACCTTCAAGCAAATATTTAACAACCAATCAATTTCTGGATGTAATTGATAACAATCTTAAACAGAAGCTAAATTAAAGCCTTTAGTTTTTCAAAAGCCTCATCAATTTTGTTTTTATCTTGTCCCCCTGCTTGGGCAAAATCTTTTCGGCCACCCCCACCTTTGCCACCAATAATTTCTGAGCCTAATTTTGCAAATTTTACAGCATCATATTTATCCACTAGCTTTTCAGTGACACCAACTCCTAAACCAACTTTATCTTCACTACTTGCAAAAACAATTACAATTCCATCACCAAGTTCTTTTTTTCCACTATCAACTAATTTTCTCAAATCTTTAGGAGGTAAATCTTGAACTTTTTGAAATCGAACTTTTATATCCTTTATTTTTTGGTCATTAATAATATTTTTTGTTTTATCTTGAAGAACTGAATTAACATTTAATTGTTCAAGTTGTTTTGAAAGATTTTTTATTATTTCTTTTAAATCTTTATTATCAACTTTCGGTTTACCTCCAAGTTTGATTATTTGTGATGACAAATCTTTGATAGTCTCCTCATCTTTTTGTACAGATAAAGTCGATAGCTTTTCTTTATTCTTAATAAAATCCTCAAGCTGTTTATCTCTTAGAGCTTCAACTCTTCTTACTCCTGCAGCAATAGATGATTGACTGACTGTTTTAAATTTTCCAATATCTCCGGTGTTTTTTACATGGGTTCCACCGCATAATTCCGTTGAAAAATAAGCATCTTTTTCCTTCCCCATTGAAACGACACGAACTTCTTCACCATATTTTTCACCAAAAAAAGCTAGTGCTCCCTTTTCTATTGCAGCTTTAGGTGTCATAATTCTTGTGGTCACTTCAGAACCATTTTTAACGTATTACATCATTAATTTTAATTTCTCCAGTTTTAACTGATCCATAATGAACAAATAAATCTCCAAGTTTTTTTTGTGTATCCTCAACTTCAAAAACTGAATTGCCAGAAACTATTGTGCCTTTATCTCCAAGTTGTCCTCCTGACTCACCATAAAAAGGAGTTTGATTAGTTATAATCATTCCTTCTTCTCCAGTAGCTAATGATTTTAACTCCTTATTTTTTTTTATTAAGTTTAACACTACTCCCTCAGATTGATTAGACTCGTAACCCAAAAATTCTGTAGGACCAGTTTTATCTTTAATTGAAAACCAAATTGCTTCCTCTGAGCTGTCCCCAGATCCTTTCCAATTCTTTTTTGCAAGTTCTTTGCTTTTTTTCATCAACTCATCAAATTTTTGATGGTCAACTTTTAATGATTTATTTTTTAAAATATCTTCTGTGAGATCTAATGGAAAACCATAAGTGTCATATAATTTAAAAGCTACTTCACCTGATAACACTTTATCAATTTTGGAAATTTCATCATTTAGAATTTTAATTCCTCGATCAAGTAAAACTAAAAATTTTTCTTCTTCCATTTTTAATGTTTCTGTTATTAAAGATTCGGATCGCTCTAACTCTGGATAATTTCCAGACATTTCATTTTTTAAAGATTCAAAAATTTTGTAAAAAATAGGTTCTTTTGATCCTAATAAATGAGAATGCCTCATACCTCTTCTCATAATTCTTCTTAAGACATATCCACGACCCTCATTGGATGGTAGAACACCTTCAGCTAAAAGAAATGAACTTGCTCTTAAGTGATCAGCAATTACTCTAAAACTTGATATGTTATTATCAGCTTGTTTAACTTTAGTTACATCTGATATCGAATTTATTAATTTCTTAAAATGATCAGTTTGATAATTGTCGTGTGTGCCTTGTAAAAGAGCAGCTATTCTTTCCAATCCCATTCCGGTATCTACAGATGGTTTAGGTAAATCTATTCTTTTATCTTTTGAAACTTGTTCATATTGCATAAATACCAAGTTCCAAATTTCAATAAAACGATCTCCATCTTGATCCTTTGTTCCGGGTAAACCACCTTTTAAATGATCACCATGATCATAAAATATTTCTGAGCAAGGTCCACAAGGACCTGTTTCGCCCATTGACCAGAAATTATCTGATGTCGAAATTCTGATAATTTTATCATCGCTAAAACCCGCTATTTTCTTCCAAAAATTGAAGGCTTCATCATCTTCATGAAAAACTGTTACGTAAAGTCTATTTTTATCTAAACCAAAATCTTTAGTGATTAAATTCCATGCAAGTTCAATTCCTCTTTCTTTAAAATAGTCCCCGAAAGAAAAATTTCCCAACATTTCAAAAAAAGTATGGTGTCTTGGGGTATAACCAACATTTTCTAAATCATTATGTTTACCTCCTGCTCTGACACATTTTTGCGAAGTGGTAGCTCTTTGATAATCTCTTTTTTCTAAACCAGTAAATACGTTCTTGAACTGAACCATTCCAGAATTAGCAAACATTAATGTCGGATCATTATTTGGAACTAAATTACTAGACTCAACAATCTTATGATCATTCTTTTCAAAATATTTTAAGAACGTACTTCTTATTTCATTTAATGATTTATCCGCCATACTTTAAAATACAGCTTTTTTATTCTATGTCTAGTTAGGGATAAAGGGGGAAAGGCGCTTATAACAAGCGCCTTTTATAATTTAAAGATGACCTTTAATTTTAGTTCTTTTTGGAAGGAGTAGCTTCTTTTGCAGCCTCTTCTTTTTCAGCTACTTTCTTCTCTTTTTCAATTTTTTCAGGACTTAATGGATTTCCTTCAATTTTCTTTGAAATCACACCTGCTTTTTCTCTAATTGCCATTTCTATTTCTGCAGCAACTTTAGGATTTTGAGCAAGGTAAGTTTTTGCGTTTTCTCTACCTTGACCTATTTTTTCACCCTTATAAGCATACCATGCTCCTGATTTTTCAATAATGTCAGCTTTAGCACCTAGGTCAACTAACTCACCCATTTTACTAATTCCTCTGCCATACATTAAGTCAAACTCAACAACTTTAAATGGTGGTGCAACTTTATTCTTAACTACTTTTACTCTTGTAGTGTTTCCGATAATTTCATCTTTATCTTTGATAGCACCAATTCTTCTAATATCCATTCTTACAGATGAATAAAACTTCAACGCATTTCCACCTGATGTTGTTTCTGGACTTCCAAACATAACTCCAATTTTCATTCTAATTTGGTTAATGAAAATCATCATTGTGTTTGTATTTGAAATTGAACCAGTTAATTTTCTTAAAGCCTGACTCATTAATCTTGATTGAAGACCAACATGATGATCACCCATCTCACCTTCAATTTCAGCTTTTGGAGTTAAAGCTGCAACAGAGTCAATTACGATAACTGAAATAGAGCCTGATTTTACTAGCGTATCAGCGATTTCTAAAGCTTGCTCACCTGCATCTGGTTGAGAAATTAAAAGCTCTTCAGTATTCACTCCTAATTTTTTTGCATAGACTGGATCTAAAGCATGCTCCGCATCAACAAATGCACAAATTCCACCCGCCTTTTGAGCTTCAGCAACTACTTGTAATGCTAATGTTGTTTTTCCAGAACTCTCTGGTCCATAAACTTCAATAATTCTTCCTTTAGGTAAACCACCTATTCCTAAAGCTAAATCTAAACTTAAAGAACCTGTAGATATCGACTCGATATCCATTGCTCTTTTTTCGCCCAGCTTCATAACTGAACCTTTTCCAAAATTGTCAGTTATCTGGCTAATCGCAGCATCTAATGCTTTGTTTTTTTCTTTAATATCCAATTCTTGATCTTTCGTAGATTTAACTACTTTTAAGTTATTTTTTGTCATTTTTTGCCTCTTTTCTTGCTTTTTTTAACACTCGAATCATAAAATAAATGTACACATTTTGTTCTCATTGGCAAGATATTTTATTTTTCCTCAAAAAACCAATAATTATCTTATTTTTAGATAATCGCTGTTTAGCAATCCTAAGGACTTTAACAAATTAAACTGGGATAAAATGTAATTTCTCTCAGAATCTGCCAAAGAAATTTGAGCATTCAAAAGTAATGAGTTGGATTGAATGACCTCTAAAGTTGTTCTTCCTGCCCCACTATTATATTCAGCAGCAATTCCCTCATTGGCAATTTCAGCAGCTTTAACTTGGGATTGAACAGAATTAAGTAAACTTCTATTAGATTGATAATTAGACCAGGCGCTAGCTACATCAGTTTGATTTTGTTTTATGGCACTATCTAAAATCAACCTTTTTCTATTTTCTAAACTTTGATTTTTTTTATATTTAGCAATGTTTTTACCACCTGAAAAAAAAGGCCACGAAACAGTTGCTTTAACAGTATCTTTTTCTCTCTCATCATATGTTGTATTTAAATCTTCAGTATATGATCTTTCAAAAGATAATTTCGCAGTAGGTGCTAAATCTGATTTAGCTATTGATTTATCTTTAATAGATTGTTCATACTCTAACTTTGCAATTATTAAATCAGGATTATTTTTCTTTGATAGTTCAATTGCTGAATTAAGATCTCCTGGAAGTTCATAATTAATAATTGAACTTTTATCTAATGATTGCACATCATTAATGCTACCTATGATATTTTCATAATTTAATTTGCTGGTTAATAAATCATTTTGTGCCTTGATAAATTGTGCCTCAGCGCCTGCTAAAGAGGACTCTGATTGAGAAACATCTGATAAAGAAATTTGACCTCTACTAAGTCTAATTCTATCAGTTTCTACTTGTCTGCTTAAAAGCTCAACGTTTGCTCTATTAATTTCTAACTTTTCATTTGCTGAAATTAGCCCCGTATAAGCCTCTGTAGTTTTATATAAGATATCTTGTTCTTTTTTTAATAATTTCGCTTTTGCAAGATCAATACCTATCTTATTTTTTGCAAGATCTGCACCTCTACCAAAATCTATTAGAGTTTGAGTAATTGAAACTGATCTTGTTGAAGGATCCACATCACTAATTGTGGCATCTCCCCCACTTTGATTAGTAAGTTTGTTAGTTTCTTCCTGACTTTTGGTTCCCTCAAGAGTAATCGTTGGTAAATAAGATCCTCTTGCAATATTTAGATCTTGTTCAGAAACATTAATATTTTCTCTTTCGGCGTTAAGCTCTGAATTATTTTTATAGGCTTTTGATAAAGCAATAGAAAAGGTTTCTGCATTTACTTGTGAAGATAAAAAGAATATCCCTAAAAAAATTAAAATTATTTTTTTCATTTACTTTTATATACTGCAGATTTGATCTGATGGTTACTATTTAGATTAAAAATTATAGATGCATATTTAGGCATATTTTTAAACATATTCTGGGTTATTCTTTGATATGTCTGCATAAAATTGATGACATCTCCTCTACTCATTATTTTTAAATTCGATTTTACTTTACTTTTCACCCAAAGTTTTCTTTCTTGTTTTAATCTCCATTTCTGAAGCAAACTAAAATTTTTTGCTCTTAAATAAATTAAACAATTAAGTTGGGAATATAAGTTTTTGTATTTTGATTTCAATTGCTGGTTAACGTATTTTCTCCAAATTTGTCTTTGATCTTTGGCTTTTTCCAGAGAATTGATATTTTTCTTTAAAGTATTATTTTTTTCTGATTTTGCGCCAACACACCAACCTTCAAAAATAATTACATCGGGTCTTGCTTTTAAATCATACCAATTCTTTTTGTGAAATCGGTCATCTATGGCTTTATTAAATGTTGGCAATTTCAGCCTTTTAAATTTTCTACTTTTTGCCTTTCTAAAAAAACTCAACATCATATTAATATCATGTGTTCCTGGTACTCCTCTAGTTAAAAGCATTGGGTGAATTTTATTAGATAAATTTATTCTCTCTTTTCTAGTTTTATAAAAATCATCTATAGAAATTCTAAAAACCTTTAATTTAAAGTACTTTGTTAAAATTATCTTAATGAGTGAACTAATTGTGGTTTTGCCCGTACCTTGACCTCCTGCTAGACCTACAAAATAAGGCCTTTTTTTATCAGCTTTTTTACTAATCCAAAAACATAATGGAATTAAGAAAGATTTTATCATTCTTTCCTTATTCTTAAATTTATCTGCTTTTGTTTCTTGAGATTTAATAAACTTTAAACAATCTTTTTTTACCTTACCAAAGCATAAGCTGAATTGTTGCATGAAAATTATTTTTTATCTAATGGATGATTTTGACCATCGTTTACTGGAACTTCTTTCATATCGAAAGTATTTATTTCATCAATACAACCAACATTAAATCCTGTCATTGCCGGATTGATCCTTGGATTATGATGTGTGTAAATCCCACAGTCGGAGCAAAAGTAATGTTTCGCTACTTTTGAATGAAATTGATAAAGTTTTAATTTATCTTGGCCTTTAGTAATTTTAAAATCTTCATTTTTTACCATCGACATGATTGCTCCTTTTCTTTTACAAATAGAACAATTACATTTTATTACTTTAGCTAAATCTCCATCTAAATTAATTTCTGCTTCTACAGCTCCACAATGGCAAACTAATTTTTTCATTTATAAATCTATCCTATACATTACTTCATTTCTTTTTAACATTGGTAAAGTAAATGGTGAATTATAGGATGCTCTTATCGGAGGACTTAAAATAGTAATATTATCTTGCTTAAGCTGTTTTTCTAAGATGTCTTTATTCTTTAAAAAGTTTTGATCTGAAGATCTTCCAGAATATTTAATAACAGCATAGTACCCACCTTCTATTGTTAAAACCTTTATTTCTGAATTGGATGGCTTTGGCGTATTAGTTTTGTTAAATTTTGAAGGTAGATAAAATTGCATTGTCATGTTTCCATTTTTGACTTCTTGAGTAACTGGAACTGTCATCTTAATTTCTTTTTTTTCTTCATTGTTTCCTGAAATATAATTAAACAGTTTTCTAAAACCATTACCCTGTATGGAATTTGTTTCAATGACTAAACGATCAGAATATTTTCTGATTTCATATTCTTTATTTTCTTTTACTATTTCATAATTTGCTTCCTCGTATGCCATAACTTGAGAATTTAAAGTTAGTATTGAAATTAAAATTATTAAAATTACTCTCATTTGATATCCAATTAAACTATCCTTGGTTAAAGTTATCCACAAGCATACAAAATATAGTTTCGATGTTCACGTTTTGATTCAGTTTTGATTCAATTACGGACTCAAAATACAACCTATTGACTGCATTGTATAACTGCGCTACAAATAAGAACAAAACAAGAACATGAAGCTCACTATTCCTTATTATCTGCATAAAGCTGGCGCTGGTTTTCCATCGCCTGCCACTGATTATATTGAAGAAGATATCGATCTAAACATGCATTTAATCAAAAATGTTCCAGCCACTTTCATCATCAGGGTTCAGGGAAAATCTATGGTCGATGTTGGGATTAATGATGGGGATTTATTAGTTGTCGACAAAAGTTTAAAGCCAAAAAACTTCTCAACTGTTATCGCAAATGTTCATGACGAGCTTGTAGTTAAAACTTTAGTTCAAGAAAGAGATAAAAAATTTCTATCCTCAGGCTCTAAAGATTTTTCTAATAGAATTTTAATCAATGAAGAAGAAGACGTCTTTATTTGGGGGGTTGTGACTTATGTCATCCATTCAACGTACTAAAAAAATAGGCCTGGTTGATTGTAATTCTTTCTATGTTTCATGTGAAAGATTATTCAATCCAAGAATAAGAAAAAAACCTGTAGTTGTACTATCAAATAATGATGGTTGTATTATTTCTAGATCCAATGAAGCAAAAGCTTTGGGGATTAAAATGGGTGAACCTTATTTTAAAGCAAAAGATATTATTGTTAAAAATAAAGTTGAGGTTTTTTCATCAAATTATTCTTTATATGGCGATTTATCTAGAAGAGTAATGAGAACACTTAAAAGATTTAATACTGAAATAGAAGTGTATTCTATCGATGAAGCATTTATAGACTTATCCAATTTTCCAGATTCTGAAGTTGAAAAAGTTGGTAGAGAAATTAGAGAAACAGTTTTGCAATGGACTGGTATTCCAACGAGTATTGGTATTGCTAAAACTAAAACTTTAAGCAAAGTTGCAAATCATATTGCCAAGAAAAAACAATCAGGGGTAACGAGTTTAATTGGAATAGAAAATTTAGACCCCATTTTAGAAAAAGTTGAAATCAATGATATATGGGGTGTTGGCAGGCAACTGACAAAATTCTATCAAAAAAATGGTATCTATAATGCTAAGCAGCTAAAAAATAAATCTAATACCTGGATCAAAAAATGCTCTAATGTTTTGAGCTCTAGAACTGCAATGGAACTTAGGGGAATACCTTGTATCAATTTAGAAACTACTCAAAGTAAAAGAAAGAGCTGTGTAGTTTCAAGATCATTTGGTAAAAGAATTGAAAAATTTCAAGAACTAAAAGAAGCAGTTGCCAACTATTGTTTAAATGCATCTGAAAAAATTAGATCGGAGTCTTTAGTTGCAAAAGCAATTACAGTTTTTGTTCGAACCAGTCCTTTTCAAAGAGACTACGGTTATTATTCAAATGCTAAAACAATTGATTTTCCTATTGCAACAAACAATAGCATTGAAACTGTTAAAACTGCAGTTGCGATACTAGAAAATATATTC
>LUMR01000261.1_pt1 | contig 12880 bp, 11 predicted proteins | sample 730041 | NCBI WGS metagenome assembly LUMR01 (sample SAMN03860258, study PRJNA289734) | marine metagenome | biome: seawater column; feature: ocean; material: water; isolation source: Red Sea water column Station 12 - depth 10m | place: Saudi Arabia: Red Sea | collected 2011-10-15 | depth 10 m | reverse complement strand
GGAATGATGTCTCATACTGCAACAACAACAGTTTCAAGATATTTTACAAAATCACGGGGTAGGGCATTAAGTATTTGTTGGTTTGGTTTATCTAGTGCTGAATTTATTTTACCTGTTTTAATGGTATTTTTGTTGTCATTAACAACTTGGCAAAATATTTGGACAGTAATTGCTTTATTAATTTTAATATTTTTACCGATTGCATCATTCTTTTTAGTTCGAACTGTTAAACTTGATACGAGAGAAAGCACTGAAGGTGAAGAATTTAAAGAGGAAAATATTAAGCAATGGAAAAGAATTGAAGTAATAAAAGATTATAAATTTTATATAGTAAGTATGAATATGTTGGCCATGCCTTGGATAGCAACAGGTGTATTTGTTTATCAATCATTTATTACTGAATCAAAAAATTGGGGACCATTTGTAATTGCCCAGTCTTTTATGTCTTATTCAGTATTTTCAGTAATTACACTTTTAATATCTGGTTTCTTAATTGATAAATTCACAAGTCGAAAACTTTTAATTTTTATGAATATTCCTTTATTTCTATCGACTTTTGTAATTATTTATTTTGATGCACAATTTACTGCATTTATATTTTTAGGTTTAATTGGAATATCAAATGGTTTGGCAAACGTTTTGGGATCTTCTACTTGGGCTGAAGTTTATGGTGTAAAGCATATTGGATCTATTAAAGCTTTGACCACTGCACTTATGGTTTTTTCAACAGCTTTCGGAACTGCTCTTTTTGGTATTTTAATTGATATCGGATTTTCAATTGAGAAAATTGCTATAATATCTGCACTTTATATACTTATTTCTTTTATTCTTCTTTTTTTAGTTAGAAAAAAATTAAATCCAATTTTAGTGTAAAAATACTTGATTTTGTTGATCTTGGAGTATATCTAATCGCCCATGGCAAGAGTTACCGTTGAAGACTGTATAGATAAAGTAGATAGCCCTTATGAATTAGTTTTGGTTGCTAAAGAAAGAGCTACTCAACTTAATTCAGGAATTGAACCTACATTAGATAGAGATAATGACAAGCATACAGTTATTGCATTAAGAGAGATAGCCGAAGAAACAATTAAAGTTCCAGATTTAACTGAAGCTGCAGTTTACAAACTTAGAAAACATGTAGAGCAAATTGATGATACTGCTGAAGAGGATGAAGACATTGGAGATGATTTTGAGAATTTGTACAAAGGTGAAATTTCAAAAAGTGGAGTACCAATTCTTCCTTCGAAAAGAGCTAGAAAAATCCCTGAAAAAATTCAAGTTTCAAAAGAAGATCTTGCTGAACTATCACCGTCAACACAACCTGATGTTAATGTAGAAGCTCCAAGTGAAGCTGAAGAAAGTGATGACGTTTCATTAGATCAAGTTTCAGAAGCAGAAGAACAAGTTTCAGATAACGTAAGCGACGAAGAAAATAATTCTTAATTAAGAAAACTCTTTTAATATTTGTTCCCTGTGTTCATCAAGATCAGGAATGTCCCCTCTAGTACTTTTATCTTCGTATGAAGACATTTTTATTGGATTACCTGCTAATCTAAAATCACCAACCACTTTATGATAAGCTTTAACAATCATGTTTCTTGCTTCGACTTGAGGATTTTCTACCGCTTCTTTAATATTAAATATTGGTCCGCAAGGTATCTTTAATTTTTCCATTTCACTTACCCATTCGGAAGTGTTTTTTGAAGAAAGTTTATCTTCAAATATTGATTTTAGTTCATTCATATTTTCACATCTGAGTGAATTAGTATTAAATCTTTTATCACTGACCATTTCAGGTATTCCTAATACTTCACAAAGTTTTTCATATAATTTATCGTTACCTGCAGCAATGATTATATAACTATCTTTAGTTTTGAATGCTTCAAACGGAGCGATTGAAGGATGTCTAGATCCCATCGGTTTAGGAATTTCATTTTTAGATAAATATCTTGCAATTGCATTTTCTAAAATCGCAATTTGGCAGTCTAACATTGAAACATCTATAAACATTCCCTTACCTGTTTTTTGTCTATCATACAAAGCTGCATTAATTCCAATTGCAGTAAAAAGGCCTGCTGTAATATCACCAATTGATGTTCCAACTCTTGTTGGTTCACTATTTGGGTGACCTGTAACACTCATCAGTCCACCCATTCCTTGAACTACCATGTCATAAGCTGGTAATTCTTTTAAAGGTCCAGTTTGACCAAAACCAGATGCAGATGCATATATTAATTTTGGATATTTTTTGCTTACATCTTTCCAACCATATCCCCATTTTTCTAAAGTACCTGGTTTAAAATTTTCTACTAAAATATCTGCTTTTGCTAAAATTTTATCAAAGATTTTTTTATCATCTTCATTTTTTAAATTAAGAGCAATACTCTCTTTTCCTCTATTCAGTGACATAAAATATGCTGAATAGTCTTTTACAAAAGGTCCAAACTTTCTTGAATCATCACCAATTTCTGGTGCTTCTACTTTAATTACACGTGCACCGAGATCAGATAAAATCATTGTACAGTATGGACCTACTAAAACCCTAGTAAGATCAACAACTAATAAATTTTTTAAAGGACCATCCATAATAAGTACGTCATTTCCTTATATTGACTCTTCTGCTCAAGTTCAATTTAATATCATCATTATAAATAAAAAGGGGAAAACTATGTTAAGAAAAATAACATTATATTTGTCTTCAATAATTCTAGCTTTTTCAATAGTAGGATCTGCATATGCAGTTACACTAAAAGCAAGTCACCAATGGCCAGGTACACCAAGAGCTGATGGCTCTTTTGACCCACGTCATGAAATGGTACAAATTATTGCTGATGAAGTAAAAAAAGCAAACGTTGATTTAGAAATTAGAATTTATCCAGCTAAGTCACTTTATAAGCCAAAAGAACAGTGGAAACCTATGACTACAGGTCAATTAGATATTTCTGCTTTCCCATTAGCTTATGCATCAAAATTCCATCCAGAGTTTGATGCTACATTAATGCCAGGAACTGTAAAAAATCATGAGCATGCATTGAGATTTAATAAAGGTCCAATGATGACTGAGATTAAAAAAATAATCAGTGATGCTGGTGTTGTAGTACTATCTGATGCATGGTTAGGTGGTGGTTTCGCATCAAAAACTAAATGTATCAAGAATCCAAGTGATGCTAAAGGACAAGTGATGAGAGCTGCAGGAAAAGCTTTCAACCAAATGTTAGAAGCTGCTGGTGCAGGTATTCAAAGTATGCCATCATCTGAAATTTATACTGGATTACAAACTGGTGTATTAACAGGTGCAAATACTAGTTCAGGAAGTTTTGTGAGTTACAAAATTTACGAACAAGTAAAATGCGCAACTCCTCCAGGAAAATTTGGTTTATGGTTTATGTATGAGCCAATTTTAATGTCTAAGAAAAGCTACAATGCTTTAAATTCTAGCCAACAAGTGGCTTTGATGAAAGCAGGAAAAGTTGCTGAAAAATATATGACAGCTCAAGTAGAAAACTTAGATAAAAAGTTTGAGGAAGCATACAAAGCTGCAGGTGTTAAATTAGTGTATATGGATGCTGATGATCATGCTGCATGGGTTGATATTGCAATAAAATCATCTCACAAAGCTTTTGCTGAAAAAGTTCCAGGTGGCGATAAGCTAATGGAAATGGCTTTAGCAGTTAAATAAAATAATATATAAAGAACCCCTATTTATTCTCTGTAAGTAGGGGTTTTTTTTATGAAAGAAAAATACTTAAAATTCTGTGATTATGTTGCAAGAGCTTGTGGAGCTTTTGCTGTATTAGCTTTACTTTTATCAATTCTTGTCATTGTTGAATTAGTTTTTGAAAGATACTTTTTTCAAAGAGCAATAACATGGCAAACTGAACTTGTCACAATGCTTCTAGTTGCTTCAACATTTATAGGTAGTGCATATGTTTTAAGCGAAAAAGCTCATGTTAGCATGGAGTGGATTTATGATTTTCTATCAAAAAAAAATATTTTAAGACTTAAAATTTTCACTTCGTTAGTCAGTTTATTATTCTTCTTAATTTTATTCTATTTTGGTTTTTTAATGGTTGAGGAAGCGTTTACTAAAAATTACTCAACAGGAACTGTTTGGGATCCTCCTTTGTGGGTACCATATTCTTCAATGATGATAGGTGCTGCATTAATGATTTTACAATATATTGCAGAGATTATTAAACTTACAGACGAAAGGGATGCAAGCTAATGGATCCATTAACAATTGCAATAATCGTTGCTGTTTTTACTTTAATAGTTTTATTTTCCGGAATACCAATTGCTTTTGGTTTAAGCTTTGTATCAATAGCTCTTTTAGTTGCTTTCGAAGGTTTTCAAATGTTAGATGTTTTTGCTGAAACTTTCTATGCAGGATTAAATTCGTTTGTCCTACTTTCTATACCAATGTTTATATTAATGGGAATGGCAGTTGCTAATTCTCCAGCAGGAAAAGATTTATATACAGGATTGGATAGATGGCTATGGAGAGTACCTGGAGGTTTAGTTATTTCTAATATAGGAGCTTGTTCAATTTTTGCTGCACTAAGTGGATCAAGTCCCGCAACCTGTGCTGCAATTGGTACCATGGGAATTCCTGAAATGAGAAAAAGAGGATACTCAGATCAAATTGCAACAGGAACTATAGCAGCTGGTGGAACATTAGGAGTTTTAATACCTCCAAGTATTGTTTTAATTGTATATGGAATTGCAACTGGAACATCTATTGGAAGATTATTTTTAAGCGGATTGATACCAGGATTTATGCTTGCAGGTATGTTCGCTATCTGGGCACTGATACACAGTTACTTTATTGATAAAGACTCTGCTAAAGCTCTAAAGAATAGAACACCTCCAACTTTCAAAGAAAAAATTGAAGTTCTACCAAGGATACTTCCTTTCTTAGCGATCATTGCTGGTGTTTTATATGTTTTATATGGTGGTGTTGCTACTCCATCAGAAGCTTCAGGAGTTGGAGCCTTTTTAGTTTTTGTTTTGATTGCAGTTGTATACAAAATTTACCAACCAAAAAAAATATGGAATATTGTTAAAGTTTCTATGAAAGAAAGTGTGATGATAATGTTTATCATCGCAGCTTCTTATCTTTTTGCTTTCACATTATCACAACTTTATGTAACTCAATCCTTAGCTCAAAGCATGGTGGAGATGAGCTCTAATAAATGGGTGGTATTTATTTTAATAAATATATTTCTGTTGATTGCAGGTTTCTTTTTACCTCCAGTTGCCGTGATTGTTATGACTTCCGCAATATTATTGCCGGTTATAACTCAACTGGGATTTGATCCGTACTGGTTTGCAATTGTATTTACAATTAATATGGAAATTGGTCTTATTACCCCACCCGTTGGATTAAACCTATATATAATCAAAGGCATAACACCAGATGTTAGTCTTTCGGAAATTTTAAAGGGATCTATTCCATTTATGATAATTATGGCTTTAGCTATACTTATTTTGTGTATTTTTCCTGAGATTGTGACTTGGTTACCTGACAAAATAATGGGTAAAAGTTTAGGTTTTTAATATATAAAAAACACCATGTTAAATATAAAAAGAATATTTGAGACGATTGCTGACGCTGGTCAAAAAATTTTAGAGAAAAAATCTTTAAAAAAATTCTCAAAAAAAAGAGATTTGATCGAATTATGTGATGACCTGTTATCATCTAAAGGAGCAGCATTTGGAATTACATTAGCAAGAGATATTCTTTTTAGATATCATAATTTATCTCACGAAGATAAATTAAAATTCTTACTTCAAGTAAATGAAAAATATAAACCTGATACAGCAAATATTGATAATGCCATAAAAGACTATACAGAAAATAAAAATAGTAGATCAATTTTAAATTTATCAAGAATTACATCAGGAACTAGAAAAGAATTGTTTGTAAGATTAAACATGGCACCAAATGGAACGGCAGAGATTGTCTCGTTAAGAGAAGATCTACAAATGTTTTTAATAAAAAATCCTGAATTAAAAGAATTAGATTATGATTTGATTGATATATTTAAAAATTGGTTCAACCCTGGATTTTTAAAATTAAGAAAAATAACTTGGGACACAAAAGCAGCAATATTAGAAAAATTATTAAAATATGAAAAAGTTCATTCAATGAAGGATATGAATGAATTGAAAATTAGATTAGGTGAAAATAGAAGATTTTTTGCATATTTTCATCCAGCATTAGAAGATGAGCCAATAATTTTTGTTGAGATTGCATTAACCAAAGGTTTAGCGAAATCTATTCAAGAATTGACAAGACCGAATGATGGAAAAAAAGAAGATTATGATACAGCAACTTTTTATTCAATTAGTAACTGTCAAGAAGGACTATCAAGAGTTACACTTGGGAACTTCTTAATTAAAAGAGTAGTTTACGAGTTACAAGAAGAGTTACCCGAAGTAAAAAATTTTGGGACCTTGTCACCAATGCAAGGTTTTGCTGATTGGGTAAAATCATCAGAAAATGAGAAAATAAGTGAGATAGTTCAAAAAGATAATTTTGTAAAAGTTGAGTTTTTAAAATCATTAGATCTTAAAATTGGAGATAGAAAATTTATAGATAATAAAGATTTACTGACAAAACTTGCATTAAATTACTTGGCTGTACAAAAAAATGATCTAGGCTTTCCAATTAATGATGTTTGTAGGTTCCATTTAAAAAATGGAGCTGAAATTGATGATATCGTAATTAATGCCAATGTTTCCGATGTTGGTTTTAAAAGATCATTTGGAATAATGGTTAATTATAAATACGAACTTGCAAAAATTGAGCAAAATCATCAAGAGTATGTAAACGAAAAGAAAATTAATATATCAAGTAAACTCAAAAAATATGTCCAGATTAAATAGAACTGTTTCTGTTGCTCCTATGATGGACTGCACAGACAAACACGAAAGATTTTTCTTAAGACTAATTAGTAAAAACGTTCTTCTCTATACTGAAATGATTGTTTCAGAAGCTATTGATAGAGGAGATAAAAAGAAACTATTAGAATTTGATATGAGGGAAAAACCTGTTGCTCTGCAACTTGGGGGTTCTTCTCCAAAATTATTAGGAAATGCAGCATATTTAGGTGAAGAATTTGGTTATGATGAAATAAATTTAAATTTAGGCTGTCCAAGTAAAAAAGTTCAAAAAAATAAATTTGGCGCTTGTTTAATTCAAGAACCTAATCTTGTAGCTGATTGTCTAAGTGAAATGATTTCAAAAACTTCTCTTCCTGTAACAGTCAAAACTAGAATTGGATATGATAATGTGGATCAATATGAAAATTTATATAATTTTATAAATATTTTAAAAGAAACAGGTGTTAAAACTTTTATAATCCATGCCAGAAAGGCAATGTTGGGAAAATTTACTCCTAAACAAAATTTAAATATTCCACCTTTGAAATATGAGTACGTAAATAGATTAAAAAAAGATTTTCAAGATTTAGAAATAATAATTAATGGAGGTATAACGTCTACTGATCAAATCAAAGAACATTTGGATAATGTAGATGGTGTTATGATTGGAAGGTCAATTTATCATTCCCCTTACATGTTAGCAGATATCGAGAATCAAATTTTTAATAATAGTGAAGTTTTGACAAGACAAGAAGTTGTTGAGAAACTAATTGAGTATGTAAAAGAAGAAATTAAAAAGGGTACAAGATTAAATCAAATCATGAGACATACTCTTGGTCTATTTCACGGTCAAACAGGTTCAAGTTTTTGGAAAAGATATTTAAGTGAAAATATGTGTGTAAGAGATGCCGATGTTAAGAAAATTGATCACATAATGGATAAAGTAAAGTTTAATCCACAAAGTATATCGGCAGGGCAAATTGAATAATACTCTTTTAGAGATTAATAATATTTATTTTATTTTTTTAATGATGGCAGCCGCTGTTCCGGTTGGTTTTTTTGCAGGTTTTTTTGGTATCGGTGGGGGATTAATTTCAGTTCCATTTTTATTTTTTGTGTTTGAAGCATTTAATGTAGATAAAGATTATTTAATGCATTTGTCTGTAGGGACAGCTTTTTCAATAACAATTTTAACAGCTACAGCTTCAGTATTAACTCATAGAAAGTATAATGCTGTTGATTTTAATATTATAAAAAATTATGGAACATTTGTAATAATAGGAGTTTTCTCTGGAACATTGATGGCAGCATTGATGAATACTAAAACATTATTATTCTTTTTTTCTGCTGTTGTTTTCTTTTTTGGAGCTTACTTGTTATTACAAAGTGAAAAGAAAAAAAAAATTAAGAAAAAATTTAATATTTTCCCAAGAATAATATTTGGATTTTTGTCAGGATTAATATCTGCTCCTATGGGGATAACAGGAGCTATGATGAATGTTCCTATATTAAGATACTTTGGTTATCCTATTAACTTAGCAATAGGAAGCTCTGCAGCCATTGGATTTATAATAGCTCTATTTGGATCAATTGGATTTTTTACATCTGGCTTGATGTTAAAAGCCGATATCCCACTCAGTATTGGATTTATTAATATACCTGCATTTATAATTTTTGTTCCAATAACCACATTCATGGCAAGGATTGGGGCAAAAACAGTTCAAGATCTGGATAGAGTTAAAACACAAAGATTATTTGGTGTTTTTCTTTATGTTATTGGTACTTTATTTCTATATAGATTTTTAGTGACCTAGGAGACGAGGTGGTTTCAGTCTCCCTCCGCCACCTCAGTTACATATTAATCGATTCTCTAATTTTTTCTTAACTCTTTATAGTTGAATTTTAAATTTTTTGATCGTAATCCCCAACCTTACCAGTTTGTTGAAGCAGATTATCAATAAAGTCAAAAATCTTCTTTTTTCTATCTTCAGAGGTTGGACTTTCAGTAACTACAACTAAAGAGGGTTTATTAGAAGATGCTCTTATTAATCCCCAAGACCCATCATCAAAAGAAAATCTTACTCCATTAACAGTTAATATTTCTCTAATTTCTTGATCATCGACTTTAGTTCTATTTTCTTTAATATTTGTTATTTCTTTAACTAAATTTTCAACTACATCATATTTTTCACTATCTTTGCAATAAGGAGCCATAGTCGGGCTTTGATATGTTGTTGGCAATTCACCAAGTATTTCACTCATTTTTTTGTTATTTTTATCGAGTAACTTACAGACCTGTATTGCTGAATTAATTCCATCATCATAGCCATATCCCAAAGGTTTATTAAAAAAGAAATGACCACTTTTTTCAAATCCTGCTAAGGCGTTATCGGTATTTACTTTTCTTTTGATATGAGAATGACCAGTTTTCCAATAAATTGTTTCACATTTATTTTACTATTTTTATGATCTTTTGAAAGATTTCTAGCTATTAATAGCCCTATTTTATCTGAAAAGATTTCATTACCTTTATCATCAATAACCCCAACTCTGTCTCCATCTCCATCAAAACCAAATCCAATATCAGCATTATTTTCTTTAACAGCCGATGAAATTGCATGTAGCATTTCCAAATCTTCAGGATTAGGATTATATTTTGGAAAAGTCCAATCCAAGTTACAATCAAGTTCAATTACTTCACAACCAATACCTCTTAAAATTTCTGGTGCAAATATTCCTGCTGTTCCATTGCCACAAGCAACTACTGCTTTAATTTTTTTATTTAACGGGTTTTTTGTTATCAAATCATTTTTATAAACATCCTGAAAATCATCAATTTTTTTTACATTACCTTCACCATTAATAAATTTTTGATTTAGAGTAATATCTTTTAGTTCTTTCATTTCTAGAGTAATATCTTTTAGTTCTTTCATTTCTTCAGGTGCATGGGTTAATCCTTTTTTGATGCCCATTTTTACACCTGTCCAACCATTTTCATTATGACTAGCTGTAACCATTGCAATTGCATCTGAGTTTAAATTAAATTGTGCGAAGTAAACCATAGGAGATAAGGATAATCCTATATCTTCGATTTTGCATCCAGTTGAAACTAAACCCTCTTTTAATTTTTCTTTGATATGTTCGCTGTAAGATCTGTAATCTTGGCCAACTATAATTCTAGGATTGTTTTTTTTTGTATGATTAATTATTTGAGTTCCAAGACCTTTACCGAGTTGAACGATTCCATCATCATCTATGTCTTTTTCGTATACCCATCGTGCGTCATATTCCCGAAAGCCGTAGGGATCAATTTTTCCCGAATTATTCATGTGGATATATGTACATTTTTTTAAAATTTTTATTGATAAATATTTAATAAGTTCTATAAATGTTCTATTGATTTACAATTTATATAGTATATCAGGTAAATCTACACACTATATCTAGTTATTTACTAGATTTTTTAGTATAAAGATAAAAAGGGAGTTTAATGAACAAAATATTGTCTCAGGCAATCAGGAAGGCTGTCTCTGATTATAAACCAGCGGAAAAAATCAGCAATAATGACAAAAGACCAGACTTATTTTCACTAAATAACAACACAGAGTTGTTTCAAAATTCTAAAGGGATAACTATTAAAATAGATAGATCTAGAGATAATAATTTAACAGATTTTGGAAGAGCAACACTAAGTGATAGATACCTTGGAGAAAACGAGTCTTTCCAAGATTTATTTGCAAGAGTTGCAAGTCATTATGCAGATGACAACTTGCACGCGCAAAGACTTTACAACTACATAAGTAATTTATGGTTTATGCCAGCAACACCAGTTTTATCAAATGGTGGAACAAAAAGAGGTTTACCAATTTCTTGTTTCTTAAATGAAGCAGGGGATAGCTTAACTGGAATATTAGATCTATGGAGCGAAAATGTTTGGTTGGCTGCTAAAGGCGGAGGTATTGGAAGTTATTGGGGCAACTTAAGATCTATTGGAGAAAAAATTGGAAGAGTTGGAAAAACTTCAGGCATTATTCCTTTTATAAAAGTTATGGACTCTTTGACAATGGCGATCAGTCAAGGTTCTTTAAGAAGAGGATCAGCAGCTTGTTATCTTCCAATTGATCATCCGGAGATAGAAGAATTTATTGAAATGAGAAGACCAACAGGTGGTGATCCAAATAGAAGATCATTAAATTTACACCACGGTGTTTTAGTTTCAGATGCATTTATGAGAGCCGTAGAGCTAGATGAACAATGGGCATTAAAAAGTCCAAAAGATCAATCAGTTCAAGCTACTGTTTCTGCAAGAAATTTATGGATTAGATTATTAACTGCAAGAATTGAAACTGGAGAACCTTATATTGTTTTCATTGATACAGTTAATAGAATGATACCTCAACATCATAAACTTGCTGGTTTAACTGTTAAGACATCTAACTTGTGTAGTGAAATAACTTTACCAACAGGAATTGATAAAGAGGGCAGAGATAGAACGGCAGTATGTTGTTTATCATCTTTAAATTTAGAAACTTATGATGAATGGAAAGACGATGAAAACTTTGTTCCAGACGTAATGAGATTTTTAGATAATGTATTAACGGACTTTACTGAAAAAGCACCTGAGTCATTTAGTGATGCTGTTTATTCAGCATTGAAAGAAAGAAGTGTTGGTCTAGGTGTTATGGGACTTCATTCATTCTTTCAACAAAAAATGATCCCTTTTGAGTCAGTGATGAGTAAAGTTTGGAATAAAAAAATATTTGAAAGCATCCAAAAACAAGTTGATCAAGCTTCAAAAGATTTGGCTGATGAAAGAGGTGCATGTCCAGATGCTGCTGATTATGGTATTAATGAAAGATTTTCAAATAAAACTGCAATAGCTCCAACTGCTTCAATTTCAATTATTTGTGGTGGAACATCTCCAGGTGTAGAGCCAATTGCAGCAAATAGTTATACACATAAAACTTTGTCTGGATCATTTAATGTTAGAAATAAATATCTAAGTAAATTATTAGAGAAGCACGGTAAAAATGATGATGAAACATGGTCAAGTATAACAACTAATCAAGGCTCAGTTTCTCATCTTGATTTTTTAACCCAACAAGAAAAAGACGTATTTAAAACGGCTTTCGAACTAGACCAGAAATGGATTGTGGAATTAGGTGCAGATAGAACACCTCATATTTCACAAGCACAATCAATAAATATATTTATACCTGCAGATATTCATAAAAGGGACTTACACCAAATCCATTTCCAAGCTTGGAAAAAAGGATTGAAGAGCCTTTATTACTGCAGATCTAAATCAATACAAAGAGCGGAAAACGTAAACGATGCAAATTCTACAGATATAACCGCAAACGTTTACAAATCTAAAAAACAAGAAAATCAACAACCAGAATATGAGGAGTGTTTATCATGTCAGTAGAAAGTCTAAAAGATACAAAACAAAAAATTATAGAACCAAAGAAAATGGGTCTATTAGTTGAGAACCCAGTTTATAAACCATTCAGATACCCATGGTGTTATGATGCTTGGTTAACTCAACAAAGAATTCATTGGTTACCAGAGGAAGTTCCACTTGGTGACGATGTTAGAGATTGGCAAAAAAATCTTTCTGAGTCGGAAAAAAATTTATTAACTCAAATTTTTAGATTTTTTACTCAAGCAGATGTTGAAGTTAATAACTGTTATTTAAGACATTACACAACTGTATTTAAACCTACAGAAGTTTTAATGATGATGACAGCATTTGCTTCTATGGAGACAGTCCATGTAGCAGCTTATTCACATTTGTTAGATACTATTGGAATGCCAGAGTCTGAATATTCTGCATTCATGAAGTACAAAGAGATGAAAGATAAATATGATTACATGCAAAACTTTAATGTAAACTCAAAAGAAGATATCGCAAAAACTGTTGCGGTATTTAGTGCCTTTACAGAAGGTCTTCAGTTATTTGCAAGTTTCGCAATTTTATTAAACTTTCCAAGAC
>LUMR01000423.1_pt1 | contig 12909 bp, 11 predicted proteins | sample 730041 | NCBI WGS metagenome assembly LUMR01 (sample SAMN03860258, study PRJNA289734) | marine metagenome | biome: seawater column; feature: ocean; material: water; isolation source: Red Sea water column Station 12 - depth 10m | place: Saudi Arabia: Red Sea | collected 2011-10-15 | depth 10 m | reverse complement strand
CTTTTACTCATACTATTGCATTAATGCAATCTTATAGTAATTTAGAGCAAATAGCTTATGAAGCAGCTGTTGACATGTATCAAAATGATATTAATTTTTATGAATCAAGATATGCCCCCTTTTATTCAGTAAATGATGACTTATCCCCTAAAGATGTCCTAACAGCGATAAATTCGGGTTTTAAACAAGCTGAAAACGAATTTGGCATAGTTTCTGGCTTAATTCTCTGTGGTATGCGTCATGATCCAGATAACGTTAAAGCTGTTGCTGAATTGGCTATTGAATACAAAGAATTAATTATAGGTTTTGATATTGCAGGCCCTGAATTAAATTATTTACCTTCAATGTATAAAGATAGTTTTTTAAAAGTTAAAAATGAGGGAATTAATATAACAATACATGCAGGTGAAGGTGACGGAGTACACTCAATTCAAGAAGCCCTTGATAACGGAGCAAAAAGAATAGGGCATGGTGTGAGACTTATAGAAGATATTAGTGATGATAATGAATTAGGACCTACCGCAGATCATATATTACAAAATAATATACCATTAGAAGTATGCATTACCTCTAATCTGCATACGAATATGTATAAAAATCCTCAAGATCATCCAATATCAAGATTGCATAATTTAGGATTTAATATATCGCTGAACACAGATAATAGATTAATGAGTAATACAAGTATTAATAATGAATTGAATGTAGCCAAAGCAGCGGGAATTGAAAACCCTACTTCCCTACTTAAATACTCAGCTAGCGATAGCTTTCTTAATTAGCACTTCATTGTCACTGTTGAGAAAGTTATAAAATTGAGATTCATTAATTAATTTAAAATTTCTGTTTGGATATAATTTTTTAGCTAATTTCAACTTCTTTTGTTTTTTTGTAATTAAATTCTGATTCATGGTTGTTATTTCGACATAAACATCAAGTTCAGGTAAGTAAAAATCTGGTGTAAACATCATTTTAATTGAACCACTACCCCACTTTAAAGGAAAGCTAGTAGGTTCATATATCCATTGGATGTTAAATAAATCTAAATGTTCAGAAAATATTTTTTCAGAATAGTGCGCAAAGCTCATCTATTTTGTACAGAAATTTTTTCTGGGAATAAAGAAAATATTTCTGCTTCCGTTTCAGTGTGAACTGGCCCTAGTGAAATACCAAAAACTGCCTGACCTTTTTTAAGTAAATCGATCATTTGGTCATTTTCAGTTAATACATAAATTGAGGTTCCATCAGAAAATATAGATACATCTGTGACGTTTTTCTTTTTACCAAGTAATTTAGAAACATTTTCTAAAGCTACTCTAATTTTTTGTAAACTTATACCTGCGTCACGCAACTTATTAACAAGTTTTACTAAGACAATATCATTAAAAGAATAAAGTCTGTGAAAACCAGAGCCTTTAATATTTCTAATAGATGCATTGATAAGACCTGTCGAAGTCCAATGATCTAATTGCCTATAAGATATACCAGTTATTTTACAAACTTCTGGTCCTGTGTAACCCTGTTGCATAGTTTTAATCTACTAGATTAAATCAGTTATTCAAGGATTTAGACAAAATCATCAGGTGAAATATCATCAATAAATTCAATGAATTCTTTAATTTCCTGATTATTATCATCAATTAAAATGATTGAATTTTGATTAAATAAGTCAGGGTTAACAGTAATCTTCGAATTTGATCTAATAGCTAATGCAATTGCGTCACTAGGCCTTGAAGACAAAGAAACACTACCTTCAATTGTGCTTAATGTAATTTCTGCAAAATAAGTTTTATCTTGAATGTCTGTAATGCAAACTTCTGAGATAGAGGCATTTAAAGATTCAATAATATCGATAAGCAAGTCATGTGTCTGAGGCCTTGGATGGACGTAACCTTCTTGTGCGTATGCAATCGAAACAGCCTCAATAGTTCCTATCCAAATAGGGAGAAATCTAGAAGTTTCAGGTTCATGAAGAAGCATGATAGGTGTTTCAGAATCTTCTTCTAATCTTATTCCTGACACTTCAACAATTACATTATTGTTCATAAAAAAAGATTAATATTTATAGAAATTATTTCTAGCTAGAAGATAGTAATTTAGATATTACATTTGACATTAAAAAATTGTAATTAACACTATTTTTTGATTTAAATAAATTAATATTTATATACTCATCATCAAAATTATTTCCAAATAATAATTCTGATCTATCAATAGATTTAAGATGTACATTTTTATCAGTATTAATATTTCCAAATTTTAAAATATCATAATTATATGAATTGAATATAGAACCATAAGAATTAATAATCTTGTATACATATTCAGATTTACTTAACAATAAATAATCTTGAAAATTTGCTAATGATTCCTTATAAAGAAATAAAGTGTCTTCAAAATGATTTTCTTTGTTATTATCAACAATTGATCTATTAACAATTGTTAAAATATTTCTATTATTTTCTTGGTTGAAGCCGATAAATGTTAAACCAGCTTTAGATGTCCATCCTGTCTTTAAGCCTTGAAACCCATTTTTTAATATTAAATTTGTATTTTCATATTTTTTTACTTCACCATTTTGCTCATAATAAAAATTTGATTTATTTGTAATATCTATAAGTTTTGTATTTCTTAATATATATTCAGACAGAAGTAGCAAGTCGTTAATTGTTGTGTAGTGATTTTCTTGATCAAGTCCATCAGGATTTTGAAAGTTGGTGTTAACCATATTTAATTTTTTTGCTCTTGTATTCATTAATTTAACAAATTCATCAACAGAATTTGATATGTGCATTGCTGTTGCATATGCAGAATCATTTGCAGAATAAACTAATAAGAATTCGAGTAATTGCTCAACAGATACCTCTTCTCCTGCGGTTAAATACGCAACTTTACCTTCAAAATTGTAAGAATCAGGATAATTTATAGATATTAATTCATTCAATTCATTATTTTCATAAAGAATTAATGCTGTCATTAATTTAGTAATAGATGCTGGGGATATTGGCTCATTTATATTTTTCTTATATAATATAGTTTTTTTGTCTAAGTCATATGATAAATAAAACTCAGTAGTTAAAACTTCTTCATCAAGTTCATATGCATATGAATTTGATGTTATAAATATTAAAACAATGAAAATTAAGAGATATCTTTTAATAAATAACCCCTGATAAGACTGGTATAGTTTTCAATTATTAAAGTATGTTCATCTTCTTTACCATCTGGCAATAAACTTTTGATGAACTCAATAAAATCTGTTGATCGTTCATTTATAGATTTCAATACAGAAAAATTTTTAGGTTCTAAACCTAAGGAATAAAAGTACGACCATGCTTTCATTCTATTTAAGTCTTCGTTGTTGAAAATTTCTTTATTCTCTTCGAATCCAAAAGTTACTAAATCTTCAAACTGAGTGTTAGATAATCCTGATTGTTTAAGCATATCCCTAATTGAGTAGACGTCAATTTTAATAGTTTTTGTTTTAGTACTTTTTAGAAGTGATGGATTATTTTTGATTGCTTTTAAGCTATAAAATTCGTTTTCTTGTAAATCTATGATTTTTGAAATTTTTTCAATATCTTTACTTGTAAATTTTCTTGTACCCCCTGAGGATCTTTTAATATTAATTAAACCCTCTTTTTCTAAAAATCTAATTCTTGATATTGAAGCAGATGGATATTTTATTTGCAAAGCTTTAACAGCTTCACCAATATTCACTTCATTACCTCTGTAAGGAGTAATAAATATTTTCCTATTTGTATCTTGTCACCAGATTTAAGTTCGGAATCACTTTTAATTACATTATTTATATAAATTCCATTTGTAGAGTTGTTATCTGTAATTTTTATATTTTCATTATTAACTGAAAGCAAAGCATGATTTCTTGATACAGTAATGTCGTCTAATATAATATTGTTTTCTGATGATCTTCCAATTTTGTAATCTTTATTACTTAATTTCCATGAAGAGGACATTAACTCGTTGTTCAATAAAGAAAGTATAAATAAAGGCTCTTCAGCAGAGCTGCTTGAAGAATCTAAAGGTATTGTTTCGTTATCCACTCTTATATATTAAGTTGTACAAATATTCAATTGCAACATAAAAGTAAAAAATAATAACAACTATTGCTAACTGTTCTAAAAATGGCACGGATATTGATGTATTTAATACAAATAAACATATTAAAACAAATAAAGCAACCGTTCCAAACTTTCCTTTTTGAGATACATTTATTTTTGATCCAGTAATTAAAACGTATATTGAACCAATAAGGACTAAGAATTCTCTAATTAGTACAGCATAAATAAGGTTTAGTGGAATCAGAGGTGATAACCATATTAATAAAATTATAAATACAATCCTATCGGTCAAAGGGTCAAGAATTATACCTAATTTAGAGACAAGGTTATATCTTCGTGCAACAATACCATCTATAGAATCTGAAAGACCGATCAATGCAATAATTACAATAAGAGTAAATGGGTTAAAATTGTTTGGCGTGTAATTATAAAAAAGAAATAAAGCTGAAAAAAATCTTAATAAGGTTATTAAATTAGGTAGTAGAAAAATATCCTTTAGATTCAAAGAGTGCCTTTTATATCGTGTGTGGCAACAAAATGGTTAGCTTTCACTTCTACCATAGGATCATTGTTTGAATTATTATTAATAATTGAATCTAATTCTGTAAAATCTAATTCGTATCTTACTCTTTCGTAGGAAGGGTCTGGTATTGGTATAGAAGATATAAGACGTTTAGTGTAAGGGTGTATTGGATTACCTAGTAATTCTTCAGTTTCTGCTATTTCTACTATTTTACCATTAAACATTACTGCTATTCTGTCACACATATATCTTGCAACAGCAAGGTCATGAGTTATGTATAAATAAGAGACATCAAGTTCTTTAGCTAAATTAAGCATTAAGTCCATTATCGATATTCGGATAGAAACGTCCAGCATTGATGTTGGCTCATCACAAATTACAAATTTAGGCTTCATTACTAGTGTTCTAGCTATTGACACTCTTTGTCTTTGACCACCAGATATTTCGTGTGGATACCGATTTAAATAGTTTTCAGGAGGAGTTAAACCGACAGTTTGTAATATTTCTACAATAGTATCTTCTCTCTCAGCTAAATTACCTATATTATGAATATCTAAAGGTTCTTTAATAATGTCCTTGATTGTCCATCTTGGATTTAAGGACTCATAAGGGTCTTGAAAGATCATTTGAATATTACGTCTGAATATTTTTAAGGAATCATCATCAATGTTATCTATTGATTCCATTAATTGTTTTTCTGGATTTAAAAAATTGACACTTCCTGATGTTTTTGGATCTAGAAGACAAAGTGATCTAGCTGTAGTTGTTTTTCCACAACCACTTTGTCCAACTAGCCCCAAAGATTCGCCAGGTTTGATATTAAAACTGATTCCATCTACAGCTTTTACTACATTTTTTTTACTAGAAAAAAAACTATTTGATACTTCAAAATGTTTTACCAAATTTCTAACTTCAATTAAATTATCACTCATAATTATTCTTTACCTTGACTACAAATATCGACAAAATGATCGGGTGCAATCTCCACTAATCTCATATGTTCAGTTGGATTGCACCTAGTTTCTTTATCAGGACACCTAGGTGCAAACGAGCAGCCATCGATTTTGTTAATCAAACTTGGTGGCTCACCGTCTAATGATTTTAGCTTTTTCTTTTCACCTCTTATTGAAGGTGTTGAATCTAGTAAAGCACGAGTGTATGAATGAACAGGATTTTCGAAAATCTTTTTAGTTGGTCCCATTTCTACTATTGATCCTGCATACATTACCGCAATTTTATCGGTCATTTCAGCGATAACAGCAATATCATGAGATATATAAATTAAACTCAAACCAAGTAATTCTTGTACTTTCTTAATTTCATTAAGAATTTGATCCTGAATAACAACATCCAACGCAGTAGTAGGTTCATCTGCAATAATTATTTTTGGATCACAAGAAAGTGCTAATGCTATTACTGCTCGTTGCTTCATTCCCCCAGAAAGTTCATGCGGATATCTATCAGCAACTGTATCATCAAGTCCGACCATTTTGAATAATTCTTGAATTTTTTGTATATTTGTTTGTTTAGAATTATCGGGATAATGTTCTCTTAAAGCTTCTCTAATCTGTTCACCAATTTTGATAACTGGGTTCCAAGCATTCATAGCTCCTTGAAAAACAATACTAATACTGTCCCATCTAACTTTTCTAAGTTCATCTTCGGATAAACCAACTAATTCTTTTCCTTCTAGCTTTATACTCCCTTCAGTTATAACCGAATTTTCAGGTTGTAATTGTAATAAAGTCATGGCAACTGAGGTTTTTCCACATCCAGATTCACCGACAAGTCCGAATGATTCACCACTATTAATGCTGAATGAAATATCTTTAACTGCAGAAACGTTTCCAGCTAATGTCTCATAATGCATAGAGAGATTCTTTACGTCTAAAACTACACTCATATTATCTTCTTCTAAGCCTTGGATTGAAAACATCGTCTAACCCCCTACCAACAAGATAAAATCCACCAGCCAAAAGAGTAACGGCTAAACCAGCTGGTATTACAAGCCACCAATATTCCATTCCTTGGTTAATGTATCCATCAGCTTGTGCAACAGATATCATTAATCCCCAACTCATATCAATATTTAGAAGCCCTAAAAAGGATAAAATAGATTCTGACGCTATTGCACCTGTAACACTAAATACCATATAAAGTAGTGCTAACGGTGCTACATTTGGAAGTATATGAGAAGTTAAAATTTTCATTCTTGAACCGCCTGTTATTCGTGCTGAATCAACAAATGGTTTAACTTTAACTTGTAACGCTTGCGATTTAATGGTTATAACGCTACCTCCAAGTCCTCCAAAAATACCCAAAACTAATGCTAAGTGCCATACTTTTAATTCAGCGAATGCAGAAATAATAAATAATAATGGTAATGTAGGCAACATAAGAACAAGATCAGATTGTCTCATTAGATAAGCATCAACGGTACCGCCAAAATAGGCAGCAATAGTTCCAAGTAACGTTGAAATACCTACCCCAACTATTGCACTCAATAAACCAAGTACGAATGCGACTTGACTTCCTTCCATAAGTTGTGAGAATACATCTCTACCTAACATAATGCTTCATCTCCTTCTTTTATACCAGGATTATATGGTGCAACAGCAACTATATTTACTTCATCAGCTGCAGGACAATCACTAGGTGTTTTATATTCCGGTGTAGGATATTCTATATCTTTACATGATACAACAGTTGCTAATATCTTCTGGGAGTCATAACCAACTACAGGATGATAAGTTGCTTCATCCCAAATATTTGTCATGAATAAAAATGGTTGGAGTAATGCAAGGAATCCAAATATAAACACGATCACAAGACCTAAGATTCCAATTTTGCTTTGTTTAAACAAATTAAAGTTTCTTTTAATAGATTGGATCCTTAATTTTCTTAATTCAGCTTTTTCGTTTATTTCATTCATAATTACCCTTGTGATTTAATTCTTATTCTTGGATCTAAGAAGGCATAAGATACATCTGCTAGAAAATGAGCTATCAAAGCAAAGACTCCAATAAATGAAAATGTTGCCATAGCAACAGGTATATCTTCTCTAAGTACACTGTCTAAAATTAATTGACCCATTCCTGGCCATGAAAAAATAGTTTCCGTTAAAACAGAACCGTCAATAATAGTAACAATTGTGAATATAAATGAAGTAACAACAGGAAGCAATGCAGTTCTTGCGGCATGTCTGTCTCGTATTCTTTTCTGACTTAAACCTTTAGCACGAGCAGTTAGAATGTAATCATCTTTTAAAACTTCCATCATTGTAGTTCTTGTTAATAAAGCAGTGCCAGCAAAAGCAACCACAGTAACTGTTACAACAGGTAATATTGTATGATAGGCGATGTCACCTGCATAAAATCTCATATCGGATAGAACACCTGCATTCCAGTAAAAATTAGAAATAACAATTAACCCAAAAAAAGAACCTAATCTTATATTTCTTCTTTGAGTTAATGATTCTATTTCTTTTGTGATTAGTGAAATTACAAAATAAATTAATGAAAAAATAACCATATATTTTATCATCTCTAAAAACACTTCATCACTATCAAAAGGTGAATCGTACCATTTGTTAGGAGTTAAAAACTTACCGATTGGAACCCATCCCATTTTTAAACCAAAGAACCATAGCATTAATAATGCGAACCATGGATAAAAAACTGTATAGGAGAAAACAGATGTAATTGTTATCCATGTTTCACTTCTAGAACCTCTCCTCCAAGCTAAGACTTTTCCAACAAAAAAACCAGTATAAAAAGCTAAAATATTTACTACTGAAAACAACATTAATGTTCTAGGGAGTCGCTCAGCTATTAATTCAATTGCTGTTTTTGGAAATTGGATATAGGAATATCCAAGATCTCCTTTGAAAAAGTTAACAATGTATTTTTGAAGACGTACCGATAGTGGTTGATCTAATCCATATAATGCAATTGTTTCTTCATATGCATAAGGGGGTAAAGATGGATTTAATAATAAATTTTGAAACGCATTACCAGGAATAGCATCAAAAAGTAGATAAGAAATTATTAAGAATAAAAAAAATACAACAACCATTTGTAAAAAACGATTGATAATATAACGTAACATTCTCCCCCATTAAAAAAATATTTTCTAATTATAAATCGGAACGAGCAATGCCCGTTCCGATTTAATAATAATTTTAGTCACTAACTGTAACGTTGCCAGGATTACCACCTAATTGTTGTAATCCATCAAGCATATCAGTGAATGGGAATGCAATATTTTCTTTATATACCTCAAGAATTGGTGTTGTAACCAATACTAAATAAGGCATATCATCAAATAATAGTGCTTCCATCCTCTTACTTAATGCCTGTGCTTCGCTAACGCTCTTAGCTCCTTTGAATTCTGATACTAATTCAGCAAATTCAGGGTTTTTATATCCATCTGGACCGTTATATCCAGTTGTGTTAAATCCTTCATTCACACATGTATCGTTTGCTCCATCAAAGAAGTTTGTTGGGTGATCTGGAAATGCAGATAATCCCCAACCAAGCATGTAAACATGCCAATCTTTACAAGTTGCAGCTGTAAAGACTTTGTCAACTATGACACCAAAACCAGTTGGTCGAGCAACTATATCAACACCTAATTGTTGCATGTAATCTGCAACGAATAGTGAGAATGTTGATCTAATTGGATCAAATCCTGGACCTGGAGCATATAGCAACATGTTTTCTGGCATAGCTTCTCCATTTGGACCTTTAAGTCCTGTTGGAGCTACAGCTCTTTCAGCACCGCCTGGGTGTGAACCCCAGTCAGTTGCTTGCCATCCAGCATCTTGTAATATCTGAATGGATTTCTCCCATTTTTCTTGTGCTGAGAGGCCTGCACAATCAGCGAGCACACCAGTAACTGGTGCAACCCATGATGTAAGTGCGGCTGGCATCTGTCCATCCATATTGATTGCGACTCCTTGTAGAACATTGTTGATAACATAATCTTTATCGACAATACAACCTACAGCTTGTCTATAAGCTTTATTACTACCAGGGAAAACTCTGGTGTTAAACGCCATATATCTCATACCATTTGAGAAGTTAGAAATAACTTCTGTTCCAGGAATTCTGGAAAGCTTCTCATAAGTTGCTCTCTTAACGCCGCTTGGGTTAAGAACGAAGTCAACATCTCCATTTTCAAACGCAAGATAAGCTGAATCCTGATCGTTATAAATAGAGAATTCTACTTGTCCAACAAATGGTCCATTTGTATATGTGAAAGAATCTCCAGAAAGATCACCAAACTCACCTGATATTGCTGGTGCAACCCCGTTATCTTGGGTAAATGCTACACCACCGTTAGCATAGTTTGTTGTCTCTCCACCAAAATACATTGTATCTGGATCATATGACCAGGTATAAAATGCACCTTGTTCAATCTTGTCATACACAAAAGCGCTAGCAACCGGTGCTTCAGCACCAGAAACTGCTAATAGATCCTCTCTCGAAGTAGCGAATTGTTCCCAGTAAGCTTTTGATAAAGCTGGTGCAAGAGCTGCACCATATTGCCATCCAGTCAATCCTGGATCATAGTTAAATGAAATCTTAACTGTGTAGGCATCAACAGCTTCGACGTTAGTAACACATTCGACCTCACAATTTGATGGCCATACTGCGGCCCATTGACCTAACAATGGAAGTCCTTTAGCAGTATTATATGTGAATACCCAGTCTTCAGCTGTTATTGGGTTACCGTCACTCCACTCGTATCCTTCAGTAATAGGAACTGTATAGCTAAAAGTACCATCACCGTTGTCGGTTGATGTTTCAACAAGCTCAGTTGCCATTGATGGTATGAGTGTATAGTTTGGATATGAAATTCCAAACAATGAAACAGATTGGCCAGTCATCTGATATAGAGAGTAAGCATCTGTATCTGTGTCATACCATTTGAAGAGATTCTGTGTTGCAGGATCTTGAAATATAGCTAACTTAAATACACCGTCTGGTGCAGAAGATGACTCTTCTTGTGCAGGTGCAGCAGTTGTAGCCGGTGCAGCAGTTGTATCGGATGATTCTTCAACAACCTCATCAGCAGCATCATCACTTGTGTCTCCACAAGCAACAACAACCATTGCAAATACAACAAAAAGCATTAAAAATCGCCAACTTCTTGAGTTAGTTTTTATACTCAATTTTTCTCCTTTTTGTATACAAAAAATCCACTTAATAAGTGGATGTACTCATATTAGATGTGTAAATGACGATATCAAGATATATAAATAATAATTTATACATTCATTTGATAATTTAGTACTAAAAGTTAACAAAAATGTTAATTACAACCTGATAAATTCGTACTACGAGGTAGAAACCAAATAAAAAAACACCAAATTTAAAACCAAAATTTTCCATATCAAGTCTTATATTTAATCTTTAATGAAACATTCTTAAATCCAAATTCTTCTCTTAATTTATTTTCAATAAAAGAATAATAATTTTTAGGGATTCTAGAACTCAAATTAAATGAAAATGAAGGAGGAGATATGTCATATTGAGTTACATACTTTAATTTTGCTCTTTTTCCTCTGAAAGGATGAGGAGGTTTTGCAACCCACAATTCTCTAAAATATAAATTTAAATCAGATGTATCAATTCTATTATTTAACTGACTATTGACTTCATTCAAAGTTTTTGAAAATTTATTAAGACCTTTCGTTGTCAACGCAGAGATTCTAATAACATTAAGCCAACTAAATTTTTTTAGTTGAGTTTTCAAATTTGAATTAATATTTAATTTATCTTCTTCATTAAGAAGGTCCCATTTGTTCAGTACTAAAATTGGAGTGCAAAAATTTTCTAAAGATTCGTTAATTAATCTCATATCTTCGAAGTTTATTCCTTGAGTAGAATCAACAACAATGAATGAAATCAATGAATGATTTAAGGTTTTTATAGATAAATCTGATGCATATCTATCTATTTGATCTTTTTGTTTTTTTCTAGGCACGCCTGCAGTATCCAGTATTTTAAATACTTTATCGTCAAAAACAACTTCTTCTATAATCGAATCTCTTGTTGTTCCAGGTATATCTGATACAATTGATCTTTCCTTCTCAAGAAATGCATTGAATAATGTAGATTTACCTGAATTTGGTTTTCCAATTATAGAAATTGCGATTTTACTATTTAGGTCACCACTTTTTTTTACACCAGAATATTTAATCAAGTCATCTAATAATTCATCTGTGCCAATTTTGTGAAATCCAGATATATAAATTTCTCTACCGTAAATATATTTGAACATTCTTTTATCAAGATCGTAATCATTAAAATTTTCACACTTATTGAAAACTGTTGTTACTTTATCTTCAACATTATTGATTTGAAGTAAATTGTTTATTTTATCAAGTCCAGTGAAATTTTTTGATTTTATATCAATTACAAACAACACGCGACCAGCATCTTCTAACAAATGTTGAAAATTATCTTGAAATGCTTTATTAAAGTTGTCTGGATTTTCATCAAAACCTGGTAGGTCAGATAATATTATCTGTTTATTGTTAATTTCTATTACTGTACTTATTTTATCCCGAGTAGTATTTGGTTCAGATCCTATAATTGAGTTCTTCTTATTTGTTAGAGTATTAATAAGGGTAGATTTACCTGAATTAGGTAACCCAATCAAAATTACTTCGTTTTTTTTATTTTCGTTCATATTTTAAATATAGCTATTCTTATTTTATGGTAGATAATCTATATGTTGTAACACCAAGAGGATTTTGTGCTGGAGTGGAAATGGCAATTAAAGCTTTAACATGGATGCTAAAAATTTACGATGAACCTGTATATTGTTATCACGAAATTGTACACAATGACTGGATTGTTCAAAAGTTTAAAGAAAAAAACGTAATTTTTATTGAAGATCCTAAAGAATTGCCAGCAGATTCAATTGTGATGCTTTCAGCTCATGGTACTGCACCAAAAGTTGAAATGGAATTCAAAAACATCTCAATGACAAGTGTCAATTCTGTATGTCCTCTCGTAACAAAAGTTCACCATGAAGCAAAAAAATTTAGTGAAAATGGAAAAAAAATAATATATGTAGGTCACAAAAATCATGATGAAGCCATAGGAGCTTTAGGTGTGGCACCAAATAATATGATTCTAGTTGAGACTGTTGATGATCTCGACAATAATAGCTTGCGAAACGAAAATGTTGCACTGCTTGCTCAAACTACACTTGCTATGTCTGAATGGGAACCTATATTAGATAAAGCTAAAAAAGAATTTGAAAATATTGAATTACCTAGAAAAAGTGACCTTT
>LUMR01000170.1_pt1 | contig 12997 bp, 9 predicted proteins | sample 730041 | NCBI WGS metagenome assembly LUMR01 (sample SAMN03860258, study PRJNA289734) | marine metagenome | biome: seawater column; feature: ocean; material: water; isolation source: Red Sea water column Station 12 - depth 10m | place: Saudi Arabia: Red Sea | collected 2011-10-15 | depth 10 m | reverse complement strand
AGGGAAAGTAAAGAAAAGAACGGAGTGACTGAAAGGTTTGAATTATTTGCTTTTGGTAGTGAATTAGCCAATGGTTTTTCCGAACTCATTGATCCAGTTGATCAAGAAGCAAGGTTAAAAGAACAAGCACAAAAGAAAGCTGAGGGAGATGAAGAGGCACATGTAGAAGACAGCGATTACATTGAAGCTTTAGAGTATGGACTACCTCCAACTGGTGGACTTGGTTTTGGTGTAGATAGATTTGTAATGATGCTTACAAACAATGAATCAATTAGAGAAGTTATTGCCTTTCCACATTTAAAACCTGAAAATTAATTTGTTCGATTAATAAGATAATTGTTAATGTTTTCTAGAACTGGAAATAGTTCATGATCTTTGAGAGTAAATATCGCCTCTACACTCTCATTTAAGTAGTTGTTGATTATTTCTTTTGAGTCGTCAATTATTTCCTTTGTAGTAAATTCATCAAGCACATTTTTAACATCAATTTTCTCTTCTTTTATTTCAGTCAAGAGTTCCTGGTACTTACCTTTGTCTTTATTCAATGCAATTAAGACCGGTAATGTGTAAGTTCCTTCCAAAATATCATTACCTGCAGGCTTTCCCAACGTTTGCGAGTCAGAAGTTAAATCTAATATATCATCAGATATTTGAAAAATTATTCCACAGTTCCAACCCCAATTGCTCAAGGCATCAACAATCTCACTATCTGCTGAACTAGCAAGAGAACCAAGTCTTGCACTTGTTCTAATAAGGCTCGCAGTTTTTCCTTCAATAACTGTTAAGTAATCATCAATATTTTGATCAAGGTCAAAAGCTAAATTTAACTCTTTAGTTTGACCTTCAACTAATTCTGCATAAGTTGATGCCAACAGTTTGACAGATTCTAATCCTAAACTTTCAGCTGCAAGCTCAGAAGATCTCGCAAGTAAATAATCTCCTGCAAGTATTGAAAGGGTAGAGTTCCATTTTGAGTTTGAACTTTCAACACCTCTTCTTGTTGTAGCATTGTCCATTACATCGTCATGATATAAACTCCCAATGTGAATTAGTTCTACACAAACACCAGCGTCTATAATTTTGTCAATATTTTCAATTTCATTTCCAAACTTTCCAGCAAGCGAGGTAACGATTGGTCGAAATCTTTTTCCTCCGGCATTTATAAGATATTGAGAAATTGATGTAAGGTAATCATTTGAAGAGCTAGAAATTTCTAATAGTCTTTCTTCTAATACATTTAAGTTATCCCAAATATCATCGAAAGGAATAATTTTTTTGATTTCATTGCTTTCCATAACTAAAGAATAAAGTAAATGTATAAATAGTTGTAATTTTCATTTAAGTGTATAAACAGACCCTTGGTAATATAACTATATGTTTGAAAGATTTACTGATAGAGCCAGAAGGGTCGTAGTTTTAGCACAGGAAGAAGCTAGAAGACTTAATCATAATTACATTGGCACAGAACATATACTTCTTGGTTTAATTCAAGAAGGAGAAGGCCATGCTGCAAAAGCTTTGGAAGAATTAAATATAAATATTGACAGCGTTAGGTCAGAAGTTGTTGAAATTATTGGAGAAGGCCAACAATCGCCGAGTGGGCATATTCCTTTTACTCCTAGAGCAAAAAAAGTTTTAGAACTTTCACTACGAGAGGCCTTACAACTAGGACATAATTACATAGGAACAGAACATATACTTCTCGGATTGATTCGTGAAGGAGAAGGCGTTGCTGCTCAAGTTTTAAAAAAATTAGGTGCTGAACTATCTCAAGTTAGACAAACAGTGATCAAATTAATTTCATCTGCAGGTGAAAGCAAAAAGCAACAAGCTGCATCTACAGGAGGTAGGGAAAGACCTGGTTCAGGAACAGGTTCAGCTATCTTAGATCAATTTGGACGAAATCTTACAAGAATGGCAAAAGAAGGAAAGCTCGACCCTGTTATTGGCAGAACAACAGAGATTGAAAGAGTAATGCAAATACTATCCAGAAGAACAAAGAACAATCCAGTATTAATTGGTGAGCCAGGAGTTGGTAAAACTGCGATTGTTGAAGGTTTAGCTCAAAAAATCGTTTCAGGTGACGTTCCAGTAACTCTTGAAGGTAAACAAATTTATACACTTGACTTATCTGCTTTAGTAGCAGGATCAAGATACAGGGGTGACTTCGAAGAACGTTTAAAGAAAGTCTTAAAGGAAATAAAAACAAGAGGTGACATTGTTTTATTTATAGATGAAATACACACACTTGTTGGTGCCGGAGCTGCTGAAGGAGCGATTGATGCTGCGTCAATTTTAAAACCAATGTTAGCAAGGGGCGAACTTCAGACAATAGGTGCCACAACACTAGAAGAATTTAGAAAGCATTTTGAGAAGGATGCTGCACTTGAAAGAAGATTCCAGTCCGTACAAGTTGATGAGCCAAAACTCTCAGATGCTATAGAAATTTTAGATGGATTGAAAGATAGATACGAGGTCCACCACGGAGTCAGGTTTACAGATCAAGCTATCGCTTCTGCTGTTAATATGGCAGACAGATATATATCTGATAGATTCTTACCTGACAAAGCTATTGACTTGATTGACGAAGCAGGTAGTCGTATGAGAGTTTACAAGAAACCTCTTGATCAAGATAAACAAGAAATAGCTGACAAACTTAAGAATTTAAGAGAGCAAAAAATTGATGCTGTTCAATCTCAATTGTTTGAGAAAGCAGCTCAAATAAGAGATCAGGAAAAACTATTACTTGATGAAGTAAACACTATAGACTCAGCATCTGCTTCAGAAATTGAAATGGTAATTGATGAAGAAGAAATTGCAGAAGTTTTAGCTCAATGGACAGGCATACCAGTTCATAGATTAACCCAAGAAGAGACAGCTAGATTGTTAGAAATGGAAATCGAGCTACATAAGAGAATTATTGGTCAAAATGAAGCAATTGCGGCTGTTTCAAAAGCTATTAGAAGAACAAGGTCCGGATTAAAAGATCCAAAAAGACCATCTGGTTCATTTATATTTTTAGGACCATCTGGTGTTGGTAAAACTGAGACTGCAAAAGCCTTAGCAGAGTTTCTTTTTGGCGATGAAGATTCATTAATTCAGATAGACATGTCTGAATATATGGAAAAGCACACAGTAAGTAGATTAATTGGCTCACCTCCGGGTTATGTTGGTTATGATGAAGGAGGCCAACTCACTGAAGCTGTAAGAAGAAAACCTTTCAGTATAGTTCTTCTTGACGAAGTAGAAAAAGCGCATCCTGATGTATTTAATACACTTCTCCAAATTCTAGAAGATGGAAGACTTACAGATGCACAAGGTAGAACAGTTGATTTTAAGAACACAATAATTATCATGACTTCAAATTTAGGAACCAAAGATATTTCCAAAAATGTCGGCTTCAGTAATCTAAGCGAGATCGATAATTATGAAAAAATGAAATCAAAAGTTGGTGAAGAATTAAAAAGATATTTTAGGCCTGAGTTTTTAAATAGAATAGATGAAACAATTGTTTTCCATGAGCTAACAATTGACGAAGTTAAAGAAATTGTTGACTTAATGCTTGATAGAGTACACAGTCAACTTAAAAACTCTGACTTAGAAATTGTACTTTCTGATGAAGCTAAAGAATTTTTAGCAACCGAAGGTTATGATAAAGAATTTGGAGCGAGACCTTTAAGAAGGTCTATACAGAGATTACTTGAGGACCCTCTTTCAGAAGAGCTTTTACAAGGTAAATATAAAGCTGGATCAACAATAATAATTTCATTAAATAAAGATGAAAATACTCTAGAGTTTGAATCAGTTGAAGCTCCAGATGAACCACCTGTAGATTTTGTAGAATCTGAATCATAAAAATACTACAATAATTAAATGAAATTCATTATCGATACCGACCCAGGTACTGATGACGCCGTAGCAATTCTCATTGCTTTAGCACATTTTACGGATGAAGAATTAATTGCAATAACTACAGTTGGAGGAAATGTTGGCGTAGATGTTGGAACAAGAAATGCTCTTAGAATTCTCGAACATGCCAAAAGAAACAGTATCCCAGTCTACAAAGGGGAATCGGAGCCCTTAAATAGAGATTTACTCACAGCAGAATGGGTTCACGGAACAGATGGATTAAATGGAGTTGGGTTTCCTGAGCCTTCAAAAAGCGAAGAATCTACAGGAGCAGTAGATTACATAACTGAATTACTAAAAAACAGTGATGAGAAAATTACCATTTGTGTTCTTGGTCCAATGACAAATATTGGAAAAGTTTTAAGCGCTAACCCTGAGTTAGCTAAAAACATAGATCAAATTATTTTCATGGGAGGAGGAGCAGGTTTCGGAAATCATACACCTGTGGCAGAGTTTAATATTTTAGTTGACCCGGAAGCAGCAAAAGTTGTGTTAAGTTCAGGTGCAAATTTAGTAATGATGGGGTTAGATGTTACACATCAAGCAATTTCTACAAGTGAAAGACTGAATACAATTCATGAAACAGGTACCACTACTGGAGAATATCTTGTTGGGTTAATGGGGTCCTTAGCTGATTTAGAAATAGTTAAACAAAAGTTTCCAGATGGAACTCCAGTGCATGATGCATTTGTAACTGCTTATTTAGTCGATAGCTCTTTAACTACTGGAGAAGTTACCAATGTCGAAGTTGAGGTTGATTCAGAATTAACACTAGGCCAAACAGTGGTTGACATTAATCATATTTCTGGAAGAAATAAAAACGTCCACTGGATGAACAAAGTAGATGATGAAAAGTTGTTTAATATAATAACAAATACCTCAAAACTTCTCCCATAATATAAAATATTTACACTCATTCAATAAGACACTTTTAACAATTTCAGATAGAATTATTAAATCATTATTTAAATAATGAAGGAGTAAATTAATGATTACTAAAAAGAAATCCGTTTTTGTACTTCTGTCATTAATGTTGATTTTGTCTGCCTGTGGTGGCAGCTCAGAAACAACTACTGAAGAGGTTGCAGAACCAGCAGCAGAACAAGAGACTCTTGATTCTCCAGCTACTACTGCAGCACCTGCAGAAGAGCCAGAAGCAGAAGCGTTAAAAGTAGGTATAGTACTTGGAGCTTTAGGTGACCGTTCATTTATGGACTCAGCGAAAAGAGGCTTCGATCAAGCACTTGCTGAATTAGGAATCGACGGCGACTTTATTGAAGCCGAAGAATCTGAAAGAGCAGCAGCTTATCAAAATCTCATTGCTGACGGAAAAGAATTAATTATTGGAATTAGCTTTTCTGAAGCAGAGAGAATTAAAGAAGCAGCTCTTGCTAACCCAGATATTCAGTTTGCAATTGTAGATATGGTTGTTACTGATGATGACGGAAATCTATTGCCTAATGTGGCAAATATTATATTCAAAGAACATGAAGGTTCTTTTGAGGTAGGTTATATTGCTGCAAAACTTTCTAAAACTGGAAAGGTAGCTTTCATGGGAGGAATGGACGTTCCAATCATTAGAAAATTCCAAACTGGTTGGGAAGAAGGTGCTAGATACGCAAATCCTGATGTTGAATTCTGCGCAGGTTATGCTGGAAGCTGGGGAGACCCTGCAAAAGGTAAAGAAATTGGGCTCAGTTGCTTTGAACAAGGTGCTGACGTAATTTTCGCCGCTGGTGGTGCTACAGGTGATGGAGCATACGAAGCAGCAGCAGAAACTGGTAATTATGCAGTAGGTGTTGATTCAAATCAAGACTATATTCAACCAGGAACAATGATTACATCAATGATGAAGGGTGTTGATAAATCAGTTTATAAAGTTATCCAAGACACAATTGCAGCTAATGGTCAAGTATTTAGCTCAATTGATAGCTATGGATTAGCAGAAAATTTTGTTGGATCAACATGGCTTGTTGATGGAACAAATCTCTTCAAAGAACAAAATCCAGACATGGCAGCTGAGATTGATGCGCTTGTTGAAGAAGTTGCAGAAGTTAGAGCTAAGATTGTATCTGGTGAAATAGTAGTTACCGACGTTACAGCTGGTGGCTAATATATAAAAATTTATTTTCTAGCCCGATTTCTTTCGGGCTAGAAAATATAAGATATATATCATGACTCAAAACAATATAGAAACAGCAGTAGAAGTAAAAAATATAACAAAATCCTATCCGGGAGTTACTGCTAATGATTCTGTAGACTTCAAGGTCTTAAAAGGTGAGATACACGCTCTAGTTGGGGAAAATGGAGCTGGAAAATCAACTCTCGTAAAAATTTTATATGGAATTGAACAACCTGATTCAGGCGAAATATTTATAAATGATAAACCGGTTGAAATAAACAAAGTAGATAAAGCGATTGAGCTTGGCATAGGCATGGTTCATCAAGAGTTTCATTTAGTGCCATCTTTTACTGCTGCAGAAAACATTGGATTAGGCCAAGAGCCAAGAAATTCAAGAGGTTTTATTGATTGGGATGAATTAAATTCTGAAGTTTCAAATATTGCAAAAAAGTATGGATTAGATGTTGATCCAAAACTTAGAATGATAGACGCTTCTGTAGGTATTCAACAAAGAACTGAAATTCTAAAAACTTTATATAGAAACGCAAACATTTTAATTTTAGATGAACCAACCGCAGTGCTTACACCCCAAGAGACCGATGAATTATTTGAAGTTATCAGAAGTCTTGTTGATGAAGGTAAAACAGTAATTTTTATTACCCATAAGTTAAGAGAAGTTATGGAAATTTCTGACAGAGTAACAGTCATGAGAGATGGAAAAGTTCAAGGAGTCTCCGATACAAAAGACACTTCTCCTAAAGAATTAGCAAAATTAATGGTAGGACGTGAAGTATTTATGCAAGTTGAAAAAGAAGAAGCAAAACCTACTGAAAAAGTCTTGGAAGTAAAAAATTTATGGGTACATGATGCACGAGGATTGCTTGCTGTCAAAAACTTATCTTTAGATGTTCATAAAGGTGAAATTGTTGGAATCGCAGGTGTTGATGGAAATGGTCAAACAGAACTAGTTGAAGCCTTGTCAGGCTTAAGACCAACAAGTAAAGGTGAGGTTATTTTTGATGGTAAAAACATAGAATCTATTTCTCCACGAAAAAGACGAAGAGCTGGCTTGGCACATGTTCCAGAGGACAGGGCTAATACTGGACTCAACTTGAAATTAGATATTTGGGAAAACTTAGTCGGAACCTCATATTTCAGAAGCCCTCTTTCTAAGGGTGGAATTATTAGTATGAAAAACGTAGTTGACCATAGTAATAATTTAAGGGAAAAATTTGATATTAGAACACCTGGAGTTTTTGTAAGAACAGGATCTTTATCTGGCGGGAACCAACAAAAAGTTGTTATTGCTAGGGAGCTCTCAGAAGATCCACTTTTGACAATAGCATCTCAACCAACTCGAGGAGTTGATATAGGAAATATAGAAGCAATTCATAAACAACTTGTTGAGATAAGGGATTCTGGAAAAGCAGTTTTATTAGTTTCCGCAGAATTAGATGAGGTTATGTCAGTCGCAGATAGAGTAGCAGTTATTTACGAGGGTGAAATAGTTGAATGGGTAAACCCTAAAGATGTAGATCAGCAACAAATGGGTCTATATATGGCTGGAATAAAGGATTAATAATGGAAAAATTTTCATTTAAAGATGTACTCATTCTTTTTGCAGGAACAATAATAACTATTGGTATTGCTTGGGTTTTATTAACTGTTACTGGTTTTGTTCCTAGAGAAATTGGGAAATTATTTTTTGAAGGCGCTGTTGTTGGACAGAGAAATATTTTGAATACTTTAAATATTGCGACTCCATATATTCTAACGTCAATTGCAACTGTGGTTTCTTTTAGAGTTGGTATGTTTAATATTGGAATAAATGGATCAATGTATATCGGGGGTTTATATGCTGCATGGGCAGGATATAAATTTACATCCTTGGGCCATATTCCCCATGTATCTTTATGTATAGCTATTGCTATTATTACTGGAAGTTTGTGGATGTTGCTACCAGCTTTATTAAAAGTTTATGCGGGTGTAAGTGAGATAATTTCAACAATTATTCTTAATTTCGTTGCTGTATTGTTTGTTTCCTATATGGCTAATGGACCATTTAGAGCAGACCCTATAGCACCTGCGACTCCAAGAATATTAGAAACTGCTGAATTAAAACAATATTTTCCAAATTCACAATTTAACTCTGGTTTTTTCATAGCGGTAATTATTGCATTTTTAACATATTTTATTCTTAAAAAAACAACATTTGGTTACGAATTAAGATCTGGTGGCGATGGTCTTGTCGGGTTTTATCCATCTAGATATAGTTCATACCTTGGAATACCTTCAGATAGATCTGCAATAACAGGAATGTTAATTTCTGGAGGACTTGGGGGACTTGCTGGTGGTATCGAAATTCTTGGAAATGCTAGATATTTTTACCAAGAACTTCTTTTTAACCAAGGGTTTGATGGAATTCTTATTGCAATTGTGGGTAAATTAGAACCAATCGGCGGTTTAATTGCTTCTTTATTTTGGAGTGCTCTAAGAAACGGTGGTTTATTTGTTGATTATAAAACTGAAGTTTCTCGAGAAATAGTTGTGATTCTCCTCTCAATTTTAATATTTTTTGTTAGCGCACAAAAGCTTGTATCTTCACTGGAAAGATTTAAATTCGTTAGAAAACTAGACGCTTTTTTTACTAGAAAGATTAAATAAATGGAATGGCTTGAAATATTTGATATCTCTCTTTTTAGGAGCTTAATTCGTAGTGCAACTCCAATTGCCTTAATTGGGTTTGGTGCAGCAATGTGCTCCGCTTCTGGTGTTTTGAATATTGGTTTAGAGGGTAAAATGCTCAACGCAGCATTTGTTGGAATCGCAGCAAGCTACTATTCAGGAAGTGCCCTAACTGGTTTTATTTGGGGAGTATCTGCTGGAGTGCTTACGGCAGTTTTATTTGGTGTTTTGAGTTTTAATTTAGGTGCAGATGAAGTTTTAGTAGGTTTAGCGATCAACATTTTTTCTATTGCTGGTACAAGATATTTATTAGAAACATTATTCAAACGTAGAGGTTTTTTTTCTGACCCTTCCATTCAAGGCATCGATCCAATAAATTTCGAATTTCTTGTAGATACTCGTTTTGAAAAAATTCTTTCAGGATATACACCTTCAATTTACCTTGTTTTTTTTCTAGCTATTGTTTTATATTTGGTTTATTACAAGACAAGATTGGGAACAGCTATTAGAGCTACTGGTGAAAATCCTGAGGCTGCAGAAGATGCTGGAATTAATACTTTAAGAATGAAATGGTTAACTGTTATTTTTTCAGGAGTTTTAGCAGGTATAGGTGGTACTTTTCTTTCACTTGAAAACATGACTCTTTTTACAGAGGGAATGTCAGCTGGAAAAGGCTATATAGGACTTGTTGCTTCTTCATTTGGTAATAACACTCCACTTGGTACATTTGGTGCTAGTTTATTTTTTGGTTTAGGAGACGCAATCGGTATAAGACTTCAAGGTGTATATGAATTAGACTCAAGACTAATCTTAATGGTCCCTTATGCTCTAACAGTTGTTGTGTTAATACTTATTGGCATAAGACAAAGAATAAGGGTAAGACCTGTCCCTATTCCTGAACAATAATTGATAAGTAAAGAATATTTCTCAGCTCGATACATAGTTGAAGATTACAAAACTGTTCATAAAAATTCTGTTTTAATTGTTAATGGAAAATACATAGAGAATATAGTACCGATAGAAACAATAACTAAAGACTCAATTAAAATTAACGAATTAGGAGATGTAATAATCTCACCAGGTTTTACAAATGCACATTCACATGTTGCTTTAAATTCTGTAAAAGGACTTGGTTATGGAAACGCAAGCGCACTGTATGATGTGATGTGGGGGATTGAACCAGCTCTAGATGAAGATTTAGTTTACAAGCTTTCTTTATTAGGCATGATGGATGCTATATCATCTGGCACAACATCAATTAATGATCATTATTTTTTTGCTGATTCAGTTGCAAAAGCGTGTGAATATATTGGAATAAGAGGATTTATTGGGCACACAATTATGACTGAGTATGGTCCATGGACTGGTAAAGAACAAATTAAACTAGCAAAGTCCTTTAATAATAATTGGAAAAATCATAGTACAGTTCATCCAATTGTTGCACCACATGAAACTTCAACAGTAAGCCCAAAAGAACTTAAAGAATTAAGCAATTATGCGCTAGAAAATAATTTATTAACACATATACACCTAGCTCAAACTCAAAAAGAGATGGACTATATTAAATCTAACTATGATACTTCCCCAATTAAACACGCATTTAACCTCGGAATATTGAATGAAAAAGTAATAGCTGCTCATTGCAATGTTGTAGAGGATGGAGATTTGGAGTTACTTGCAGAGTCAAAAGCATTTCCAATATTTTGCCCAACAACTCACGGAATAGCTGGAAAGCCGATGAATACTAATTTTTTGTCAGAATTGAATGTTGACTGGGGAATAGGCACAGATTGTTCTGGGGGTAACGATGATTATGACATGTTAGAAGAAATGAGGACTGCATTAGTCTTAAATAATTCCGTAGCCAAAAAAGATTTCATTAAACCAAAAGAAATATTTAGAAAAGCTTCTGAGGAAAACATAAAAAGGATCTCTGGTGGTAACTTCTCAGGAAATTTATCAAAAAATCAAAAAGCAGATTTTATAACAATTTCAGCTAACTCTCCTAGAATGCAACCGCTTCATGATGTAGTAAATAATATTGTAATGTGCGCATCATCTAATGAAATAAAGGATGTATTTATAGACGGAGAATGTATATTAAAGGATTCAAAATTTCAACTAATCGATGAACAAAAAGTTTTTGAGGAAGGCTTAGAAGCACTTAATAAATTATTTACTAAAACAGGATTTGATAAGAAAATAGATAATGGAGATTTCTCATAAAAGAATTTTCAGCTTTACACGAACATCTTGATGGAGGGCTAAGAGCAAAAACCATTATAGATATTGCTAAAACTAAAAACTTGACTGTTCCTTCTTCAGACGAACAAGAATTAGAAAATTGGTTTTTTGAAAATATCTCAACTGATAAAAAACAAGTATTCAAAAAATTTGAGATGACAATTTCTGTTATGCAAGATGTGGATTCAATTCGAAGGGTTGCATATGAAGCAGTTGAGGACTTAGTAGAAGATGGGGTTGTGTATGGTGAGTTGAGATATGCTCCTTTACAACATTTACAAGGAAAACTATCTTCACAGGAGGTAGTTGATGCAGTGTCAATAGGTATTAAAGATGGACAAAAAGACTTTGGTGGAGAATTTTATACAATCTTATGTGCAATGAGACAACATAAAAACTCAACTGAAGTTGCAGAATTGGCTATAAAAAATTTTAATAACAAAGTTATTGGATTTGACCTTGCAGGTCCAGAGTATAATTTTCCTCCCTCACTTCACAAAGAAGCTTGTAATTTAATTTCAGAATCTGAAGTAGGTTTAACTATACACGCAGGAGAAGCAGCTGACTTGTCCTATATAGAAGACGCTGTTTTTAATTGTCAAGCACAAAGAATAGGGCATGGTTGGCAAATTATTGATGGTTGTCAGTACAAAAATGACACTTATATTCCAAATTCCAAAATAGCTCAATATGTTTTGGATAAGCAGATTCCATTAGAAATATGTATTTCTTCAAATGTAAAATCAGGTGCAAGTTCAGTAACTATTGAAAACCACCCAGGCATAAAGCTGTTGAAATCTGGGTTTAAGGTAACGCTAAATTCAGATAATCGATTAATGGCAAAAACAAAGATTTCCGAGGAATTTAAAAAAGCTGAAAGTTATTTAGAGTTAGATGGAAATTTACACAGTCAACTTGTAAAGAATGCTATTGATGCAAGATTTACAAATCTAAAATAGTAGAAGCTAAAAGAACACTACCAGTTTCAATCATATCAGTAGCTCTTTTAGTAACTGTTGCATGAGCAAATTCAGGTTGGTGGTTTACAATCTTTCCATCATCATCAACAATTTGAAGAAATGCGTGTAATGAAGGAACTTGTTTTGAAATATTTCCAAAATCTGTAGATCCGTTTTTACTTTGATCATAACTTTCATTGGTTTTCATATCTAAAGAAAGTTTTTTTGAATTTTCCATAAATATTGACTTTAATTTTTTGTCTGTGACTAAATTTTCATAAGTCCCATTACCTTCAACAATGTTTAACTTGCAACCTGTAGACTCTGCAGCTCCTTTGAAACAATTTATAATTTTCTTTTCTAATCTATTTAAGTCTTTTGTTTTTTGAGCACGAATCATCCAACTTGATCTTGTGTAATCTGGAATAATATTGGGTGACCCACCACCATGAGTAATTATTCCATGAACTTTTTCAACAGATTGTAGCTGCTGTCTTAAAGCACTGATATTGTTGTATGCAAGGATTTGAGCATCCAATGCATTTTTTCCAACATATGCTGAACCAGACGCATGCGCAGCTTTACCAAAATATTCTATATCAATTTGTTTTACTGCAATCATTAAAGGATCCACCTCATTTCTTGTAGCCGGATGGATCATTACAGAATATGCAGTGTTATCAAAGGCACCTTGGTCTAAAAGTTTTATTTTTCCACCACCACCACCATTTTCATAGGTCAATGGAATGATTTCTTCAGCAGGACAGCCTACTAACTTTATTTCGTAATCTAGATCGTTTATATAATTCGAAAGGATAAAAAATGCACCTAATCCAATGGATGATATCAGGTTATGTCCACAAGCATGTCCAACATTCGGTAATGCATCATATTCTATACATATAGCAATATTTTCTCTTCTGGGCTTATTATTGATTGAAGCAGTAAAAGCAGTAGGAATATCAGTAAACTTTTTAAATTTTGCATCTGCTGTATGCTTTTTGATAAGTTTAGTAATTTTATTTACAGACTTTATTTCTTGATATCCTAACTCAGGATTTTCATACATGTATTTATT
>LUMR01000494.1_pt1 | contig 13199 bp, 14 predicted proteins | sample 730041 | NCBI WGS metagenome assembly LUMR01 (sample SAMN03860258, study PRJNA289734) | marine metagenome | biome: seawater column; feature: ocean; material: water; isolation source: Red Sea water column Station 12 - depth 10m | place: Saudi Arabia: Red Sea | collected 2011-10-15 | depth 10 m | reverse complement strand
ATTGATTTAATTTATTTCCTTAAGTAGTTATTATTTTTTATATGCCAGCAATTTTTATAAATCCCAATACTGAAGAACAGGCTGACTCTTGGGACATGGTTCCTGATGAGATTAAAGAAACTTATGAAAAACTTGGCATACCTGAAGCTGAAAGAAGTTACCTTGCCGGCGTTACTGCACAGTATGAAAGTGAAGTTGTTTATCACAGAAATAGAGAAGATCTTGAAAAATTAGGAGTAATTTTTTGTGATATGGATACTGCTGTAAGAGAGTATCCAGAACTTGTACAGGAATATTTTGGAACAGTAATACCTCCAGGTGACAATAAATTTGCTGCACTAAACTCAGCAGTTTGGTCGGGAGGATCATTTATTTATGTACCAAAAGGCGTACACATTGAAGATCCTCTTCAAGCCTATTTCAGAATTAATGCTGAAAATATGGGTCAGTTTGAAAGAACACTAATAATTGTTGATGAGGGAGCCTCTGTACACTATATAGAAGGATGTTCTGCTCCTGTGTACACTACTGATGCTTTACATTCAGCAGTTGTTGAAATTGTTGTAAAACCGTCTGGAACATGCAGATATAAACTATTCAAAACTGGTCAAATGATGTATTTAATCTAGTTACTAAACGAGCTCAAGCATTTGCAAATGCAACAATGGAATGGATTGATGCCAACATTGGCTCTTCATTAACAGTGAAGTATCCTTCAGTTTATTTAATGGAGCCTGGTGCTCATGGAGAAGTGCTATCTGTTGCTTTTGCTAATTCTGGGCAACATCAAGATACTGGAGCAAAGATGGTACATTTGGCTCCAGACACGACTTCACTAATTACATCAAAATCAATTTCAAAAGGTGGAGGAAGAGGTGCTTACAGAGGTTTGGTAAGAGTAGAAGATGGCTCTGAAACTGCTAAAAGTTTCGTAAGATGTGATGCGTTAATATTAGATGATAAATCTAGATCCGATACATATCCTTATATGGAGATTGAAGAATCTACTGCCGAGATTGGTCATGAGGCTACTGTTTCAAAAGTTGGCGAAGATCAGTTATTTTATTTGATGAGTAGAGGTCTCTCTGAAGCTGAAGCAACATCTATGGTTGTTGCTGGCTTTGTTGAAGAGTTTACTAAAACCTTGCCTATGGAATATGCAATGGAGTTCAACAAACTTATAGAACTTAATATGATAGAAGCTGGCGCAATAGGTTAAGGTTTCATAAAAATTGAATAATAAAGTGTTTTCAAAAAAATTAATTTCAGAGCCTTACGACTCATTGAAAGAAATATCAACAAAAGATGAAGACTGGAAATACACAAACATATCTGAATCAATAAATAATTTCAAAGTTGAAGAAGAAAATAATGATTTAGTTGAAAACACAGATTTTGACATTGTATTTAATTCAAATGAGTTTATTTGTAAAGACAATGAGACTTTTAGTGTTACTGATCTGAATGATGTCTCCGAGCCATTGATTACTGATTATGCTTTAAGACCTGTTGATAGATTTTTGGCGCAACAATATCAAAAGTGTAATGGTGGAATAATTATTGACTTTAAAGAAAATAATCAAGAATTTGTTACACTCAATCTACAAAATACAGGTTTATCAACTCCCTATATTGGAATAAATGTTGAAAAGAATGTCACAGCAAAATTATCTATAAAGTTCGGAGATTCTTTAAATGCGGATGTTTATTCAATTATTGAAGTTTTAACAAATAGTAACTCTAATTTGGAATTGATTATTGATGCTGATACTCCAAAAGAGATAGATATTATAAATTCAATTTTTGCACGAGTTGAAAAAGATGGGTTTTTCAATATACATACTGTAAGTACTGGTGGTTCATTTTCTAGAAATAGGATAGATGTCGACTTAATAGGCGACGGAGCAGGGTTTAATATAGACGGTGTTTATTTTGGAGAAAAAGCTCAAGTTCACGACAATAGAGTTTTTGTAAATCATATAGCAAAAAGAACTACATCAAATATGTTAACCAAGGGAGTTCTAGGTGATGAAAGTAGATCAGTTTTTACAGGAACAATACACATTGCAGAGGGTGCTGAAAAAACTGAATCTCACCAGGAAAATAGAAATATATTACTATCAGAAACTGCAAGCGCTCAGTCGGTTCCTAATCTGGAAATTTTATGTGATGATGTTATATGTGGCCATGGATCATCTGTTGGACCTATTGAGGAGAATTTATACCATTACGTTATGTCAAGAGGTATTGATAAAACTTCAGCAGAAAAATTACTAATCAAAGGTTTCTTTAATGAAGTAATCAGTGAAGATGGTTGGGAAACTATCTCTGATAAAGTTTCTGACGAAATTATGCAAAAATATTTAAATGTACTGGAAAGATCAAAGTGAGCATGAATACCATTAAGCTTTCAGAATTTGAAAATACATCTGTTGCAAAAATAGATATAAATGGCACCACTGTAGCAGTGTTTAAAGTAGACGAAGATTATTACGCTATTCAAAATATGTGTTCTCATTCCGAAGCTGATCTTGCAGATGGAGAGGTTTATGATTGTAAAGTAGAGTGTCCTCTTCATGGTGCAGAGTTTGATTTGAAAACAGGTGAAGCTTTAACTTTACCAGCTACAAAACCGGTTACCGTTTTTACAACTGAGGTAGATGGAGATTCTCTAGTAATTAAGGAAAATTTAGATGCTTAAGATTAGTAATTTATTTGCAAACATTGGTGATGTAAAAATTTTGAATGGGGTGGATTTAGAAATTGGTAAAGGTGAGCTCCACGCGGTTATGGGGCCTAATGGATCTGGTAAGTCCACATTGTGCCATGTTTTAATGGGTAATCCAGATTTTGAAGCTGATGGTGAAGTAGCACTTAACGATAGTGAAATACTAGGAAAGCCTCAGTTTGAAAGAGCAGAGGATGGAATATTTCAATCTTATCAATATCCCGTTGGCCTGCCTGGAGTATCTTTAATGGAGTTTGTTATGGCTTCAACAGAGGGATTGAACGAAGATGAAATAATTTCTGTTGCTAAGAAATTTAATGTTGAAGAGTTTTTAGATAGGGAAGTCAATGTTGATTTGTCAGGTGGAGAAAAAAAACGTTCTGAACTCTTCCAGCTTGCATTAAAAAAACCAAAACTAGCATTGTTAGATGAAATTGATTCTGGTTTAGATATCGATGCTATCAAGACAGTAGCTAATTTAATTAATGAAAATAGAGATGATGAAACCTCTTATCTATTAGTCACACATTACTCAAGAATTTTAAGATATCTAGATGTTGATAGAGTTCATATTGTAGTAAAAGGGAATGTCGTGAAATCAGGATCTAAAGAACTTATTGAAGAAGTCGATTCTGGTGGATACACTCAATATCAGGAACAGTAAATGACAGAACAATTTAGAACTGAAAAAGACTCAATGGGAGAGTTTAAAGTTCCATTAAATGCTAAATATGGAGCCTCTACAGCAAGAGCAGTAGAAAATTTCCCAATATCAAACCTTAGATTTTCCAGATCCTTTATTAAAGCATTAGGTGAGATTAAAAAAGCTTGTGCAAAAGTAAATCAAAATAATAAATTATTAAATGACCACGTAAACATGAGTCAGTCATCAAATGATGTAATTCCAACAGCTACTAATGTCGCAGCTGTAACAGAAATCGTTCAAAATTTGATTCCAGCTGTTGAAAGTTTAATTCAATCACTCGAAGATAAAGCCAAAAAATGGGAAAAAGTATACAAAAATGGACGCACCCACTTAATGGATGCAACGCCTGTTTCCCTTGGACAAGAATTTAGGGGATATTCAGCACTTTTATCAGAGAGACTAGAGGATATTAAATTATCACTAGTAAATGCCAGTAAATTGGCTATTGGTGGTACAGCAGTTGGTACCGGAATCAACGCACCAGATAATTTTGGTAAAGATGTTGCAAAAGAGATTTCAAAATCATTAGGTATTAATTTTGTTGAAGTAGAAAACCATTTTACTCGCCAGGGATCTAGAGAAGAAGTTGTTCATTTGTCAGGTTGCTTAAAAGCATTTGCTGTATCTATGTTTAAAATTGCAAATGATATTAGGTGGATGGGTAGTGGGCCTGTCTCTGGACTAAATGAGCTAATTATTCCTGCATTGCAGCCTGGATCTTCAATCATGCCTGGAAAAGTTAATCCTGTAATACCTGAAATGGTTATGCAAGTTTCTGCACAAGTAATAGGAAATGACAACACAATTACCTTTTCCTCATCAAATGGGAACTTTGAATTGAATACAATGTTACCTGTTATGGCACACAATCTACTTGAAAGTATTGAGCTTTTGACTACTAGTACTGATGTATTTGAAAAAAAATTAATTAATGATTTAGAAGCAAATACAGAAAAGCTTGATGAAAATATTCAAAAAAATTCAATTTTAGTCACTGCCCTTGTGCCTGTAATTGGTTATGACAAATCTGCTGAAGTTGCTAAAGAAGCAATGTCACAAAACAAAACTATTAAAGAAGTTTTACTTGAGAAAAACTTGATCTCAAGTGAAGAAATTGATGAGCTTTTAAATATAGAAAAATTAATTTAATGATTCAAAATTTAGCAATTGCATCTGACCATGCTGGATACAAATTAAAAAATTATATTGTTAACAACCTTAAAAGAGAAATTAACATAAAAGATTTTGGAACTAATAATGAAGATAGTTGCGACTTTCCAGACTTTGCAAAAGAAGCTTGTGATTTTGTACTCAATAATGAATCCTCTAGAGGATTATTGATTTGTGGAAGCGGTGTAGGCATGTCAATTGCTGCTAATAAAATCAAAGGAATAAGAGCTTCAAATGTAGTTGATAAAGATACTGCAATACAAAGTGTTGAACACAATGATGTAAATGTTCTATGTTTAGGTACAAATAATATAAATGAGGAAAATGTTATAAATATTGTTGAAAGTTTTTTAGACGCTACGTTAATTAAAGAAGAGAGATATCTAAGGAGAATTAGTAAATTAGAAGACTAGATTGACATTTGCCAAATTGCCTTAATCCAATCATCTGTAATCTCATTCCTTGCAAAAACCACAATACCAATTGCACCCTCTTGATAAACCTCTCTCATTGATGTACCAGTTGTATATACATCGTCACAAATTAACAACGGATCATTTTCGTCATTAGATGCGTACTGTTTAAGGGCATTTTCAAAAGGAATACCTCCACGAGGAATACCAACTACATCTTTAAATTTAATTTTTTCGCTTACTATTTTTGCAAGCGCTTCGTAATCACCCTCACTTAACGCATCACATTCGACCTTCCAGGTCAACGGCAATCCTGCGTGTGAGATAAAATCTTCTCTAATAAATAAATTCATAATAACCTTCCTAATTTTACTGGATTGAAACATACAGTTCCAAGACTTATATGATCTGCGCCTAACTCAATATAATGCTCAATATCTTTTTTTTCAGATATTCCTCCACCAGCAATAATCTCAATATGAGGATAGTACTGCTTTATATGCTCAATAAATTTAGAAGTATATGGGATAAGTTCTTTTCCGCTTAAACCACCTTTTTCAATGGGCAAAGTATTACAAGCATGGATTTGTTTAAAATTAAATTCATTTATATATTTTTCTAACTCATCAAAAGTTGTTAATGGAGAAATCTTTCCAATATACCACTGGCGAGACTCATAACTGAAGTTTTCAATTCCTGAAGTAAAGTGGCTTTCAATATTTGGGCATGACATATTTACTTCTAGATTTGTATCACTAGGAATCAATTCAGCAAAAATTTTCCAATCATCTTCCTCAATTCCAGCTATTGAAAATACCTCATTTTTTTTATGATTTTTTATACCATGTTCAAACCCCGGATTTCTTAAGCCTATTTTGTTAACCCACCCTCTTTTGGTGTATCTCAGTGTTTTTACAATTTGCTTTATACGACCTTTACGTTTTTCTATAGTCCAGCTTCCAGTAACGGAGATTGTATTTGATGTTTTAATATAATTTCCAAATGGTGCTGCAATAAATGTTTTCATAACTCTAAATCATTGATAATGTAGTCGAGATTATTTCTTATAGATCTTCCCATAACTATATATTTTGCACCTTCATTGATTGCAAAATTAGGCGTTGCAACATTTTTTTGGTCATTTTTGTCATCATTTTTAAGACGTATTCCAGGAGTTACAATTAAATCAAATATCTCTTTTGTTTTAGATATTTCTGAAGCTGGACAAATTACTCCGTCAACACCACATTCCTTTGCTTCTTTAAACTCTTTGTTCACTTCTTCACTTACTGAGTTACTCATAGCCCTACTGGTTAATGCACTACTTACACCAAGAATTTGTAGAGTGTTACCTTTTGTGTTTGATGCTTCAACCAAGGCATCGCTAGTAGAAGCAATATGAATTGTTAAAAAATCTGCTCCAAGGTTTGCTGCACTTCTTGTAGCTTCCTTAATAGTATTTGGTATATCATGAAGTTTTAGGTCTAAAAAAACCTGCCATCCTTGTTTTTTTAACTTTTCTACAACAGATGGCCCTTCAGAAACAAAGAGTTCAAGGCCTACTTTTACTCCGTATATATGATCTTTTAATATCTTTAGTTCAAATTCAAATTCAGATAATGATTTTCCATCTAATGCAAAGAATATTGGTTTAACTGACATTTTGTATTGCCTCCATGTCTTCAAAAGATTTTGTAGTTTCTAAAAATGCCTTTAAAAAAGCTTCAGCTTCTCTGACAGATGAAACTACTGCAACTCCAGTCTCATGTGAGAGTCGCCTAATTTTCCATCCATCTGTATATTCATTTGCAAATGTTGGTGTATTGATAACAAGTGAAATTAGTTTATCTTGAAGAATAGTCAAAGAAGTTGGAAAGGTCTCATCAGCCCTTCCAACAATAGTTGAGTTAATTTCGTTATTTTTTAAGTATTCTCCTGTTCCGTATGTTGAATAAATTTTGAATCCTAAGTCGGAATAAGTTTTTACAATTTTTATAAAATTAGGTTTTTCTTGATCGCTAAGAGACACAAAAATTCCTTTTTCATTTTCATTTATTTCAACTCCTGCAGCTGCATAAGCTTTATTTAAAGCAACTCCAAAACTTCTTCCAATTCCCAATACTTCTCCTGTTGCTTTCATTTCAGGGCCAAGCATTGTATCTTCAGCTGGAAATCTTGACCAAGGAAAAATAGCTTTTTTAATAGCTACTTTATTTGTTGAACTATTCAAATAATTGGTAGTTTTTTTGATTGAATCCAAACTATGTCCAAGCATTAAAAGGGTGCCAGCTTTGATTATTTGGTTTCCCGTTACTTTTGACACAAAAGGCATAGTTCTTGAAGCTCTTGGATTTGCCTCAAGAATAAATAATGTATCATCTTTAATAGCAAATTGAATATTTAATAACCCTTTTACACCAAGGGCTTTTGCAAGGGTCGTACTCTTGTCTTCAATTTCCTTTATCATGCTTTCCGTAATACTAAATGGTGGAAGAACAGCAGTAGAATCTCCACTATGAACTCCTGCAGGTTCCAAATGCTCTAAAATTCCTGCAATAAAGACATCTTTTCCATCTGAAATTAAATCAACATCTATTTCGATGGTTTCGGTTAGAAACTGGTCAACAAGTAGTGGCCCAGAACTAAAAGGATTTCCATCATCATCTGCAGTTGCCAATATTGATAGATAGTTTTTTAACTCATCATCATTTTTAACAACACGCATAGCTCTACCTCCCAAAACATAGCTTGGTCTTAATAGCACAGGATAAGTAATTTCTTTTACTGCACTGATTAACTCATCCTCATTGAATGATATTTTTGATTTTGGTTGATCAATATTTAAAGATAAACAAAGCTTTTGAAATAAATCTCTATCCTCAGTTGCATCTATGACATCTAGAGACGATCCTGCAATTTTATAACCCGCTGAAGAGATTTTATCCGCAAGCTTTAGGGGAGTTTGTCCTCCAAGTTGAATAATTACTGAATCTGGTTTTTCTCTTGCTAACACTGCTTTAACTTCATCCCAAGAAAGTGGTTCAAAATACAATTTGTCGGCAGTGTCATAATCTGTAGAAACAGTTTCTGGGTTTGAGTTAATCATAATAGCTTCATAATTATTTTCTTTTAATGACTCAACTCCATGAACACAGCAATAATCAAACTCTATTCCCTGTCCAATTCTGTTTGGTCCCGAACCTATGACTACGACTTTTTTATTCTTTGATGCGCTGTCATCGTCTGACGTCCCAAAAGTGGAGTACAAATATGGAGTTTTTGATAAAAATTCTGCAGAACAAGTGTCTACAAGTTTATAAGCTCTCTTATTTTCAAGGTCATCCTTTATTTCTTTAGAATCTACATCTTCATCAGTCCAACCAAGCATTTTTAAAATTGATACAGGAGTTGACTCTGGGTTTACATTAAAACTTTTTTCAATCTCTCTTAAAAACCACAAATCTACTTTTGACAATGAAGCTATATCTTCGATTGGCCAGTTTCTTCTAATAGCTTCTAGAATCGCAAAAATTCTTCTAGGTCTTGGTGTTTTAATTTCTTCTTGAAGTTGGTTTTTTGGCAGGTTTATAAATCGGTTATCAATATTTCTTATTCCCGTTTTACCTATTTCAAGTGATCTGATTGCTTTAGTTAAGCTTTCTGTGAAAGTTGAAGCTATTGACATAACCTCACCAACACTTTGCATAGACGTTCCTAAAACGTCATCTGTTGAGGGGAATTTTGGAAAATCAAATCTTGGAATCTTAACCACAACATAGTCCTGAACTGGTTCAAAACTTGCTGGTGTTGAACCAGTAATATCATTTTTTAATTCTGTAAGGTTGTAACCCACAGCTAATAATGCTGCAAATTTTGCAATAGGAAACCCAGTTGCTTTAGATGCCAATGCTGAAGATCTCGAGACTCGAGGATTCATTTCTATAATTCTTCTATCACCATTTTCTGGATTAACTGCAAATTGAACATTGCTGCCACCAGTTGCAATCCCAATTGTGTCTAAACAAAGTAGAGCTTCGTCTCTCATAATTTGATATTCTTTGTCAGACAAGGTTTGAATTGGGGCAACTGTAATGGAATCTCCAGTATGAACGCCCATTGGATCAAAATTTTCAATTCCACAGACGATAACACCGTTTCCATCACTGTCTCTCATTACCTCAAGTTCATACTCTTTCCATCCATAAACAGATTCTTCTATTAGAACTTCTTGCGTTGGAGATGCTTTAAATGCATCTTTTAATTTTTTTTCTAAGTCTTCTTTGCTTTCAACAAGACTTGTGCCACCTCCACCTAAAATAAATGAAGGCCTAAGCATTAATGGAAATCCTATATCTTCACTTGCAGCGACACCCTCTTCGATAGATTTAACATACTCAGCTTGTAATGTTTTGATTCCTGCACTTTCCATAGCGCTTTTAAATAGCCACCTATTTTCTGCAATTTCTATAGATTTTGCTGAAGCACCCAAAAGTAAAATTTCATTTTTGTCGAATACATTGTCATTTTCTAATTCCATTGATAAATTAAGTGCTGTTTGTCCACCTAATGTAGGTAAGACAGCATCAGGTTGTTCAATCTCAATTATCTTTTTCAAATAATTTACAGTTAGTGGTTCAATATATGTAGCGTCTGCCATTTCAGGATCAGTCATAATAGTTGCTGGGTTTGAATTAACAAGAATAACTCTATAACCTTCTTGTTTAAGAGCTTTTGCAGCCTGTGATCCTGAATAATCAAACTCACATGCTTGCCCAATTACAATTGGTCCTGACCCAATTATTAAAATGCTATTTATATCTTTATTTTTTGGCATAGTTACTTTCCATAAGTTTCACAAAGGGCTCAAAAATTTGCAGTCCATCAGATGTGCCTGGACCAGATTCTGGATGAAATTGTACTGAATAAGCCATTGACTCCCAGATACTAATACCTTCATTACTTCCATCATTTAATCAGACCACACGCAAGGCTTAAAATTTGATGACCTAAACAGATTCCAAATATAGGAATATTACCAATCAGTTTTTGAACAGTATCAATTACACCTTCAAGAGATCTTGGATCTCCAGGGCCATTAGATATTAAAATACCTTTTAGATTCATTGAAAGTATATTTTCTGCTGATTCTTTTGGAGAAATTGCTACAGTTTGAAAATTTAACTTTTTTAATACATTTACAATACTTTGTTTAGCTCCAAGATCTAAAATTCCAACTTTACCAACTGTATCATCACCCAAATTCAAACTACCAGCGGTTAGTGCTGAATTATCACCAATTATGTCCCTAGCATTCATAACTAAATTAATAAGTGAGTCTTTATCAATCTCTTGCCCTATTGCAAACATACTGGACCCACAGTCTCTAAGATGTTTTGTTATTGACCTGACATCAAAACCACCACTAAAGGGTATTTCATATTCTTTTTTTGGTTCATTAGACTCATAATCATCTTGTGACATTCCATAATTTCCAACATGAGAAGAAGTAAACGTAATTATTTGATTTATATAGGAGGGGTCACTGAGTATCTCAACAAAACCTGTCATTGCTGTGTTAAATATTAGTTCACCAGTTGTAGGGTTAAATTCGTTATCGGACCATCCTATAAACTCATCTCCATTTTGATTGACAAGCAAAGTTTTTTTATACATGATTTAGTTCTTTCTGAATATTTACTTGGAAGTTTTCAAAGGCTGAATTTTTGTAGAATGATTTTGTAATAAAAGTACTATCATTTTTAGTCCAGCAATTCTTTTTAGTGTTTGAACTATCATATCCAAGACTAACCAGAATATTCATTGGGTTTATTGACATAAATCTTGTTAATTCTTCCAAGCTAAATAAATTTGAAGAAAATAAAACAACAAATGCTGACTCTAACCCAACTACGCCTCTAGCAGATTTCTTGAAACTTACTTCTTTAGTTTCTTTTGGATGGGGAGCGTGATCAGTAGCAATTACATCGATAATTCCATTTTTTAGGCCATTAATTAATGCTTGCCTATCTTCTTCAGATCTTAATGGTGGATACATTTTGAGGCTTCCATCATTCATATTTATATCTAGGTTATTTTTTAATAAGTGATGAGGAGTTACTTCAGCAGTTACTGGAAGGTCATTTTCTTTTGCATCTTTAATTAGTTCGACACTCTTTTTAGAAGAAACATGTTGAACATGGTATCTTGTTTTATATTTATTTACTAAATCTAAATCTCTTTTTACAATTTCAAACTCTTCATTTTCATGAATAGTGATTAATTCAGAAGTATTGTGAGGAGGTGCAATATCACCAGGATTTGTGTGACAGTTTTTTTCACAATGTTGAAAAATTGCAGCATTTAATTGTGCAATTTTTTTAAAAGCAATTTCCGAAAGATCATCATCAATAAGTGTTTTTCCATCATCTGAAAAAATTGTTACTCCTTCATCAACAAATTCATTAAAATTTACAAGTTCTTTTCCATCAAGGTTTTTTGACAATGCTCCAACTCGATGAACTTTTATGTCTAACTTTTTATCAATGGACCTCGCAAGCTTAAGATTTTCTATTGAATCAATTGTTATTTCAGAATTTGCCATAGCTAAAACTTCTGAGTACCCACCGTTTAGCGCTGCTTTTTCAATTTCTAAAAAAGGGAAATTATTTTTATCGGGATAACGTGTATGGGTATGAAGATCAATAAATGATGGCAGTTCAATCATATTGCTCCAAAAACATATTGATAGCTTGCAACCCTTGCAGGAATTGCCATTTTTAGTTGCTCTTGGTATATAAATTTTTTACTTTTTGCTGCATTGTCGTCTATTTCTATTCCAATATTTATCGGCATCGGGTGCAAGACAACAAAGTCATCAGAGGTGTTTTCAAGTATTTCATTAGTTAATTGAAAGTTTTTTTTGTAATTATTAAAATCAAAACCTTCAATATTTTCAATGCGTTCTTTTTGAACTCTTAATAATTCAACAGATCCTGAATTTTCAACAACTTCTTCCCAAGAATCAAAAACACATAAATTATCTAAATTACTAGGAAGAAGTTCTTCATTAGAGAAAACACCAACCTTAAATCCTAATTTGGTCAATAGCTCTCTACCAGAGGAAAATACTCTAGAATGTTTGAGGTCACCAACATAAGTTACTGGCACTTCATAGGAAAATTTATTTAGCTTTGTTAGAGTCGCAACATCAACTAATGCTTGTGTTGGATGAGAAGTATTACCAAAGCCTCCACTAATAACTGAAATTTCATCAAAATTTCTATATTCCTCTAAATTATTTTCTTTTGTCCTTATTACTAATGCTTCTATTCCCATAGATTTAAAAGTTTCCAATTCGTGAATCAAGCTTTCACCTTTTTCTTTAGCTGAAATTGAGTCTTGTGACTCTACTACATTGATCCCCAATTTCTGAGCAGCAATTGAAAATGAAAGTCTAGTTCTTGTTGAGCTTTCATTAAATTGCAAAAGGGTAAAAGAGTCAATTTTTTTTAATTTTTGCATATTGAGTTTCAAAATTGCATTAATAATCTTTTCTAAATTTTCTTTTTCTACATTTTGAAAATCTAGAAGATGCTTCATGTGCTATTTGACCTCAACCTTATCAACGTCATCTAATTCTTTGAGAAATACTGAAACATACTCCTCTTCATTAGTAGGTATATTTTTTCCAATGAATTTTGGACTAATGGGTAGTTCTCTGTGGCCTCTGTCAATTAAGCAAAGAAGGGATATTAATCTTGGTCTACCTGTGTGAACTACGGCCTCTATTGAAGCTCTTAAAGTCCTTCCTGTGTAAATGACATCATCAATCAAAATGACATCTCTTTCTTGCGGATTTATATCTAATTTAGTTTTCTCAATTTCTTCTTCTAAATCATCTCTAAATGGTAAATAATCAACAGTATCAATATCATGCGCATAATTTAGTTGATCAAGGTTTTTTGAAATTCTTTTTGCAATTAGATCACCTCTTCTCGGTATTCCAAGTAAAAGAGGATTAGTAAATTCAGATTCAGTGATTTCTTTACTGAGACGATAAATTATTTTATCTATTTCCAAGACATTTCCTTTCGACACTCACAGGTGTCAATTAAAGTCGTATTAATACTACCAAAAAATTGATTTAAATAATTTGATTTACCTATTTTCTCTAAAGAATGGA
>LUMR01000481.1_pt1 | contig 13212 bp, 20 predicted proteins | sample 730041 | NCBI WGS metagenome assembly LUMR01 (sample SAMN03860258, study PRJNA289734) | marine metagenome | biome: seawater column; feature: ocean; material: water; isolation source: Red Sea water column Station 12 - depth 10m | place: Saudi Arabia: Red Sea | collected 2011-10-15 | depth 10 m | reverse complement strand
GAATAGGATTCATTTTATGTGCATTCATTCTAGCATATTCTTCTAGAACTTTCAATCCTGTTCCTTTACCTGTCTCCATTGCTTCTTCAAGTTCTGAATAAGTAGCACCTAATTGATCTTCATCAGTTCTACCATCATCCCATAATCCATCAGTTGGTTTTGCTTCTATGATTCTTGAATCCACACCTAAAGATTTACCTAAATCCCAAACCTCTGATTTATATAAGTCTGCTATTGGTGCAATATCCACACCACCATCTCCATACTTGGTATAAAAACCCACCCCATAATCTTCTACTTTATTTCCTGTGCCAACTACTATACCTTTATACTGACCTGCAAACTGATATAGAGTTACCATTCTCAATCTAGATCTTGTATTAGCAAGTGCATGTTTATCAGTAGCATATCTTTCAAGATCATTTGTAAATGTATCAAAAGTATTTGTCAAATCAATCTTTACTGCTTCAACATTAACATACTTTTCAGACAACCATTTAAGATGTGCATCTGATAATGATTCCTGTTCTGGTTTCTGATGTATTGGCATACCTAATGCAAATACATTGTATCTTGTTTCTGCTGCAAGAGTAGATGCAACTGCTGAGTCAATGCCACCTGAGACACCAACAACAAAACAATTCATACCAGATGATTTCATATAATCTGCCATCCAGTCTGTGATGTTAGTTTTTAATTTAGAATAATCAGTAATTCTGTTCATGGTTAGTTTGGATAAAGTTTTTCAATAGAGTTAATAAAGTTTTTAGCAACAGTATAATATGTGCCTTTATTTAACGCATATTCATACCCTTCTTTTTGTTTCTTCTTCCTTGCACTTTCATTGTGTAGGTAGAAGTCAACTTGTCTTTGTAAGTCCTCATAATCTTTAACATAGACAGCAACCCCATCAGTTGCTTCCTCTGCCATTTTACAATCAGTAAGAACTACACATCCATAAGCAATTCCTTCAAATGTTCTTTCAGTTGGTAAACCATTCTTGATGTTATCATCTGAATTAAATCCTAAACATATTTTAGAATCTAAGAATGCTTTTTGCAACCTCTCCTCCTCATCTAAGAAAGGTGGCCAATAGTGTACAAAACAATTATACTTCTCTGCTAATTTATTTGTCCACTCTGATTTATATTGACAACCACAAAATCCACAATCATATTTGTCTGTTCTTTCTGTTAGCACTTCATCCAATTCTTCTGGGTGAACACCAGCAGCAAATGGTAAATCAATATGTTCAGTTTGTCCTATGTAGGTACTATAATATTCTGGAAAATATCCTTCCCCATATTGAGGACTTCTATAATACTCTCCAGTAAATGCTACTTTCTTAAATGGAAATGGTCTTTGTGGTTTCCAATAATGTTTGTAAAGAACATTGTGAAATGTCCAGAATAACCATACTGTCTTTGGAAATCTTTCAGCAAGTCTATCAAACTCACTTACCCAATCATAACCCACTGCATTAAGTTGATCATAAAAGTTATCACATAAAAGAAAAACCTGATCATCAGCATCATCCACATGATCAAAATCAATCAACTCAGTTACTTCCAAACCATGCATTTGGAATGAACCTACAAATTTAGTTGTCATAAAATGATGAGTTCCTTTGGTTTGAAACAAAGGAGTATTGATCATAAAGACCTTATTGATCTTTGCCATTTCAAACTGTTACTTCTAATCCTAAAGCTTGCCTGTCCATTTGTTCAACTTCAATATTCATAAGATATTCATTTTGAACCTGTCCATTAATCCACGCATATGTTCTAGATAATCCTTCTTCAAGTGTCATAGTATAATCCCATCCTATAGCTTCTCTAATCAAATCATTGTTTGAGTTTCTTCCTCTAACACCTAGAGGAGCATCTAACTTATGTCTCTTAGAAACTGCTTTACCTGATACTTTAGCAACCTTGTTTACAAGTTCATTGATAGTTACCATTTCTTCTGAACCAATATTAACAGGTCCTATGAAATCAGAATCCATCAATCTTCTTGATGCTTCTATACACTCATCAATATAAAGGAAAGATCTTGTTTGTTCTCCATCTCCCCATACTTCAATACCACCACCTACATCAGGAAGTTTTGCTACTTTTCTACAGATTGCTGCTGGTGCTTTCTCTCTGCCTCCTTGCCAAGTTCCTTCAGGACCATAGATGTTATGGTATCTAGTGACGCGTACAGGCATATCATAATTACGGTGATAAGAAAAATAAAGACGCTCGGAGAAGAGTTTTTCCCATCCATATTCTGAGTCTGGGTTGGCTGGGTATGCTGATGATTCACGACAATCAGGGTTATTAGGGTCAAGTTGATTATGCTCTGGATACATACATGCTGAACCAGAGTAAAATATTTTAGTTTTATTTACATCTAACTCTTCATTTAATATTCTTTGTTGCTCTAATATATTCAAGTTAATTGTTGCTGAGTTCTGCATGATGGCAGCATCATTCTCTCCAGTAAATACAAAACCTGCACCACCCATGTCAGCAGCAAACTGATATATCTCATCAAAGGATTCTCCACCTATCCTGAGGATGTCTTTGACTAATGAAACTTCCCTTAGATCTCCCTTAACAAAATCATGAGCTTCTGTTTGACTGAACTCTGGATACTTTTGATCTACTCCTCTGACCCAATATCCCTCAGAACGCAATCTTCTAACCATGTGGCTACCAATAAAACCACCAGCACCACATACTAGTGCTTTTTTAATATCTGCCATTTAATTTTTTGTAAGTACTTTGTATATATTATATAAGAAGAAAGAGGTTATGTAAACCCTTAGTCTATATCACCATAATGTTTTTTAAGTGTATTAACTAGTTTGTCTAGTCTTGCTTCCAATACTGATACTCTATCAGAGTCACCTTCTTCTGTGTCATGATGACACTTTAGCAGGATCTAACCACTTTGTATATTCAAAATCTTCTATGGCAGTTTTGAATTGCATATAATTATCACAAAGGTACATATCTTTATAACCATTATGATTGTTCCACTTCTGAATACGATAATCAGGATGACCATTCTCTAAGAGATCAGGCATCTTTACATACCTGTATGGATCATTCTGGCATAGAACTTCAATCATAATACATCTCAATTGGGTGCGAGAAACAAAAATGATAACTGAGATCATTTTGTTTCCCTATTATTAATATAGCATAAAAAAACCTCCTGTGTAGGAGGTCTGTTACACTTCTTTAACTGTCAACCACCTATCATCTTCAGAGTTTCTTTGTGGTCTGCATCAAATATTTCTAAACCTTTATCTGTAAGAACATGATTATACATCTTATCAAATACAGAAGGTGGCATTGTAACTATATGAGCACCATTTGCAAATGATTGAGATACACTATTCACATATCTAATGGATGCAGATAATATTTTTGTCCTATGAATACACTGAACTCTATACACTTCATCAATATCTTTTATTAAATTCAAACCTGCAATAGAGTTATCATCTAATCTACCAACAAAAGGAGAAACATATGCTGCACCTGCTTTTGCTGCAAGTATTGCCTGTGCTACATCAAAGATAAGAGTCACATTGACTCTTATACAATTCTTCATTGATAACTCTGCACAAGCAATTAAACCATCAGGTGTACATGGAACTTTAACTGTGCATGAATTAGGAAACTTTGTAGCAAGTCTAATACCTTCTTCAACCATTTCATTAGAATCACCAACAACTTCCATACTGATGTCATGCAATCCAATGTCCTGTATCTCCTGATAGACTTCCTCAGGATCTCTTCCACTTCTACGAATTAAAGTTGGGTTTGTTGTGACACCATCAATTAATCCTGTACCATAGTACTTCCTAATTAAATCTGTATCTGCTGTGTCTAAGAAAATTTTCATACTATCAAGTTTGTTGTACATAAAGTCTTTTTGTATATATTAACATCCATCATCATTTTCTGCACAATGAATGCGAATTATTTCATCTTCCTCACTTAAGGATTCTTTTGTGTCCTTTTCTTCCCTTTCCTTATTCTTTGATTCAGTCATCGTACTTCAAAGTTAAGTTTCTTAATCTTCCTCTTACTTCTCTGTTCTTGCCATTCAAGATCCTTAGATGTAAGACCCTCTTGTTTCTTCTTCTTTACGCCAGAAACAATGACAACTTTAGATAGGTCAACAGCAGTTACTGTTTCATCTATAAGTGTCATCTTATTTACACATTTACATGCTTGCAACTTAGGTGAAGACTTCAATTCAACTCCACATACTTTGCATCTCACAGTTAACATCACTGTACATCAAATAAAAAAGAGGGAGGTTGGATTCCTGTATACCAACAAACAACGGGCATTACTACAGAAAGTAAATACGTTATTGCCTGAGTCCTACTTGGTTGAGTAGTTCTGCCATTGCTGACAGCGAGCACCACCTCTGACTCATCACCTTAACCAGCAGTTGCCAGTAAGTTTATTCAGTCACTCCCATGTTGCGTCCAACAAATATATTATAACATAAAAAAAGAGGGTGTCAACCCCCTTAATCATCATAGTCATCCTCTTCTTCAAGTTCTTTTAAAAACTCTGGATCATCAAAGAAAAATACTTGGTTCTTACGATACTCTTCACCAAAATATCTATCAGTACAAATATTCATACCATGTGGAAATTCATATCCATCAAAAAATACAAATCTATTATACTTTGGTTCTAATGTCTTTATTACTATAAAATTTTCTTTTGCTCCCCATGGTTGATAATGTTCAGGTACATCTGGTTTTTCTACTAGTTCTTCATAAAAACATGTGCCATGTTCACTATCATCATTGAAATACACTATACCATTATATCCACCATCAGTATGTGGCCACCAGTAATAATTTTTGTAATCATTAAACTGATGTCTTTTGAATCTTGTACAATTGGTAACAACATCAGGAGCTTCATAACCTTGTCCACACAAACTGGATAAAAAGTCATAAACGTTTTTGAGATCTAAGTTATCTATTGAATCATCATGTCTACGATCTTCAAAATAAACATTATTGAATGATGGTTATGTAAAGGTATCTCACTTGGTTTACCAAACAAATAATTTTCTACCTCTTTTGGATTCTTGTAAAAGTCATCAATTGTGTATATTACAGTTCCTTGAAATAATTCCTTTTTTATTTCTAAATTTTCATTTAATTCAAACATCATCACCCTCCCAATAATCTTTTTTCATATATCTTCCTAGTATATTACTGTTGTAGTATGCAGGTGTACCATCTTCTAATGATTCAGTTAGAACTCCATGGAGGAATAACTGTCTTGTTTCCTCGTAGTTGACCTTTCCAAGGGTTCTGTGGAGGGAGATGATTTCTCTTCTGAAATTCTCTTTTCCCATTCTTCCAATATCCTGTTTAAGTTCGTCAGAGCTTCCAAAATATCGCTTCCAGTCTGACTCGCTTGTGACCCTTCTCTTTCCTCCTCTTGGTTTTCTCTTCTGCACGAAGTACTTTCTTCCAATGTAGGACTTGCCGTTGGTGGTATTTGTGATGCGATAGACGAACCCATAGTAGTCCCCAATATCATCAGAGGTAAAAGGGCGACCTTCATATATCCAAGGGTTTTCATAATCAATATCCAAAATGTATTCATTACTATCTTTTTTTATTTAGTGGTTATTTTATAGTTTGAATCCACTGAAAGTATCTTTCTTGACATCTTGCTTGATGCCTCCTACCACATATGACTCTACTTCTGTCTCCTGTGGTGCTACTTGAAGACCCTTAGAGGAGATCCAATGATCTGTCCATGGTAATGGATTGTTTCTTGCAGGTATATCATACTGTGGTTTTAGTCCAATGGATCTAATTCTTCTATTTGCAATCCACTCAACATACTGATGTAAGAGTTTATCATTCAATCCAATCATAGATCCATCTTGGAAAAGATACTCTGCCCATCTCTTCTCTTCATTCACACAGTTATCAAACATTGAATATGTCCACTCTTCTTCTTCCTTAACAATCTCTTTCATCTCAGGATCATCACCTTTTCTCCAGTTGTTTATTATGTTTTGGGTGATTGCAAGGTGTTGATTCTCATCTCGTGCAATGAGGGATATGATTTTTGCGGATCCCTCCATGAGCTTGAGTTCCCCAAAAGCAAAAGAGCAAGCAAAAGATACATAAAAACGAATACCCTCCAAGATGTTGACATTGGTTACTGCCCTATAAAGTTTTCTTTTGAGTTCTTTTCTTGTAAAGTCTGCAAGATAAGAACCTTTGTTATCTGGTTTCCACTGATTTCCTGTGTCATATTCATGTGCCTCATTAATAAAATCATTGTATGATCCTGTTACACTAGCAGCTCTTTCTAAGATTTTAGGATCACTAATAATCTTATCTAATACTTCTGATGGTTCTGAATAAACATTCTTAATGATATATGTATATGATCTGCTATGAATCATCTCCATAAAAGACCAACACTCCATACATGCTTCTAGTTCTGGAAGAGAACAGTATGGTAAAAATGCCATGCCTGGTGCTCTGCCTTGAACAGAATCAAGCATGATCCTAATTGTTGTGTTGTAAGTTTGTCGAATACTGGGTATTTGTATGAATCGTATCTCTGGACTCCCAGAGGTTTACCGAAAAACATCGGTTGCTTTTTAGTATTTACTTGTTCAGTGTTAAAGACAGTCATGCCTTTAACTTTTGTCATAGGTTTTTCTGTTGATGTAATTTTAAATTGCGCAGCTTTCACAAGTCTCCTCTTCTGTGTCTTCTAGTATGTTATCTATTAAATTCTTTAATTCATCACCTGAGCCATCATTTATCTCATCTGTCTTCATGTCATGTGTATTTTGATAATAAGAGGTCTTCCAACCATACTTATATGTAGTTAAAAGATCTTGTGCCATGACAGATACAGGCACTTCATTGTCCTCATAATTTTCTGGATTGTAACTCCAGTTACCAGATATGGCTTGATCAAAGAACTTTTGCATCACTGCCACTACATTTATGTACCCTCTATTGTCAGGCATATCCCACAATAGTGTGTAGTTGTTTTTTAAAGTAGAGTATGATGGCACCACTTGTTTAAGTGGTCCTTTCTTTGATTTCTTAACAGAGAGGTAGTCTCTGGGTGGTTCTATTCCATTTGTGGCATTACAGACAATAGAACTACTCTCTGATGGCATTTGTGCAGAGAGTGTTGAGTGTCTTAACCCATGTGCTCTGATGGCAGTTCTTAGACCTTCCCAGTCGTGTTGTAATTTTTGACTACTAATTTCATCCACATCCTTCTTATATGTATCAATTGGCAGAATTGCATCAGCATACTTAGTTCTACCAAAATATTCACAGTGTCCTTTCTCTATTGCTATCTTATTTGATGCTGATAAGAGATAGAACTGGAAGGATTCTGACAAACCATGAACAGCATCCCATGCTTCTTGAGAGTCATAGTCATGTCCTAGTTTTGCCAAATAGTGTGCCAACCCTATGAAACCTATACCAAGTGATCTTCTTGCCTTTGTAGCAATCTCTGCTGCCTTTACAGGGTACTTCTGATAGTCAATCAACTCTTCTAGTCCTCTGACAGATAATTCACATAACTCCTCTAATTCTTGATCATTTCTAATCTTTCCAACATTAACTGCTGATAGTATGCAAAGAGCAATCTCTCCAAACTGATCATCTATATGCTGTAGAGGATAGGTAGGTAGAGTTATTTCCTGACATAGGTTACTCATCCATACCTGATCTTTGAATGATGAATGACTATTACAGTGATCTATATTCATAATGTAGATCCTACCTGTCTCTGCTCTCTCCTTAAGGAGAGCAAGTATTAATTCTTGTGCACCTACCCTCTTCTTAGGTATATCAGGGTTGTTTTCATACTCTAAGTATAGATCATCAAATTTCTCAGTGCCAAATACATCATACAATCCTGGTACAGCATGAGGAGAAAATAGAGTGATCTCCTCATTCTTTATAAACCTTTCATAAAATAACTTACTTAGTTGAATACTATAGTCTAACTTTCTAACTCTGTTGTCTTCTGTTCCTTTGTTGTTCTTGAGAACAATGATGTCTTGAATTTCTTGATGCCAGATAGGGAAGTGGACAGTAGCTGAGCCCCCTCTGATCCCGTTTTGAGTGCAGCATCTGACAGTTGCTTCAAACTTTTTAAGGAAGGGGATGACACCTGTGTGTTGAACTTCTCCACCACGGATTTTACTGTTGATCCCTCTGATTCTACCCGCGTTAATACCAATACCAGCCCTTTGTGCGACATATTTGCCAATAGCCATATCAGAGCTAAAGATACTATCGAGGGTGTCATCAGAATCAACCAAAACGCAAGATGCAAATTGACGAATGGGTGTTCTGACTCCTGCCATGATGGGAGTTGGTATGTTGATTTTGTGCTTTGAGATTGCATCATAGTACCTTTTGATGTAGTTTAGTCTTTGTTCTTTTGGATATTGAGCAAATATGGTCAATGATATCATCATATACATGAACTGGGGAGTTTCATATACTTGACCACTGCTCCTGTCTTGTACCAGATATTTATCAACTACTTGTCTAAGGCCAGCATATGTGAACATAAAGTCACGACTATGATCAATGTATGAATCTAACTTTGCTATCTCTTCTTTTGAATACTTAGTATACACATCAGAGTCATATACCTCTTGATTCACACAAGAGTAGATATGATTCTCTAAAGTTGGTAATTCTCTGAGTCTACCATATAGACTTTTCCTTACTGAAAACAATAAAAGTCTAGATGCAACAAATTGATAGTTGGGATGATCCAAATCAATAAGGTCACTTGCTGACTTGATTAAGATTTCTTGTATCTCACCTGTAGTAATACCATCATAAAACTGAATACCAGACTGTATCTCTACTTGACTTGCAGAGACCCCTGCAAGACCCTTACATGCCTCTTCAACCATGTTGTGGATCTTTTCTAGGTTAAGTGGTTCAATTGAACCATTTCTCTTCTTAACCTTGTTACCGTTACTCATACCTTTTTCCAGTTAGTAAAATTAAGTTTTGCTTGTAATCCTTGGAATGTATTGGATTCTACTATATCTTGAACCTGATGTCCACTCAATACCATATCATTTATGTCCTTTTGGACAATGTTGTTTGGCCAGATCACTACTTTCTCTCCTCTATCAATTGTTTTGGAGATTCTGTTGATGATTTCTCTGTTACGAGGTTCGTTATCATAAACCCAAATATAATTGCTCCAATTATACGACCTGATATCAATATCAGACCCAACCATCGCAATGGAATTATCCAAGAAGGTTGAGTCAAATGGTCCTTCAACAATGTAAATGGGTTTTTCATGGTCAATTTCATCATATCCATATATTTTAGGAGCATCATCACTAAGCATCACAGTAATGTATTTAACATTGCTAGGACCTAGAGATCTGCCTTGTAGACCAATAAGTTCACTATCCTTAACAAGAGGTATAATGATCCTACTGTCATCATAGTCTAGATCAGTAAATTTGTTTGGTACTAAGGTATTAACAAACTGCTTAAACTTCTGTGCATAATAAAAGTTTCCACCAAAAATTGCTCTTCTATGAAGGTAAACTTCTGATTCTTTAACATCAAAAGCAGATGGTAGATCTATATTAATCTTCTTCTTGAACACAGGTTTAGACTCTTTCACTTTATCAAGTTCTGGTTCTGGTTTAGGAACAACAAAGTTCTTGCTACCAGCAAACCCCTCCTTGAACTTCTCAAAAGCATATTGTTTCTGAGTAGTTGGATCAATCTTCTTTAGAAAATTGTTAAAAGATATATTGACTCCACAATTATGACACTTATAATTAGTGTTATTCTTTACTTGATAGAAATATCCACGTGCTTTATTCTTATTTTTCTGAGAATCTCCACAGATAGGACACCTAAAATTATAAAGGTTGGGTTTTACTCTTTTAAATTTTGATAGTCTAGAAGAAATCAAATTGATGTATTTAACATCAATAATATCCATAATCAAATATTTACTGCCTATCCAGTATAACTGATGAACTGGGAGGTGTCAATGTAGATGTAATGATTCTTGAACCTACTGGAGATACTAGGACACTTATAACTGCCAGAGAACCTGCTATGCTCCACATCTTTCTCTCTATAGTGCGTATTCTTGACAGCACACTGTTATGATCGACGTCCATTTTATCACGGAGTTGGTCAATTTTAGTAAATAATACGTTGTCAATTTCCTCTTGTTTAGTAAGTCTCTCTTCATGGACAGCTAACATTCTACTCACTGATGTATTTAACTCACTGAGTTTTTCTATAGCTGATTCCATCTTATGAATCAGAGGTTTTAAATCTTCTACCTTTTGATTTACAACTTCAATTTTTGATCTACCAGACCATGCCATTGTTCTATTTGAAATATGGATTAAAATTCATTGCGTTCTTGATTGCCTTCTTAGTCTTTCTCTTCTCTCTGTTAGATATCAACTGATTAATATACTTCTTTACATATTTCCTTCTACCATCAATCTTTTGCTCTGTTTTCTTTCCCATTGGAGAGTCAAAACCTGCTGTAGGACCTTGAGGTGCTGATGATCCACCAAATCCACCTTGAGCACCAGGTGCATTTGCTACCATTCCTTCTTCCTCTACCTTGAACTCATGGTACATGGCATTGCGAAATGCATCTATAAATCTATCAATCTTCTGTTTTTCCATTAGAAATTCTCTCTAATTCTGTTAAACAAGTTTCATCCATCTCAATGTCATGCAATCTAGTTCTTGGATGCTCTGGAAGTTTATCCAGAAAAACTATGAATGCCTTGATTGATGGCCACAAGTTTTGATCTATTTTATAGAACAACATGGGAGTGGCAGCATCACCAAAGATATTATACAGTATGATAAAATGATTGATCAATAAATGAACTTTCAATTCACCACTGCTTCTATACCTTTTGAGTAATCTTTTGATATATCTAAAGTGATTTAGATCCTTATCAAAATCCTCTTTGGTTACTGCAGATGGATTTTCATAGTTTTTAATAGCAAAGAGGAGAAAATTCTCCTCATTCAAGTCAGAAAATAACATATTATATTATATTAGTTTTTGTGTTATGCAGCAACAGTGATTGTTCCAGCAGCAGTTCCTATAGCACCAGAGTTAGTAATTGTGGCATTAGTAGAACCATCTGCAGTGTCCTTAATAGTACCAGAAGCCAAAGCCATTGCATTAGCAGCAATTGAGAGCACATCACCTGCATTTGTTGCAGCGTTAGCAGCAGCAATTGTACATCTGAATATAAGTTCATTTGTAGTTGATCCTGATAGGTATGCAGCAGAATGTGGTCCTCTACCTGTTCCAGTACCTTGGTTTCCATTGGTAATTGAAAGTGTTGGGGTACCACCTGATGTGTCAACAGTGACTGCCTCATTGAATCTAACTCTTACATCAATGTTACCACCATCTGATTTATCAAATGCAGTTGTGATAAATTCAATCTCTGTAATGTCAGCAGCTCCAATACCTGTAGCTAGATCACCAACACAGCATAAAACTTCTGGTTGGGCATCAGTGTTGTCATTTCCAGTCTGAGTTGAACCAGCTTCAACTACCCATCCACTATTATTTGCGAATACTTCTTTCTTTTGTGCAGTAGTGAGCCACTTTGGTTTAGCCTCATCTGCATCTGTAATTCCCCAGAGTGCCATTTGTTTTACTTTACAAGTTTTGTCTAAAGATATTTATGGTTATATGATCTTTAGGTTATCTAGCAACTAAAGCTTTCTCAACTTGCTCTAGTAGTTTATCGTCCATGTCTGTTTTAGTCAATTTAACTGCCTTTTTCAGTATGACTAGACAAACTTCTATTAATTTTTCACCTAATTCTGTATCATCAGGAATTTTATTTACTGCATCAGATATAATTTTTGATGCTATGGGTAGTAGAAAAGAAAACATAATCTTAAAAATGAGCTACAAACTATATATATGTTCAATCATCAACATCTAAGAAATTAACATACTTGTGATGTTCTTTGTTTCTCATTATCTTTGCTGCTATTGCACCAGCATCTCTTGGTTTCTCTTGTTTCTGTTTTTTACCCATGACTCTCTTCATAGCATCTCTAGCTTTGTCTTGGAATCCTTCATAGGTTTGTACTTTTTCTTGGTTATCCATGATTGTTCTCCTCTAAATTACTTTTTTGTCCATTATTTACAGAGAAAGGATTGTATTTTGCTGTAGCAACATCATATTTTTTGTGTTGCTTCTTCTCTTTTGCATCATCCTCCTCAGTGTTTTCAACTGAACATGGGCTAGTATCTTCTATCATGTTCCTAACCCACGTCCTTTTTTCATGTTATCTTCACTGCCATATCTTGCTACTACATTAGCATAGTCTTGTGCAGTTTTATAACCAGCTTTCTTTGCTCTGGTTTCAAATGCTCTGCTAGATGCTTTGGCAGCCTTCATTCTAGTCATCTTTTGCTTTGTAGGACTAGTTTCATTAGGATTCTTAGCACCTCTGACTTTCTTTGGTTGATTAGCACCCATTCTTTGCTTACCAAACTTCTTCATAACTGATTGAAATGCCCTATCATTCTTAGCAGTGCCACCTTTTGTTACTGGTTTACCTGTCTTAGTATCCATTCCTTTCTCCTTTTCAAAGCGATTTAACTCAGTTACAATCTCTTCCTTCATCTTTTTCTTTTGAGCAACTTTCAAGTCTTGCTTTCTCTCTTTCTTTGCAATAGCAATAGCTGCCTGTTGTGCTGGATTTGCAGAATAATCCTCAGGTAGTTTACCCCTTTCTGCTGTCAACTTAGCAGCAATTGCCATCTCTCTTCTCTTTTCCTTTGATCTACCTTTAAACTGTGGTGCATCAGATTTGTAGAAGTCTTTTACAACATCTCCCATATCTGCTTTCTTAAGATCTAACTTCTCTTGAAACTCTACTTCTTCTGACTTAGTTTTTTTTTTAACGCAGTTTGGATATCTCTTACCAAACATAGTCTTCATACCTTTCTTCTCATATCCAGCCCAACACTTTTCATCTAAAGTGTCTCTCCAATTAGAAAAACCTTCCTTACTCATTATTTTAGCAAGTCTTGCTCTCTTTTCTGCCTTTGCCTTTTCATCTTGTTCTTTCTTTTTTCTAACTGCTTCAGCATCTGGTGTAGGTTTTGG
>LUMR01000436.1_pt1 | contig 13235 bp, 18 predicted proteins | sample 730041 | NCBI WGS metagenome assembly LUMR01 (sample SAMN03860258, study PRJNA289734) | marine metagenome | biome: seawater column; feature: ocean; material: water; isolation source: Red Sea water column Station 12 - depth 10m | place: Saudi Arabia: Red Sea | collected 2011-10-15 | depth 10 m | reverse complement strand
ATTTACAGTTCCAATAACATTATTTATAAAATATTCTGATGGATTCCAATCAGCCTTATTACCAAGAGACCAATTGTCAGGTTTATTCCCAGCTTCTTCTACCCAAACCTCACAAGGAACTGATGCTGCAATTCCAAATACGTAGTACCCAATGCCGAAATAACCACCGATGATTATTACTAAAAAGAAAACTAAAAATTTTTTTATATATCCCCCTAAGTTTTCAATTTTCAATATAACCTAATAAAAAAATATTGCTAATTATCAATCAATATTATCTTGAGTTGTATTGTCTTTATAATATGAATTATGAATAAAATTATATCTTTCGCATCTGATTTCGGCCTGAGTGATGGCTCAGTGGGTGTTGTAAAAGGAGTTATCAATCGTATTGATTCAGATATAAATATTATTGATATTTCGCACGGCATTCCTCCACAAAACATAAAATATGGAAGTTTGCTTCTAATGAGAGCGATTCAATACATTCCACAAGGAGTTTTATTAGCAGTAGTTGATCCAGGCGTTGGTTCAGAAAGAAAACCAATTGCAATTAAGACTGATTGGGGAGTAATGATTGGGCCTGACAATGGATTACTCAACTTGGCCTGCGCAACAGTTGGGGGTGCTCAACAAGCATTCGCTTTGGAGAATGAGAATTGGATAATTCCACACGAGGGCGAGACTTTTCATGCAAGAGATATCTTTTCTCCATTTGCTGCAGCTTATGCTTCTGGTCAACTCAAGCTTGAAGAGTTTGGGCAAGAACTAAATTTGGAGGATCTTAAACAATACCTAATCCCTTTAACTGATATAACCGAGAAAGAAATTAAAGGTGAAATACTTTATGTTGATCATTTTGGGAATTGTCAGACAAACATTTCACCTGAAGAATTACAAGAAAAAAACTTTAAAGTTGGCGATACAATAAGCCTTAAAGTTGAGAATCAAGAATTAACTTCAAAATGGTGTAGCAATTATCAAAATACTACTGGAGGAGTTGGAGTCGTTACAGATTCTTGGGGTATGATTTCAATATTTCTATCCAATGGTGATGCAAGCAAACTTTTAAATTGTAAAGATGGTTCGAAAGTAACTATTAAAGCTGAAAGTTTGACAAAGCGATTGAACCTGAAATGAAAATTATCAAAATTAGCAAAATTACAAATACCAAAGTCCACGGTCTCATAAACTAATAATACATGTCAAAACTACTCTTTGTAACTTCAGAAAACTGTGAACTATGTAATAAAGCTTTTAAAAAAATTAAATTTATCAATTTTTTTTCATCAATAAAGAAAGTTGATGTAACCGATGGATACGAAGAGTATCTACTTCGAATCCCAGTCTTATTAAAGAATGATGAAGTTGTGGACGAAGGTATCTTTAATATTTGGAAGATTATAAAAAAATTAGTTTTTTAAATATCTATAGGTTTTGATTTATCTCTATTTGCATGTTGTTCTTCTAAGTATTTCATTATTTCATCAGCTACATCAATACCTGTAGCCTTTTCAATTCCTTCTAATCCTGGTGATGAATTTACCTCAAGAACTAATGGCCCTCTATTTGATTGAATTAAATCAACACCTGCAACAGATAAGCCCAATACTTTGGCTGCTTTTATGGCACTTTCTTCTTCTTGACTAGTTAATTTGTAGTCTTCAACTCTTCCACCAAGATGGACGTTTGACCTAAATTCACCAGGCTTGGCAATTCTTTTCATAGAAGCGACTACTTTATCTCCAACAACAATGGCTCTTATGTCTTGTCCACTTGATTCACTAATAAATTCTTGGATAAGAATGTTTGCATCTATTTTTTTCATAGTCTCAATTGCGCTTATTGCTGCTTCCATTGTTTCTGTCAAAACAACTCCACGACCCTGAGTTCCTTCTAGCAATTTAATAACATACGGTGGAGTGCCAACAGTTCTTAAAACAGATTCAATGTCTCTGGATAAATGCACATAACCAGTAATTGGCATTTCTACACCACTGTTTCCAATTAATTGCAATGCTCTTAATTTATCTCTAGATCTACTTATTGAAGCAGATGAATTAGCAGACAGAGCACCCATTAATTCAAACTGTCTTACAACAGCTGCACCATAGAAGGTCCATGTAGCCGCAATTCTTGGGATTACAACATCAAAATTGATTTCTCTACCTTGAAAAAAAATTCTAGGTTTTGCTTTTGCAATATTCATGTAACATCTCAGATAACTCACAACCTCAGTATCATGACCTCGTTTTTTTGCTGTCTCATATAATCTGCTAGTTGAGTACAGTCTTATGTCCTGAGATAAAATTCCAAGTTTCATTTTTTATCTTCTTTTTTGGGAGTAGTTAAATAACTGATTGCTGGATTAACAAGCCATCTTCTTCCGAGTGCTTTTTTTCCGATTAGCATTGTATAATCCATTGGCCCTCTGTCAGTAAGTGTCAGTTCAATTTTCTTACTTATTCCATCCATAAGTAATGTTGTTTTAACATACGGCCTTCTCTCTACATCGCCATTAGAACTTTTTATTCTTTTATATCCAGCTAAAGGAGCAGAAGTTTTACGAACGGTATTATTTCTTTTCATTACTTTAAAGCTAACGTATTTAACGCCTTGTCTCTTTACGATTTTAATTTCTGAGGCATCAATTGAGGCAACGCTTGCACCAGTATCAATTTTCGCTATTACACTTTTTACTTTTAAGTCGGGAAGTGCGACATGTTCTTTCCAGCCAACAATTCTCTTCTCTCTTTTTTTCTGTGCCATATTTAGAGAATGACGTAAAACAAGAGGACACTCACGATAATCAGTCCTAAATGAAAGTACATAACTGGAAGCATAGAAAAATTGTAATTAGGTTTTAGAAAGAAACAAACTAGTTTTCTTGAAGATCTTCTCTTTCAGTTAAGATATCTTTAGTTTCTTTATCTACTTTTTTGAAATACAGAAAGAATGTTAAAGATATTGCAACAATATGATGAATGATCATAAGGTTAAGCAAAGAACGTAATACTACTGCTTCTCCCCACATTAAAAAGAAACCAATGGTTGTGAATGTTCTTAAAATATTTGATAAGAGAATTAAGGTTCTATTTTTTGTTAGTGCAAAGTACATGTATAGGATATTTATTGCAATTCCAGGTAGAAGTACAAATTGAAACCATACAAGGTCATTAGTCCCAAAATTTGCTCCAAAAATATCAGATAGTAATTTAGGAAAAAAGAAACCAAATAGGGCTCCAGCAGCTACAGAAAGACCATCAAAAAAAGCAAAAATATAAAGTAATGATTTTTTATCAAAAATGGAGAACTTTTTCATTTAAGGAGAAGTACTAACTGCCTCTGTAGTTACTTCTTCTTCCTCTTCTTCAGTCTCCAGTAATCCACAATCTATTAAAACTTCTTCAGTATCTCCACCACCAAATACAACTCTTTCGAATACAACTACTGCATAGATTTCATCTTCAGTGAGCTTTCCTTGAAAACCTGGCATACCTCCAATTGAGACAGTATTCTCAGCTCCATACGTCGGGCCAACCTCTGCCTGCCATCCTGCAGAACCTAGTTGTATCCATTTTGCATGATCAGCACATGTTGGGAATGTTGTGTATAAAGCACCGCCGGTAAATGCAGGTCCAACACCTCCACCTCCGCCACCACCATGACAGCCAGCACAAGCACCTGCTCCTGCATAAACTTCTTGACCTATTGCTATGTAATTAATTGTGTTTGTAGCAGCAACGCCTCTACCTTCATAAGGTGATCCATCGCAGTTAACAGCCTGTTGGGACTTTCTATCTACGTCTAACATTCCTCTTTCACCACACTCCTGTGTGTTAGATGAACTGATTAGACCAATAAGTATAAATAATGGAATAATTACAAAACTAAAATTTAGCCATTTAGGCAGAATGGTGTCAGAGTTTGTTTTAATAGACATAGTTTCATTAATAAATGAAACTGATTTTTTTATTTGTTTGGTTGCTACTGCTGCAGCTACAGGAGCTTCCTCTTTTACCTCTTCAACAGGAGCTTCCTCTTTTACCTCTTCAACAGGAGCTTCCTCTTTTACCTCTTCAACAGGAGCTTCCTCTTTAGGTGCAGGTGCTGCGCTTGCAGCCACACTTTCACCACCAGCCCAGGAATTTAATACATCATCAACTGAGACTCCAGATGCTTGTGCTCTAGCCTCTGCAGATCTTTGCACCAGATCAACTGGTGCGTTTAATAATTCAGCTACTTTATTTACTAAATCACTCATTTACTTCTCCTAATGATAGTAAATAGGTTACGAGATACTCCAAATCATTGTCATCTAGAAATTCATAGTTTGGATGAGGAATGTCTCTGTTGACTGATGATGAGTCAACTAAATATCTCTTAAGCCATTGAGAATTATTAGTAGGTTCTCTTGTAGCGTTTGTAGAGAGATCTGGTCCTAAGCGAATAGTGCCTACATTTCTGATAAGAGCTGCATTTGCATATTTGTTTTTGAGAACTTTACCATTTTGAGTATCAGGAATTAAGGTTCTTACGTTTTGAGTATGACAAGATTGACAATTAAGCTCACCATAAATTTCGGCCCCTCTTAATATTTCACTTGATACACTTACTGAATTATTTAGTGAACTTTCCACAGCACTTATTGATTGGTTTTTTGGAATTACAAAAGCAAAGACAAATGTAAATACTCCAATTAACAAGACCCCACTTATAAAAGCTAAGGAACTCTCATTTTTTAACTCAATTACTTCTTCAACAACCTCTTCAATAATTTCTTGAGCTTCACTTTCTTCAGCGATTTCTTCTGTGGTTTCCTCCACAGTCTCTTCTTTTACCTCTTCAATAGGAGCTTCCTCTTTTACCTCTTCAACAGGAGCTTCCTCTTTAGGTTCAGGTGCCGCGCTTGCAGCCACACTTTCACCACCAGCCCAGGAATTTAATACATCATCAACTGAGACTCCAGATGCCTCTGCTCTAGCCTCTGCAGATCTTTGCACTAAATCAACTGGTGCGTTTAATAATTCAGCTACTTTATTTACTAAATCACTCATTACTAAAAACCATTTCCTCAACTGTAGTTACATCCCCAGAACTAATTGATCTTGCTACTGAAACAAAGAATAAAAATGACAATGCCATTAATAAAAGTGAAATAAAGGTGTTAGTAGAGTAGTTGATGCTTACAACGCTCCATAGTATGTTAAATCCTTCACCGTAGATTGTTGGACTGCCAGCATTTGCTCCAGCATTCCAAGAATATCCAGAATTTACTCCGATAAGAAAATTGTTGATTAGTAGAACAGGGTATAAAAATTTGAATCCAGAAAAAATTAAATCCTCAAGTCTTGAATATTTGACAGACCTACCAAACAGCTTGGGAATTAGGTAATAGACAAATGAAATCATTGCAAGAACTAAAGATCCAATATATCCCTGGTTAATTACATTTTGAAAATTAGTTAATCCAACTAATGGAAGTATATTTTCAAAGCTTGAAATAATGTGAAGTAAATTAGTAATTAAAAATATTACAACGGAAAAGCTCATCAGACTAGACGACTTATTACCTTCATCTTCTTTCGTTTGTATCGTTTTCACATAATTAACTGAAAATGCGAGAAGAGGAATTAATAAACTTAGTGAAAGATAGATAGATACATTCTCTAGCCAATTTGGAATTATAGATCCAAAGTAATACTTAAAGTTTGTCCATGGAAGCAGAAACAAGAAACCCCAAAAAGTAATTGCTGTAAGAGTTTTATTAAATAGAGTGGCTCCCAAAGGCTTAGTCATTAAAAAGTGAATAATTGCAAGAAAAATAAACGAAACACCCACATATATAAGTGTTGAAGTATGAAGCGAAGTAATCATTAGAGAATCAGTAAATACAACTAGTTCTGAACGGGATATAAGTAGTGAAATAAAATAGAAAACTACTGCTCCATATATAAACTGAGCACTTGCAAAAATTGAACTTTCTTTTTTAGCTAATAAATTTAATGAAGCTAAACCGAATAATCCAAAGCCAACAAGTATTTTTAGGATGATTAATAACGAACTATTTCCCGTTACATTAATTCTATCTTGATAAAAAAAGCTGAAAAGAAGGTCTAAAAATTCTGTACCAACAAGACCTAATAATGTCAGAAATAAAAGCGGAAAAAGCACTGCAATTCTTCCAAGAGATTTTGAAAATAGATAGGTGAAAGATAAACAGATGCATGTAGCAAAAAGTAGGCCATAAGTTGCTTGATTGTTAAGTGTGTCTAGGAATCCATAGTTAAAAATTCTGTTATTTGGGATTAAGTTAGCAAATGTAAAGTAAGCATCTTTAAGAAAAGATGTAAATGATGATAACAAAAGGGTTAATGGAAAAATTAGAACAAAAAGTTTTGAAAGCTCCTGTTCGTTTTTTGGAATCAATTTTAATTTCATAAGCCTAGCTATTATTCATTTTGACTTTACTATTATATTCAAAAATGTTACTCGTTATAAGATAAATGTTTGAAAAAGATATTGAAATCAATTTATATTTTTTTTCAATCTTAGGATAAAATATAAAGGTAAGGTTTGAGGAAATTTGATTTATACAATTTATAAATTTAGATACAGAATAGGTTTAATTTCAATTGTCTCTGGTATAGGAGGAATGACAATTGGAGTTATCATCGCACATTTTGCAGGATTTCCAAAGGGTGAAGTTATTGATTATTTTAATTGGATTCCCAGAGGCTGGTTACCACAAACAATTGGTCAGCTAATTGCTTTTGGTGCAAGCCAGCTTTTATTACTTGGCCTTGTCTTGATTGTCTGGAATGATAAAGAGTTAACTTGGGCTAAAGCTACTTATTTTGCTTTCCTTACTTGGATTGAAATGTCTATTTTGCTTGGAATTGTTCCTTCGGAATGGCTTAACTTATCTCAGGGTCCTCTTGAATGGACTGGTCAAAGAGAGTTTATTCAATTCCCAAGATATAAATGATAAAGTTGAAAAATCAAAATCTAGAATTTCCGACTATGGAAAAGAGGTTGTAAGGGTGGAACAAGATGCCTAAATCAGAAGTTCTTATAGAGATGCCCGAGTTTGAAAAAAAATACAATCTCGCAATGGTTGAAGCAGAAAAAGTAGCTTCTCGAGTCAGACCAAAACAGTTTTTACATATAGATGAGTCTGAGTGCATTCTATGTGAAGGATGTGTAGATATTTGTCCATGGAAGTGTATTCATTATTTGTCTGTAGATGCAATTGAAGATTCAATAAATGTAGAGTCTCCTGATGCTTCAGAGGAACCTGGTTTTTTTGTTGTTGATGAAGACGCTTGTACAAGATGTGCACTTTGTGTAGATAGATGTCCTACTGGAGTAATTTCACTTGGAAAGTTTGCAGGATCTCTTGCAGACCAAGCAGTTGAAAATGGAATCTACCAAGCTCCTTGGGATGAAGATTCTGGTCAAAGAAGCGATAGACATGGTTATATATATGGAAGGCTTTAAAATTACATAATGCAGAAATTATCTTTAAGAGACAAGATCAAAGAAGCAAGAATCAGTGCTGCTGATAGCTTTAGAGGCGGAAAATTAATGTCAAGTATTTTCCGACCTGGTTCGCCATTCAGAAAAGGATATGTAGACAGTCCTAGAAATAGATCATATGTTGTTATGAACAACGTTTTGTATCACTTACATCCTGTAAAAGTAAAGAGACACGGAGTTCGTCTATCTTATACCTTATGTTTAGGTGGGTTGAGCTTCTTCTTATTTATTGTTTTAACTATTACTGGTATCTGGCTAATGTTTTACTTCCGTCCAACTGAACTTGCTTATGTAGACATACAAAACCTACAAACAAGCATTGCGTTTGGTTCATTAGTGAGGAACATGCATCGTTGGGGAGCACACTTGATGGTTCTAGTAGTTTTTCTTCACATGTCTCGAGTTTTTTATCATGGCGCATATAAAGCACCAAGAGAATTTAACTGGGTTATAGGCGTTATTCTTTTGCTACTAACTTTGTTACTTTCATTTACAGGATATCTATTGCCGTGGGATCAATTAGCAATATGGGCTGTGACAGTAGGAGGTAATATGGCTGGCTATACGCCTGTTATCGGTGCACAAGCTAAATTCGGTCTCTTTGCTGGTCTTGAGGCTACAACCGCTACTTTATTAAGGTTTTATGTACTCCACGTACTCTTCTTACCATTTATCATCGTTATCTTTATGGCTGTTCATTTTTGGAGAGTTCGTAAAGATGGCGGAATTTCAGGACCACTTTAGGAAACAATTATGGTAGATATTCCAGAGCATTTATTACTAAGATCAGCAGAAGCAAGAGCGAAAGCACTTGGAATTAGTGTTGAACAAGCATTAGCTGAAATGAAAGGCGAAACAGAGCCAACAGTTGTTGCCAAAGAGCTGAAACTCCTGCACCCGCAGCTGAAACTCCTGCACCCGCAGCTGAAACTCCTGCACCCGCAGCAGAAAAACCTGCAGCTGAAACTCCTGCACCTGCGGCCTCAAAGACTGATACACCCGAAGAGGTAGATTTTGCTCCTGAGGTAAAAGTAACTCAAAGACTTCTTACAGTTGTAAAAGCAAAACCAATTCAAAAGCCAGTAGCTGAACCAGTTGATAAAGTTAATACTTGGCCACACCTAATGCTTCCAGAGTTTGTATCTCTTATGGCAATGACTGCTTTTTTAATCCTTTTGTCAGCAATATTACAAGCACCTTTGCTTGAAGAAGCCAATCCAAACGTTACACCTAACCCAGCAAAAGCTCCTTGGTACTTTTTGGGATTGCAAGAATTATTATCTTACTGGGATCCACAAATTGCAGGTGTTATGATTCCACTTGTTTTAGGTGTAGTACTTTGGATGGCATTTCCCTATATTGATAGAAATCCAGAAACTCATCCTTCTAAAAGAAAATTTGCAATTATGTTTTATACCTTTTTCCTAGCTGGTGCTGGAGTCTTGACTATCATTGGCGTGCTTTTCAGAGGACCAGGGTGGAACTGGACGTATCCATGGATTGATGGAATTTGGTTTGATGACTTGCTTGACTGGATACATTTCGAATGACCTTAGTTGAATTATCTTTTGCAGGGTTTGCTTTAGTTGGCCTACTAGGAATCATTGGGATTGTAGTAATTGTTACTGGACGAGGTCCTAAAAATCTCAATTGGAAAAAAAATGTTGAAAAAAAAGCACTAAAAGAAGACAAATCTGCAACAAATTTTCTTGAACCAGAATTACCAAAAGGTGAGACAGAAACCATTATTGACGAGGAAGAAGAACAAGAAGTTCCTTCTGACGGTGCTGTTAAATTAGAAGAAAAAGTAGTTTATGAGGAGTTGTCTGAAGAAGAAATAGGTATAAACCGAAGACAGTTCCTAACTAAAGCTCTAAGAATCTCATTCGGTGCTTTTGCTGGCATACAACTTATCTCTTATCTAGGTTTTATATGGCCAAAAGTCTCAGGTGGTTTTGGTTCTAAAATTGATGCTGGGTCAATTGAAGATATAAAAAACCAAATATTTCAAGCAGATGGATCAGTTATACCTGCATTTATTCCTGCAGCTAGAGCATATGTTCTTCCTCTAAGTGAATCTGCAGCAGCTAATTCTCAGTTTTCTTCAGGTTCGACCGTTACAGATGGATTAGTGGCTGTTTATCAAAGATGCGTTCACCTCGGATGTAGAGTTCCATGGTGTAACTCATCTCAAGGATTTGAATGTCCTTGTCATGGATCAAAATATAACATGATTGGTGAATACTTTGCTGGGCCAGCTCCAAGAAATTTAGATAGATTCAACGTAGCAAATGTATCTGGAAGATTAATTATTGATACTGGAACAATAATTGAATCTCCAAGAGCACCTGGAATGTCAGTAAAGTATCCACAAGGTCTTTCTTGTATTGCATTAACTACGGAGGAATAAAAGTTGTCTAGTTCTCTTTTCATTACATTAATTGCATTAGGTATCATTGGTGGTCTCGCATTTTTTGTTTCTGCTGGTTTTAGGGGTTCTGGCAAAGCTAAAGATATAGCCCCTAATTTATCAAAATACAGAAATGATGATGAACTTGAAACAAAAACACTAGATAGAACACTAACTGTTGCTGTTCTCCTTGCATCTCTTTTGACAATAATGATTCCACTTTATTACTTAGGAGAACAAAATAGACAACAAGAATTTGTTGTTGAATTTGATGAAGTCTCTGTTGAACGTGGAGAACACCTTTATGAAGAGTTTGGGTGTGGAAATTGTCATGGCGTAGATGGTTCTGGTGGTGCAGCTTCTTATGTAGAAAAAAGAAGCGGAATTAGCGTTACCTGGGAAGCGCCAGCAATAAATAATGTATTTTTTAGATACGATGATGATGAAGTAAGATATTGGTTAATTTATGGCCGTGCCAATTCACCTATGCCCGCATGGGGTCTTGAAGGCGGAGGACCAATGAATGACGGCCAGTTAGATGACTTAATTGAATATATGCACCATTTCCAAATTCCACAGAATGAAGAATTGGCGACGATAGATGCAAACATTAACAGTTCATTATTACGTCTTGAAACTTCTGAGTTACTTGTAGAAAATGAAATTGCACGACAAAAAGAATTAATCCAAAGCGTTAAAGATTCTCCAACAAAATTGCCAGTTGTACAAAAAGCTGTTGAAGATGTTTCAGCTCTACTCTCTAAAGAAGGTGGAATAGATACAGACGAAGATGGTCTAAGTGACTCAGTAGAAGTAGATATATCAACATATAGTGCAAATATAAATGAAATACTTGGTACTTCAATATTGAATCTTGATCCAGATAATGAAGAATCTATTCCGGGAAGAAAAGATAAGTCAGTGGCAAATGGATTTTTATCACAATTAGAATCAGAACTTATCAACATTACAATAATTTCAGAGGGATATGATAAGTTTTTAAATGAGGCAGAGACTGGTCTTGCTTTCTTAGAAAAAGCTCTTGAAGAGAAGTTGTGGGAAGTTTCATTTGATGAAATTGCAGACTCAACTTTCGAAGGTGATGTCGAAAAGGCTAAAAGAGCAGTTGGATTATTTAATGCATACTGTGCAAGATGTCACACCGCTGGTTATTCAGCTGGTGTAGCATACACAAAAGAGATTGCTTCAGGTGGATTGGGACCTGCGCTAAGAGCAGGAAGAGTAAATATTCAGTTTAAGCAAAGGGAAGACTTTATTGACTTTATTATTAAAGGCTCTGTGAATGGAAAAGCTTACGGAGTTAATGGTGTTGGTGGAGGAAAAATGCCGGGTTTTGGTGCAGTTCTTCCTCAATCAGATATAGAATTAATTATTGATTATTTGAGAGGAATGGAACCTGATGCGTGAAATAATGAGATCTCTTCTCTCGTCTAACCTGTTAGTTACAGGAATCATAATGTTTATAGGTTCTCTTATTGTATTTGCTGGTTCCACATTTTTATTAAACGCCACAAACCTTGGAAAAAGATTAGGGTTCTTAATTACTGGAGCAGCAATATTTGGATGGGGTGTAATCAACTCAATATTTTTTATTCTTTACGCACCAAGAGGTCCAGCACCAGCTTCAATTGATGGACTAAACGCATTTGAGATAAGAATTCTTCCTATAACTTTTTTAATCGGATCTTCAATATTGTTTGTAATGTTTCTATTAGCATTGAATCGTTTTGAACAAGAACAACTTGAAATGGACAATCAAGATAGTTAGATTGTCAGTATGACACAAATTTGGTTTATAGCCGCTGCAGTTTTAGTCCTTGCTGAATTATTAGTAACAACTTTTTTCATGCTTCCTTTTGCAATCGGTGCATTTTTTGCAGGCATAGCATCACTTATTACTGATAGTCAGGATATTCAGCTTGGAACATTTGTCGTATTCAGCATTGTCGGGGTATATATTTCTGTAAAAATATTTGGGCCCAGAAGAGGAAAAAAAGAAGAATCAGAGAACTTTTCTGAAGGTGTGAATAAATATATTGGCACAACTTTTGTCACAACAGATGAATTAGACATATATGATCCAGTTCTCCAGCATGTATATGGTGACGACTGGCAAGTGGTCTCATTAGGAAAAAGAATTCCTGCAGGGACTGAAGTAAAAGTTGTAAATGTAAATGGTACTAAATTAGAAGTACAAACTCTAGAAAGCTAAACATAAATTGAACTCATTGGATATATCTTTAGTTTTTGCTGTTTTGACCTGTAGCTTAGTTACGGGATTTATTTTTACATATGCAGTTGTTGTTATGCCTGGTTTTTCAAAACTTGATGATAAAGAGTTTTTAAGAGCATTTCAGGTGACAGACGGAGTAATACAAAATAATCAACCACTTTTTATGTTGACATGGGTAGGTTCAATCATCTCAGTATTAAGTGTGATAGCAATATCATTATTAAGCCTTGGGCTATCAGAGGCATGGAAATTAATTGTTGTTGGTTTAATTTACTTGTTAGGCGTGCAGGGAGTTACTATATCAATTCACTTACCATTAAATAATCGTATTCAAGCAATCGATATTAATAATATGAATAATCAATCATTAAATGAAGAGCGCACAAAGTTTGAAATGAGGTGGAATTATTTTAATAAAATACGTACGTTCATTGCTTTTTTCACAAGTTTGTCATTTCTTTTAATCTTGATTGCAGGATAGTTTAATTATTTAGACGTACAAACTGAGTAAGTGTAGAATATTAACATGGAATTTATATTTGGATTAGTTAGATGGATTTTAATAATTGTATTCCTAGGGGTAATACTTTTTAGAATCTTCAGAATTATTAGACCCTTTGAAACTGGCTTAGTTGAAAGATTAGGTAAGTTTCATAGAGAAGCAAATTCAGGATTGAATATTGTAATACCCGGACTTGAAAGAATTATCATCGTAGACATGAGGGAACAGGTTATAGACGTTCCTCCACAAGAAGTTATTACTAAAGATAACGTAACTATTACAGTTGATGCAGTTATTTATTATGAACCAACTGACCCTAAGAAACTCGTTTATAACGTTGGAGATTTTATTACTGCTGCTACAAAATTAGCACAAACTAACCTTAGAAATGTTGTTGGTGACCTTGAGTTAGATGCTGCTTTAACTTCAAGGGAAACAATTAACACTTCTCTAAAATTAATTCTTGATGAAGCAACTGATAAATGGGGAACAAGAGTTGTAAGAGTTGAAATTCAAAGAATTGATCCACC
>LUMR01000389.1_pt1 | contig 13395 bp, 9 predicted proteins | sample 730041 | NCBI WGS metagenome assembly LUMR01 (sample SAMN03860258, study PRJNA289734) | marine metagenome | biome: seawater column; feature: ocean; material: water; isolation source: Red Sea water column Station 12 - depth 10m | place: Saudi Arabia: Red Sea | collected 2011-10-15 | depth 10 m | reverse complement strand
CTATAAGGTGAACAGGATACATAATCTAAACCAGCACGTGCACAAAAGTCGATACTTTTCGGATCACCTCCATGTTCGCCACATATACCGAGTTTGATTTTTTTGTTAATTTTTCTACCTTTTTTTGTTGCTATTTCTATCAAATCTCCAACTCCGTCATCTATAGAAACAAATGGATCAATATCAAAAATTTTATTATCAATATAATCATTTAAAAACTTACCACTATCATCTCTGCTAATTCCAAAAGTTGTTTGTGTTAAATCATTTGTTCCAAAACTAAAGAATTCTGCATGTCTAGATATATCATCTGCTTTGATTGCTGCTCTTGGGAGCTCAATCATTGTACCCACTAAAAAATTTAGTTTTGTTTTAGTTTTGTTTTCAACTTCTTTTGCAACTCTAATTACTAAATCTTTCATTATTTTTATTTCTGCTTCAGTTGATACTAAAGGTATCATGATCTCCGGAATAATAGATTTTATCTTGAGTTTTTTACATTCAACTAAAGCATGAAAAATCGCTGTGCACTGCATCTCATATATTTCTGGGAATGATATACCTAATCTACAACCTCTATGACCAAGCATTGGATTTTGTTCATGAAGTTCTGTTATTCTACCCTCTAATTCTGAACTTTTGATGTTTAAAGCATTTGCTACATCGCTAATTTCTTTTTGATTTTTCGGTAAAAATTCATGAAGTGGTGGATCTAATAATCTAACTGTAACAGGTAGACCATTCATAATTTTAAAGATATCAATAAAATCCTTTTTTTGAAAAGGAAGTAGTTTCTTTAAAGCACTAGCCCTATCTTCTTTTGATTTTGATAAAATCATTTCTCTTACAGATAAAATTCTCTCTTCATCAAAAAACATATGTTCTGTTCTACAAAGACCTATTCCTTCAGCTCCAAATTCTCTAGCAGTTTTACTATCAAGAGGTGTTTCAGAATTAGTTCTAATTTTTAGTTTTCTAAATTTGTCAGCCCAGCTCATAAGTTTAGAAAAATCTCCCGAAATTTCGGGTTTAACAGTTTTAACCTCTCCTTTTATAATTCTACCAGTTGATCCATCAATTGTAATTAAATCACCTTCTTTAATTTCATTATTTTTTGTTTTAAAAATTTTATTTTGGTAATCTATTTCTATTTCGCTTGAGCCAGATACACAAGGTCTACCCATTCCTCTTGCAACTACTGCAGCATGGCTGGTCATCCCTCCTCTTGCAGTAAGAATTCCTTTAGCTGCATGCATTCCATTGATATCTTCAGGTGATGTTTCTACTCTTACTAGGATTGTATTTTGCATCATTCCATTTAATCTTTCAGCCTCATCAGATGTAAATACTACTTTTCCACTAGCTGCTCCTGGAGAAGCAGGAAGGCCTTTGGCTATTACTTCTAAATTCGCTGTTTCATCTAAAGTTGGATGAAGCAAAGTATCTAATGAATTTGGTTGTACTCTAAGCACAGCCTCTTTTTTCGTGATGAGTTTTTCTCTTTCCATATCGACAGCAATTTTGACTGATGATTTTGCAGTTCTTTTTCCTGATCTAGTTTGCAACATCCACAACTTATTATTTTCGACTGTGAACTCCACATCCTGCATATCTTTATAATGTTTCTCCAGCTTTATAAGAATATTTTTTAGATTTTTGTAAACTCTAGGCATTGACTCTTCCATTGAAAGAAGTGTTTCTTTTGCATCTTTTCTAGCTTTCTTAGTTATATGTTGGGGGGTCCTTGTTCCCGCAACAACATCTTCTCCTTGAGCATTTATTAAATATTCGCCATAGATTTCATTGACTCCATTGGATGGATTTCGTGTAAATACAACACCTGTCGCACAATCATCACCCATATTACCAAAAACCATGGACTGAACATTTACTGCAGTTCCCCACTCTGAAGGGATATGATTTAATTTTCTATAAACCTTTGCTCTGTTACTCTCCCATGACAAAAAGACTGCACTAATTGCACCTAGTAATTGTTCATTAATATTTTGAGGAAAATTTTTTTTTGTTTTTTCTTTTACAATATTTTTAAAGTCTTTAATCAATCCATCCCAATCATCTTCATCCAAATCAGTGTCTAGCAAAACACCTTTTGTAAGTTTGTAATTTTCAATTAATTCTTCAAAATTATAACTTTCAACACCCATAACAACATTTGCATACATTTGTATAAATCTTCTATAACTATCTTTTGCAAATCTCATATTTGATGTTTTATTTGCTAAAGCAATCACAGTTTTGTCATTTAGTCCAAGATTTAAAATAGTATCCATCATTCCTGGCATGGATACTCTCGCGCCAGATCTTACAGATAACAACAAAGGATTTTTCAAATCTCCAAATTTTTTACCAGAATCTTTTTCAATATTTTTTAATTCTTTATTTATTTCATTTATGATTTTAGGCTTTAATTTCTTTTTATTTTTATAAAATAAATCACAAACTTCAGTAGAAATCGTAAATCCAGGTGGGACAGGTAAACCCATCCTTCCCATTTCTGATAAATTTGCACCTTTGCCTCCTAAAATATTTTTTGGGTTTTTTATTTTTATTGTGTCTTTAGATTTAAAATTAAAAACTAATTTTGGCATTTATGCTTCTATTTTTGAAAAGTTAAAATAATTATCGAAGCTTTTACACAACATTTTTAAAAGTTCTAGTCTGTTTTTTTTAATTATTTCTTCTTGATCATTAACTATTACATTATCAAAAAACTCATTAACCTCTATTTTGGCACTTGAGAGTGTTTTAAGACTTTCATCATAATCCTCGTCTCTACCTATGCTTGAAAAATACTTTCTTATAGCATGTATTTTTTTATAAAGATTTTTTTCATAATCATTTTTAAAGAGACCAGGATCGGCAGAACCTACAATTTCTAGTTTTGATTTACTTTCGCTATTTAAAATGTTTGCAGATCTTTTATAAATTGCAATAACATCAAGACCAAAATCTTTTTTAATATTTTTATTCAAATTTAATGATTTATTAAAAATTTTTAGTAAATCATCTATTCCATAAGAATTAGTGGAGCATTCAATAATATCCGACCTAATATTTTTTTCTTTTAAATAATTTTTTAATCTATCTAAAATAAAATCTCCCAATTCATCATTTATCAATTTTGAGTCAAAAGAGTAATTTTGTTCTTTGTATAAATTTATTGAATAATTTATTAGATCTCTTAATTTTATTTTTTTTTGATTTTCAATTATTAACCTTAATAAACTAATTGCCATTCTTCTTAAGGCATAAGGATCTTTTGAACTAGTTGGTTTGAGATTAATTCCAAAAAATCCAACTAAAGAGTCTATTTTGTCACTTAACGATAATGCTATGCTGTATGGTTTTTTTGGAACTTTACTATCAATGCCACTTGGTAAGTAATGCTCTGAAACAGCTAAACTTATTTCTTCGTCAAAACCTTGCTCTCTTGCGAAATATCCACCCATCACGCCTTGTAATTCGGGAAACTCTCCAACTAAATCCGACATCAAATCTACTTTGCAAATTGAGGAGGCAATTTCTATCTTTTCTTTACTTATTAAAAGTTCATCTGATATTATTCCGCTAAGTTTTCTTACTCTTTGTATTTTATCAAAATAACTTCCCAACCCTTTAAAATAATTAATTTGCTTCAATCTAGACACCTGTTTAACTAAATTTTGAGACTTATTTCTATTCCAAAAAAATTCTGCATCTGCCAACCTTGCATCTACAACATTTTGATTTCCTAATTTAACTAATCCCTTTTTGTCCTTGCAATCTGCTACAACTATAAAATTATTTGTTATTTTGTTTTTGCTATCAAATGTAGGAAAATATTTTTGGTGATGCTGCATTGTAATAATAAGTATTTCTTGGGGAATTTCTAAAAATTTCTTATTAAACTCACATACTAAAATTTTTGGTTTTTCAACAATATTTATTATTTCGTCTATAAGTTTTTCATTCACGTTTATATGAATTTTTTTTTGATTAGTTGCCTTGTTTATTTCTTTAATTATAAATTCTTTCCTTTTATCTTGATCAATTGTTACTCCTTTTTGTTTAAAAAATTTTATATAAGATTTAAAATCATTAAAACTTTTTACTTCATCTTCTAGATCTTTATCTGTAAAAGTTTTATTTGAACTCTGTAAATGGTTTAATTTAAATTCAATTATTTTTTTATCAAATAAAGCTAATATTGATTTTAACGGTCTTCCCCAATATAAATCATGATTGCCCCATTTCATTGATTTTTTCCATGAAATTTTTAAAAGTAAACTTGCAATATTTTCTTTTAATAAATCGTATGTTTTTATTTTTTGCGATGGTTTGTTGTAGAAGTAGAATATGCCTTTTTCAGTGCTTTTTTTGAAAACTTTTTCTTTACTTATTTTATTGGATTTTAAAAATCCTTCTAAAGCCTTTTCTGGAGCATTTATATTAGGACCTCTAATTTCCTCTGCTTTTTTTATTACATCTTTAGATATCTTATTTATATGAACAATGAGCCTATTTGGAGTTGAATAAGTATTAATTTTACCTTTAACTATAATTTCATTATCATCAAAAAATTTTTTAAAAATTTGTGTTAATTCATTTCTAGCATTGATTTGTAATCTGGAAGGTATTTCTTCACTAAATAATTCAAGGAAAAATTCAGACATTTTAATTTTGTGTTTCTACCCAGATTTTTCCAATTTCTCTTGTCAGATCTCTGATCCTTGCAATATATTCTGCTCTTTGAGCAACACTTATAACTCCTCTAGCATCTAAAATATTGAACACATGACTTGATTTTAAACATTGATCATATGCTGGAAGAGAAATTTTCTTTTCAATTAATGATTTTGCTTCTTCTTCGAGCATATCAAAAATTTTAAATAATTTATCTGTGTTTGCATACTCAAAATTATAGGCTGAAAATTCTTTTTCAGCTTGATGAAAAACATCTTTGTATAAAACTCCCTCATCATTCCAAATTAAATCAAAAACATTTTTTTTACCTTGAATAAACATACATAATCTCTCTAAACCATAAGTAATTTCAACAGATATTGGATTGCATTCCATACCTGCCATTTGTTGAAAATAAGTAAATTGAGTAACTTCCATACCATCACACCATACTTCCCATCCAAGACCAGCAGCACCTAAGGTTGGACTTTCCCAATCATCCTCTACAAATCTGATATCGTGCTCTTCGTATTTAATACCTACTGATGAAAGGCTATTAAGATACATTTTTTTAATATCTTTTGGTGAAGGTTTTATTAAAACTTGAAATTGATAATAGTGTTGCAAACGATTAGGATTTTCTCCATACCTTCCATCTGTTGGTCTTCTTGATGGTTGAACGTAAGCTGTTTTCCATGGTTTAGAACCTAATGATCTTAGAGTTGTTGCTGGGTGAAATGTTCCTGCTCCAACTTCTAAATCATAAGGTTGTAAAATAACGCAACCTTTTTTTGACCAGTACTTTTGAAGATTTAAAATTGTATCCTGAAAAGAAATAAATGATTTTGGATTTTTTGTTTTTTTTTTAGAAACCATATTTTTGCCAAATAGATCTTTCTTCTAAAACACTTATCAATTTATCCGCATGGTCTTCAGAAGACGAAAGTTTTTTGGCAAGCCATCCTTTAGACTTTTCAAATTTTTTAATTTCAACATCTTCACCAAATTTTTCTCTCAATATCTGTTCTGCATTCCCTATTCCATCTATCAAACCAAGTTTTAAAGATGTTTTGCCAGACCAAAATTCTCCAGAAAAAAGTTCAACATCAGTTTTGTTTAATTTTGTTGATCTACTTTCCTCTACAACATTAATAAATTCTTGGTGAAGTTCCAGTTGAATATTTTTTAATCTTTGAATGTCCTCTTCTTTCTCGTCTAAAAAAGGGTCTAGAGTACTTTTATTTTTTCCAGCTGTATAAACCCTTCTTTGAACACCTATTTTTTGAATTAAATCTTTAAAACCAAAAGAAGAATAAATTACTCCTATTGATCCGATTATAGAACTTGCATTAGCATAAATCTCATCACCTGCGCATGCAATTAGATAGCCTCCAGATGCAGCAACATCTTCAGCAAAAACTATTACTTTTTTTTTGTTTTTCTTAGACTGTTCTCTAATAAATTTATATATTAGATGTGATTGAACGGGTGAACCACCTGGTGAATTAATTGAAATTGCAACAGCCTCTGCTTTTTTTACTGAAAAAGCTTTTTTTATCATTTCTTCTTGAGAGGAATATTCTATTCCTTGTTTAAACTTTCCAACATTTCCTATGACGCCGGTAAGTCTTAAATGACTAACAATTTTTTTTTTTTTAAAAAATGAAAACATACAAATGATTATAAAAATTTTACTTAATTATAAAGCTACTTATAGTTGAAGAATTAGGTGCGTCAATTGATAAGTATATTAATAAACTTAATGTAATATTTTGAATTTATGGGTTCAGTAGTTCAATTAAAAAAGCAAATAACTAATGCGTATACAGATTTAGTAAATTCTGTTGATGAAAAACTAAGTTTAGTTGAAGACAAAATTTCTTATAAATTAGATAGTAAAGTTGAGCTTGTTAAAGAAATGACAGCTTACCACATGACTAGTGGAGGTAAAAGATTAAGAGCATTGCTTACTTTGGAGTGTGCTAAATTGTGTGGATATACAAAAGGTAGTAGAGATGTGAACCTAGCTGCATGTGTTGAACTTATACACGCAGCAACTCTTATGCATGATGATGTAATTGACAGCGCAGATTTAAGAAGAGGCAAAAAAACTACAAATAAAATTTGGGGAAATCAGTCATCAATTCTTGTTGGGGACTATTTATTAAGTAGATGTTTTGAAATGATGGTTGAGGATGGAAGTATTGAAGTATTAAAACTTTTATCTTCTACATCATCAACTATTGCTCAAGGAGAAGTTTTGCAATTACAACATAAAGGTGACTCTGAAATGTTAGAAGATACATATTTGAATATAATTTCTTCTAAAACTGCAGCTTTATTTTCAGCATCTTCAAAAGTTGGGTCGATAATTACTGATAAAGACAATAAATTTAAAGATGCACTAGAATTCTATGGAAAGAACCTTGGATTAACATTTCAGATTGCAGATGACACACTTGACTATAACTCAGAATTAAAAATGTTTGGTAAAGAGATAGGGAAAGATTTCTTTGAGGGCAAGGTTACTCTCCCGATTATTCTATTACATCAAAAATTATCTTCAGATGAAAAATTAGTTTTAAAAAAAATATTTGAACAAAATATCAGATCTAAAGAACAATTTGACTATGTGCTTACATTGGTAAAAAAATATAATATAATTAATGAGTGTTACAAAAAAGCGGAGTTTTTTCCAATCATTATTTTCTTTAATATATTTTAATCTTTCGTGAATTCTATTTTCACCATCTAACCAAAATTCAATTTCGTGGTGTTTTAACCTCCATCCTGACCAATGATCAGGTCTTGGAACATTATTTTCATCTTTATAGAGATCTTTAAATTTTTTTATAGATTGGTTTAGCTCTTCTCTATCTTTTAAAATTGAACTCTGATTTGATGCCCATGCACCAATTCTACTTCCATAACTTCTGGATTTATAATAATTATCAGCTTCTTCATCAGAAACTTTTTCAGCAGTACCAACTATTCGAATTTGTCTGAGTAAACTTTTCCAATGAAAGCACATCGAAATGTTTGGATTCTGCTTTATAGAGTTTCCCTTATTACTATTAAAGTTAGTGTAAAAAACAAATCCATCCTCTCCATAATCTTTGAGCAATACCATTCTTACATTCGGATAACCTTTTTCGTTAATAGTGCCTAGAGCTAATGCATTTGGATCATTTATTTCTGTTTTCTTTGCCCTAAAGAATTTTTTTCGTTCATAATTTAACCAAAATAATTTATATAATAATATAATGTCTTTTAATACATTTGGAAAATTTTTTCGATTTACTACTTGGGGTGAGTCTCACGGTCCAGCAATAGGATGTGTTGTTGATGGTTGTCCTCCGAATATTAAGCTTAATATCAGAGACATTCAGTTAGAATTAAATAAAAGAAAGCCTGGTCAGTCAAAATTCACAACCCAAAGAAAAGAGGATGATAAAGTAGAAATTTTATCAGGAACATTTGAGGGCAAAACAACTGGTACACCTATCTCAATGATTATCTTCAATAAAGATATGCGTTCTAGGGATTATAAAAATATTAAAGATAAATTTAGACCTGGTCATGCTGATTATACATATTTTAAAAAGTATGGAATTAGAGATTATAGAGGTGGAGGCAGACAATCAGCGAGAGAGACTGCTTCAAGAGTGGCAGCAGGGGCAATAGCAAAACAAGTTTTGCAAAATATTATTGGGAAAAAGTACAGTGTAATTGGAGCCGTAACACAATTAGGAATACTAGGATGTGACACAGAAAAATGGAATGACAGTTTCATCACAAAAAACCCTTTATTTTGTCCTGATAAAACAGTTTTAAAATTATGGGAAAAATATTTACTTGGGATAAGAAAAGCTGGCTCATCATGTGGGGCTATTATTGAAGTAAGAGCAAGAGGTGTTCCTGTCGGATTAGGAGCTCCAATTTATTCAAAATTAGATATGGATTTAGCATCAGCAATGATGAGTATTAACGCAGTAAAAGGGGTAAATATAGGATCAGGAATGAACTCTGCTCAACTTTCTGGTGAACAAAATTCTGATGAAATGTCCCAAACAGGAAAGAAAACAAAATTTAAATCGAATAATGCTGGAGGAATTCTTGGAGGTATTTCTAGTGGTCAAGAAATAATAGTTTCTTTTGCAGTAAAACCAACTTCATCAATTCTTTCTCAAAGAAAAACAATTAATAAATTTGGAAAAAATACTTCAATTTCAGTCACAGGGAGACATGATCCATGTGTAGGTATTAGAGCAGTGCCTATTGGCGAAGCAATGATGCATTGTGTAATTCTTGATCACTACTTAATGAATAAAGCTCAATGTGGCAATTAATTAGTTTTTTTAATTAAAACTTTAGAATTTAGAGTTTCTAAAACCTTCGCTTCAATAGATTTAGCATCTAGACCAGCTTCTTTATACATTTCTTCTGGTTTATCTTGGTCTAAAAATTTATCAGGCAAAATCATTGATCTAAATTTTATATTATTATCTAATAAATTCTTTTCATTTAAGAAATGATTTACATGAGCTCCAAAACCTCCTATAGAGCCTTCTTCCAACGTAATTAGCACTTCATGATTTGTTGCAACTTGCCACATAAGATTTTCATCCAGAGGTTTTGCAAATCTAGCATCTATAATTGTTGGATTAATTCCCATTTTTTTTAAACCTTCTTCAGCCAATAAACATTCTTTTAATCTGTTACCAAAACTTACTAAGGCAACTTTCTTACCTTCTCTTATAACTCTACCTTTTCCAATATCTATTTTTTCGTTGATATCAGGTAATTCTAAACCTGCTCCATTTCCTCTTGGATATCTAAATGCACATGGTTGATTATTAATATCTACTGACGTATTGACCATTCTTACCAATTCTGCTTCATCACTTGCTGCCATAACAATAAAATTAGGTAAAGTTGATAAATATGTAATATCAAAAGCACCTGCATGAGTGGCTCCATCGGCGCCAACTAAACCAGCTCTATCAATTGCAAATCTTACTGGTAAACTTTGAATTGCAACGTCATGAACTACCTGATCATAAGCTCTTTGTAAAAATGTTGAATAAATTGCTGCATAAGGCTTATAACCCTCTGTTGCTAAACCTGCAGCAAAAGTAACAGCATGTTGTTCAGCAATTCCAACATCAAAAGTTCTGTCCGGGAAAACTTTACTAAATGCGTCCATTCCTGTCCCAGATGGCATAGCAGCAGTTATACCTACAATTTTACTATCTTTCTTTGCATGCTCTATTAATGTATTTGCAAATACCTTTGTAAAAGCAGGAGTCTTAGTTGTTGATTTTTGTTGAACTCCAGTTTGAACATCAAATTTTGTAACTCCATGATACTTATCATCAGATTTTTCAGCAAAACTATATCCTTTCCCTTTTTGAGTTTTTATATGAATTAGTATTGGACCATTATGATTGCTTTCTTTTGCATTTTTTAAAATTGGCAATAGTACATCTAAATCATGACCATCAATTGGACCAACATAATAAAAACCTAATGAATTAAATAATGTACCACCTGTGACAGCCGATCTCAAAAAATCTTCAGCCTTTCCAGCCTTTTTGCTAAATCTTTTTGAAAATGATGAAATAATCATTTTAACTGTTTCTCTGAAACTAAAATAAATCTTACCTGAAAAAATTTTAGCAAGATAAGATTTCATTGCGCCAACTGGTTTTGCAATTGACATATCATTGTCATTCAAAATTACGATCATTTTTGTTTTTGAGTCTCCAGCATTATTCATAGCTTCATATGCCATTCCTGCGCTCATGGCACCGTCACCAATAACTGCTATAACCTGATCTGATTTATTTGATAATTTATTTGCTGTTGCAATACCAAGTCCAGCAGAAATAGAAGTGGAACTATGAGCTGCACCAAAAGGGTCAAATTCACTTTCCGATCGCTTTGTAAAACCAGATAATCCACTTCCTTGTCGTAAAGTTCGTATTTTATCTTTTCTTCCTGTTAAAATTTTATGAGGGTATGATTGATGACCAACATCCCATATCAATTTGTCCTTAGGTGTGTCAAAAACATGATGAAGTGCTACTGTTAATTCTACAACACCTAAGCCCGCACCTAGATGACCACCTGTTTTTGAAACAGCATCAATCATTTCGCTTCTTACTTCTTCTGATAGAACTTTTAATTCTTCATTATTGAGTTTTTTTATATCTGAAGGAAAATTAATATTATTTAAATATTTATAATTCTGCATTTATTTATTTCTACTTAATATAAATTCAATTGTCTCTTTTAAATCACTAGCATTATTTCCATAGCTAACTAAACTATTAAATATTTCTTTTTTTAGTTTTGACGCATATTTAATAGCATTTTTATATCCTAGTAAACTTATTAATGTTGCTTTTCCCCTTTTTGAATCTTTATTTGTTTTTTTTCCTGCAGTTTTTGATGTACTGCTATAATCAATTAAATCATCTGCAATTTGAAAAAGTAAACCAATTTTTTCACCAATAATTGAGAATTTTTTTATTTGATCTTTTTTATTTGTCAAAATAACTGGAGACAAACAGCTGAATGAAAATAATTTTCCAGTCTTTTTAATCTCCATATCTATAACTTTTTGTTTAGAAACTTTTTTTCTTTCATAATTTAAATCCAAAAATTGACCTCCAGCTATTCCTTGGTGACCTGATGATTGAGATATTAGATTTATTAGGGATATTTTTTTATTGTTATTTATATTGAACTTTGGATCAGATAAAATTTCAAAAGCTAATGTCAAAAGGGAGTTTCCAGCTAAAACAGCTGTTGATTCTCCAAATTTTTTATGTGTAGTTAGTTTACCTCTTCTAATATCATCATCATCCATACACGGTAAATCGTCATGTATTAGTGAATAAGCGTGTATACATTCAACAGCTGAACTTAAATATAAAAGATATTTTTTTTCTACATTAAAAATTTTTCCAACATCAAAAATAAGCTTAGATCTTATTTTTTTTCCTCCAGGAAATAAACCATACTTAATAGGTATAATTAGATCTGTTTTTTTTTGTTTTGCTAAGTAATTTTTTAAAAATTTATTTACTTCATTAACAGTTTTAACTAATTTTTTTTTCATTTTTTTTTGAGGTTAATTCTTCAATTTTTAGCTTGGTACTTTCAGATATATTTTTTGAATCCTTTTGAAATTTTTTCTCTATTAAATTATTTAACTTTATTAAATATTGATAATCATCAATAGATTCTTCCAAATTTTTTTTACTTTCTAATTCTTGTATTAAACGATCTGCTATATCTGTGAGTTCACTCAAAGATTTTGATTCAATATCATCTGGCAAAATTTTTTCATTCATATAATAATTTGTAATATTATATGAAAATTAATGATTCAAATATTAAAAAAGCAGTAAAATATTTAAATAATAACGAATGTATTGGAATACCTACAGAAACTGTCTATGGATTAGCTGCTAATGCCTATTCTGATAAAGGCACTAAAAAAATATTTAAATTAAAAGGAAGACCTTCTGATAACCCCTTAATAGTTCATTACTATAATATTAAAGATTTGGAAAAAGATTGTGAGACAAATACTTTGTTTTATAAACTTTATAATTCATTATGCCCTGGTCCAATTACATTTATATTAAAACTAAAAAATGAAAGCAAAATTTCAAAAAACGTTACTAATAACAAAAAAACGTTAGGTGTAAGATTTCCAAGTCACCGAACCGCTAGAATATTATTAAAATCTTTAAAATATCCTTTAGCGGCACCAAGCGCAAATATTTCTGAAGGGATAAGTCCAGTGACAAAAGATGATGTATATGATGAATTTGGAGAAAAAATTAAATTTATTCTAGAAGGTGGAAGATCAAAAGTTGGTGTTGAATCTACAATAATAAGTTTAGTAAAAAAACCCCAAATTTTAAGATTGGGCGGTTTAGAGATTAAACGCAGTTAAAATAAAAAAAGATGAGGCTTTTATCCTAATCAAGAAGAAAAAAGGAAATAATAAGAATTATTTTTATTTAAGTAAGACAAATAATCTAATGGAGAGTAGTAAAAATTTGTATAAAACATTAAGAAAAATTAAGAAGTTAGGTTACAGAAAAATAGCTGTGCAAAAAATACCAAACCGAAACTTTGGATTAGTGATTAACGATAGACTTCTTAGAGCATCAAAAAAATGAAAAATTTAGTCGAAGTAAAAAATATTAAAAAAAATTATGGAAAGAATGAGGCTGTAAAAGGTATAAGCTTTAACATAAAAGAAGACGAAATTTTAGGCCTATTAGGTCCAAATGGCTCAGGCAAAACAACCACCATTGGTATGTTGTTAGGACTTTTAAAACCAACTAGTGGAGAAATTTTGATAAATGGTCAAAAATTGGAGGGAAATAGAATTGAAATCTTGGAACAAATAAACTTCATATCTCCATATATTGAATTGCCAAAAAAACTTACGGTTAAACAAAATCTAACCGTTTATGGAAAATTATATAAAATAAATAATATTAATGAGAGGATTGAATTTTTATCGGAAAAATTAAGATTGGGAGGATTACTTAATAGCATTACAGGCGAATTATCATCTGGACAAAAAAATAGAGTTAGTTTGGCAAAAGCATTAATCAATGAACCAAAAGTATTGCTATTAGATGAACCAACCGCATCATTAGATCCAGAAGTAGGTGATTTTGT
>LUMR01000836.1_pt1 | contig 13649 bp, 15 predicted proteins | sample 730041 | NCBI WGS metagenome assembly LUMR01 (sample SAMN03860258, study PRJNA289734) | marine metagenome | biome: seawater column; feature: ocean; material: water; isolation source: Red Sea water column Station 12 - depth 10m | place: Saudi Arabia: Red Sea | collected 2011-10-15 | depth 10 m | reverse complement strand
ACTCTTTTGCATTATTAACAAAAATTAAACCTGACATTAATTTTTCTTTAATATCGCAATGCGGCTTAAGCCAAAAACCTTCACGATCACATATAATTTCAACTCTAACATATGAATTAGATAAATCTTTACCAATCATTTTTGAAATCACATTATAGGTTTCCTTTGATTGAAGTTCCTTAATAAATTTTACCAAATTTGGAAATTGTGAAGCATTTTCTTTTGTGACAAAACATCTAAACTTAATTGCTTTTCCCCCAGATGCTATTCCTTCTCTAAATTCTGCCGCACCACCATCGATAGCTCTTGTTCCATCATAATTAAGATTATGTTTACTGATGTCAGGGATGTCTGCATTTTCAATTTCTTTAATTGCTTCATCACTTAAGGCATTATTGTATTCCCAATGATTAAAAGGAGATTCATATTTTTTTGAGTTATTTAAAATTGAATTAAGAAAAGTCATAATTTTGAAATCTTTTTTCTATATAACCTGCTATTCTATCAGTTTCATTAAGTTTTTTATAATCCCAACTCTCAACAGAAGAGTCTAGATTTCTTATAATATCTAAAGATTTGAACAACTCAAAAAATTTTTTGAAGCGATAATTGTTCTTAATAGCTGGCATATCAGCTACATATATAGGTTTACCTGTTATTGCAGCTTCAGATATCATGGACGTTGAGTCACAAGTTACCACTATATGGTCTGCTAACTTAAGTGATGATAAATAAGCTTTTTTATCAACATCTGAAATAATGATTTGATCCCCATTATAAAAATCTTTAGCTTTATCAATAATTCTTTGAGGTGTTCTCATTGAAGGAATAAAAATTAATTGGTAGCCATTATCAAGAAAATTTTTTTTGATTTTATGGAAAATTTCTTCAACTAAATTATCCCTAAAATCATAATATTTATTTGGACCACCAACAACAAGTACAACTACTTTTTCTTTTTGAATTTTTGGTTTTAAATAATTCAAATTTTCATCTAATTCACTTTCTCGTAGATAGTGGATGGCCCCTTTAGTTGATAATACGTTTTCACCTTTTAGATCATCATGTTCTGGAGCAATTACAAAATCGAAATTATTTAAAGATACCTTCGGATCTTGGATATGAATATTCATGATTTTATTTCCAAACTTTTTTTTTAAGAAAATTGAGGGAATTACACTTTTTCTCCCGCAAGAGATCACAACATTAAATTTTTCTAAAATATCATTTTTAAAAACAAACCTTTTAATTGGCGTGATTTTTGGGGGGATCATTTTCCAAAAATTATTCAGTTCAATTTTCTCGTGTATAAAATCTAAACCTAAAGCTTTGGCAAGTCCTTCAACTTGGCTAATCATGCCATGCATGCCCTCGGTCAATAATAAACCTTTTAATTTAGTCATTAATCACTATATAGCTTTCATATGAGTCAAAATCCAACTAAACACACAAAAGTGTTAATAATTGGGTCTGGTCCAGCTGGATATACAGCAGCTGTTTACGCGGCAAGAGCAATGTTAAATCCAATTTTAGTTTATGGTTCAGAGCCAGGTGGACAATTAACTACAACAACGGATGTTGAAAATTTTCCAGGGTTTGCTGATGTTATTCAGGGTCCTTGGCTTATGGATCAAATGAAAGAGCAAGCAAAAGCAGTTGGAACAGAAATGATTGAAGATCATATAAGTTCTGTCGATTTAAAAAAAACACCGTTTGAAGCCATTGGGGACACTGGTCAAAAATACACTGCTGATAGCATTATAATTTCAACAGGTGCACAAGCAAGATGGTTAAATTTAAAATCAGAACAAGAGTTCAGAGGTTTTGGAGTATCCGCATGTGCAACATGTGATGGTTTTTTCTTTAAAGACAAAGAAGTAGCTGTCGTTGGAGGGGGTAATGCAGCTGTTGAGGAAGCGATGTTTCTTACGAAATTTGCATCAAAAGTAAAATTAATTCACAGAAGAGATAATTTAAGAGCTGAAAAAATGCTTCAAAAAAAACTTATGGAGAATAAAAAAATTGAAATTATTTGGGATAGTGTTGTTGAAGACGTTATTGGTGATAAAGATCCAAAAAATGTTAAAGGAATTAAAATCAAGAATGTTAAAACAAATAAAATTGACGAAATTAAATTAGATGGTGTCTTCATCGCAATTGGACATGATCCAGCTACGCAATTATTTAAAAATCAGCTAAGCATGGACAAAGAAGGTTATTTGATAACTAAACCAGATTCAACTGAGACTAATGTACCAGGCGTTTATGCGGCTGGAGATGTAAAAGATAAAACATTCAGACAGGCAGTGACTGCTGCTGGTATGGGTTGTATGGCAGCACTAGAGGCTGAAAAGTTTTTATCACATTAAAGTGAAAAATAACCTTCATGTATTTTTAGGAGCAACAGTTGCTGATGCAGCTGCAAGACCATTACATTGGGTATACAATCAAAAAAAACTTAATTCCTATATTAAAGGTAAAAAAGACTTTACTTTTTTAAAAAAAAATAAAAGTCCTTTCTACAATATAAAAACTGGGAAAGTATCAGGTTATAATGAAATTGGACAAGTTATGTTTCAAACACTTCTAGAAAATTATGAAAATATAGAGAAAGAATTTAAAAAAAATATTCTGAAGAATTTTGGTCCTGGAAGCAAATATTGGAAAAATTTAAATCTCAGATCAAAATATAAAAAAGTAAAAGATTGGCGTGGTATGATCAAAGGACCATGGATACACCAAAATATTATAGAAACTGTAAAAAATATTAAATCAAATAAGAAAATTTCGGGTGGTGTAAAAGTTAATGAGTCTGATGGGTTTTGTGCTGCACTTCCATACTTTCTTTATGGTTATGATTTCAAAAGTCTAGAAAAAATCATAAGAATTGTGACTGCTTCAAAAATTAGTTTAAAATATGCATTAGCTAAATTTTATATAATTGATTTTGCTCTTAAAGGAGCCAAAGATCCAGTTCATGAATTTATTAAAAGATTTAAAAAAAATACATCATTTAAAGTTATTGTTAATGATATTAAAAAAATAAGAAGATTAAATTCAAAATTTCATCCTATCACTATTAAAAAGCTTGGTATGGCATGTAGTTATCCAGGAACTTTTAATAGTTCAATATATACAATAATTAATTCAAGAAATTATAAAGAAGCTATATTAAAAACAATAAAGGCAGGTGGTTGCAATTGCTCTAGAGCAAATTTTACTGGAGCATACTTCGCTGCATTAAAAGGATTAAATTCAATTCCAAATTCTTGGATAAAAAAAACAATTCCAGCAAAAAAGATTTTAAGTCAAAAATAATTATTTATTCAATCCTTCACAGAAAGATTTAATTCTCAACATAGCTTTTTTTAAATTATTCATTGACGTAGCATATGAAATTCTAAAATAACCATCTAAGCCAAAAGCTGATCCTTGAACGACAGCAACATTCTCTTTTTCAAGTAATTTTTGAACAAAATGAGAGTCTGTTTTTAATTTTGTTTTTTTATTTAATAATCCTTTACAACTTGGGAATACGTAAAACGCACCATTAGGAGTCAAACAATTAATTCCTTTTATATTATTAAGACTTTTAACAACAAAATTTCTCCTCTCTTTAAATGCTTTTGCTCTAGTTTTTATAAAACCCTGCTTTCCATTTAATGCCTCAACTGCTGCTGCCTGACTTATTGAAGATGGATTTGAAGTAGATTGAGATTGAATTTTTCCAATTGCTTTAATTATTTCTTTAGGACCAGCAGCATAACCTATTCTCCATCCCGTCATTGCGTATGATTTACTTACTCCATTCATACCCTGCTCCTGTTGGATTAGATGGAGAATTAAGAATTATCCATTTAGTTTTTTTAGATATTGCTTTTTTTAATTTTTTTGGAGTTAATTTAAAACCCTCCGCTGCTGTACATTTTACTATTTTTGGTTTTCCACCTGCTAATAAAACCATATCAGGATATGATACCCAAAAAGGTGCTGGTATAATTACTTCGTCACCTTTATTTAGAGTTGCCATAAAAGCATTATAAAGAACTTGTTTACCACCTGTGCCAACAGTTATTTGATCTAAAGAGTAGTTCAGTTTATTTTCTCTTTTGAATTTTTTGATGATAGCCTTTTTAAGTTCAGGCGTGCCATCAACAGCAGTGTACTTCGTGTCTCCCCTTTTGATAGCTTTGATCGCTGCATTTTTTATATTTACTGGAGTATCAAAATCCGGCTCCCCAGCACCAAGACCAATTACATCTTTTCCGGCTGCTCTTAATTCTCTTGCTTTCTGAGTAACGGCAATTGTTGGGGATGGCTTAATTCTTTTTAAACTGTCTGATATTATGCTCATTGAAATATAAATTAGATATTCAGAGTAAAAACCCAAAAATCAGTGGAAAACTTGAAGGTGGTAAAAAATTTAAAATTAAATCTGATTTTAAACCTGCAGGCGATCAACCCGATGCAATTAAAAAATTAGTAAATGGTGCGAATAAAGAGGAATTTAATCAAGTATTACTCGGTGTGACTGGTTCGGGCAAAACATTTACAATGGCCAAAGTAATTGAGGCCACTAACAGACCAGCATTAATTTTAGCTCCTAATAAAACACTTGCTGCACAGCTATATGGTGAAATGAAAACTTTTTTTCCTGATAATGCTGTAGAATATTTTGTATCTTATTACGATTACTATACTCCAGAGGCTTACGTTCCAAGATCAGATACATACATTGAAAAAGAAGCATCGATAAATGAGCAAATAGACAGGATGAGACATTCCGCAACAAGATCTCTTTTGGAGAGGGATGATGTTTTAATTGTAGCCAGTGTGTCATGTATTTATGGGCTAGGTTCCGTTGAAGCTTATAGTAAGATGACTTTAACACTTCAAAAAAATTATGATTACAACAGAGAACAAATTATTAAGTCTTTAGTTGCATTACAATATAAAAGAAATGATCAAAATTTTTATAGAGGTACCTTTAGAGCTCGGGGTGAATATCTAGAAATCTTTCCATCTCATTTAGAGGATCGAGCATGGAGATTAAGCTTATTCGGAGACAAACTTGAACAAATTGAGGAATTTGATCCATTAACTGGAGATAAAGTTAGAGACTTAAGCCTCGTAAAAGTCTACGCTAATAGTCATTATATCACTCCAAAACCCACCATTGAACAAGCGATAATAAATATAAAAAAAGAATTAGATATAACTCTTAAAAAACATAAAGCTGAAAATAAATTACTAGAGGCACAAAGATTAGAGGAAAGAACCAAATTTGACCTGGAAATGATTGAAGCAACGGGCTCGTGCGCGGGAATAGAAAATTATTCTAGATTTTTATCAGGGAGAAAACCAGGTGAACCACCTCCTACATTATTTGAATACTTTCCAGACAACACTTTAATTTTCGTCGATGAGTGTCACGTAACTGTTCCACAACTTAATGGAATGTATAAAGGAGATAGATCAAGAAAAAGTACTTTAGCAGAATATGGTTTTAGACTTCCATCTTGTATGGACAATAGGCCTCTTAAATTTGAGGAATGGGATTTAATGAGAACACAAACAGTATTTGTCTCTGCAACACCAGGACCTTGGGAATTAGAACAAACGAAAGGTAAATTTATCGACCAAGTCATAAGACCAACAGGCTTGATTGATCCACCTGTAGAAATAAGGCCTGCAAAAAACCAAGTTGATGATTTAATGCATGAGTGCAAAAAAGTGATTGAAAATAATCATAGAGTTTTAGTGACAACTCTTACAAAAAAAATGGCTGAAGATTTAACAGAGTATCTCCATGAAAATGGTGTAAAAGTGAGATATCTACATTCCGATATTGATACCCTTGAAAGAATAGAGATCATGAGAGATCTAAGAATGGGAGTTTTTGATGTTCTCGTAGGAATTAACTTATTAAGAGAAGGTTTAGATATTCCAGAATGTGCTTTAGTTGGAATTTTAGATGCAGATAAAGAGGGTTTTTTAAGATCAGAAACTTCATTAATTCAAACTATAGGTAGGGCCGCTAGAAACGTCGATGGCAAAGTAATTCTTTATGCAGATAAAGAAACTAAAAGTATAAAAAAAGCAATTCAAGAAACTGAAAGAAGAAGAAAAATTCAATTAGATTATAATAAAAAACATAAAATTGATGCGAAGACTGTAAAAAAAGAAATTAATGATATTTTGGAAAGTGTTTATGAAAAAGACTACGTTAAAATTAGCGAAGGCTCAAATGTTGGAGGAAATCTTAAAAAACACTTGAAAGCTTTAGACAAAAAAATGAAGGAAGCAGCGTCAAATCTAGAATTTGAAGAAGCAGCTAAAATTAGAGATGAGATTAGAAAATTAGAAAGTACAGAGCTAGAGATCACATTAAATCCAAAAATAAGACAATATGATGTAAAAAATAAACTTTATCCAAAAGGTAGATCGACAATGGGAATGCCAGGAACTAAGGTTACTAAAAAAAAAGATAAAAAATGGAAGCACAGAGGATAATAATTACTGGTGGAGCAACTAGAATAGGTGCTGCAATAGCTGAAAAATTATCAGGACCAAATAAACAAATTATAATTCATTATAATAAATCAAAAGCAAAAGCTGAAAATTTAAAAAAGAAACTTCAAAATTATGGGTCTAAAATTTATTTGGTAAAAGGAAATCTTAGTAAAGAAAAAGATGTCATGAAAATTGTGAAGTTTGCTAAATCAAAATTAAAATATTTTGATTGTCTAATCAACAATGCATCTTTATTCGAAAATGATAAACTAGAAAACTTTAGTTCTAAAAGTTGGGAAAATCATATTTCAACAAATCTTAAAGCTCCTGCTATTTTATCAAAAGAATTCTCAAAAAATATCAGGGGAAAAAATAACAATATTATTAACATTATTGATCAACGAGTATTTAAATTAACTCCATATTTTTTTTCATACACAATAAGTAAAACTGGACTTTATACTCTTACAAAAACTAGTGCTATGAGTTTAGCACCCAATATAAGGGTAAACGGTATAGCGCCAGGACCAACAATTAAAAATAAAAGACAATCCGAAAAACACTTTAAAAATCAATATTTAGCAACCCCTCTCAAAAAACAAGTTGATGTAAAAGAGATTTGTGATGCAGTTGACTTTTTTATTAAAAACAGCTCTATTACTGGTCAAATTTTAGCTATAGATAGTGGTCAAAGTTTAAACTGGCAAACACCAGATATAATGAGAGGTAAAGAGTGAAAAAAAATAATCTTAAAATTGTAAAAATTGATAAGTCCAAAAGCTTATTTAATTATGAGAAAAAGATTCTTATCAATGAATTAATTTTAGATTTAAAACTTGGATACTACGATTTTGAAAAAGAAAAACCTCAAAAAGTTAAGTTTAGCCTTGAAATTGACTATCAAGATAAAAAGCCTTCAAATGACAAAGATATTAAATCTATTGTCAACTACAGCACAATTGTCAAATTAATTACAAAACTAGTAAAAAAGAAACATTATAATTTTTTAGAAACACTTGCAGAGTCTGTTTTTGATGAATTGTTTAAGGATAAAAGGATTGCAAAAATAATGCTCAAAATTGAAAAATTAGAAATTTTAAAACAATGCTCATCAGTTGGTATACAAATTACCAAAAAAAGAAGTCATGATAAGTTCTGAAATTGGAAAAGAAGTAATTAAAAAAGAACTACCATTAATACCGAAGCTACCTGGCGTTTATCGCATGCTTAACGATAAAGGAGAAATTCTTTATGTTGGTAAAGCAAAAAATTTACCTAATAGACTTAAAAGTTATATTGCAGAAAAAAACCATATTATAAGAACAGAGAGAATGTTGTCTCAAACAAAAAAACTTGAGATTACTACGACCTCGAATGAAAGTGAGGCTTTACTGCTTGAAGCCAACTTAATTAAAAAGCACAAACCAAAATTTAATATTTTACTTAGAGATGATAAATCTTTTCCTTTTATATTTATTGGTAATAAAGATGTCTGGCCTCAGATAAGACGACACAGAGGAAAAAAAACCAAGGAAGGTTTTTATTTTGGTCCATTCGCATCTGCTGGCTCAGCAAATTGGACTATAAAGATGATACAAAAAATTTTCCATTTAAGAGTATGCGATGATACAGTTTTCAAAAATCGAGAACGACCATGCATTCTTTATCAAATTAAAAGGTGTTCTGGACCTTGCGTTGGATATGTCGAAAAGGAAGACTATAAGAAAACTGTTGATGATGCGATAGAGTTCGTTTCAGGAAAATCAAGAAAAATTCAAAAAAGTCTTTCAGATCAGATGGAAAAAGCTAGTGAAGATTTAGATTTTGAGAAAGCTGTAATTTTGAGAGATAGAATAAAATCATTAAATATTATTCAATCTTCCCAAAGAATCAATGAAGCAAATTTAATCGAGGCCGATGTGATTGCAGGTTATAAAGAGTCTGGAAAAACTTGTATTCAGGTTTTTTTTTATCGTTCAAAACAAAATTGGGGTAACCAGGCATTTTTTCCAAAACATGATCCAGATGAAAGTCTAAGTAACATACTTAATTCTTTTGTTTCACAATTTTATGAAAATAAAAGTGTGCCTTCATCGATAATAATTTCCGAAGAAATAAAAGAAAAAAATCTGATTGAAAAAACTCTCTCTAAAAAAGAGGGTAAACAAGTAAACTTATCTGTTGCAAAAAAAGGGTCAAAACTAAAAGTTATCAATCAAGCAACCAAAAATGCAAAAGAAAGTTTAAATCGAAAACTTTATGAAAGTCAGAATAATAGAGAATTATTTGACTCAGTTGCGAGTAAATGCCTTAATTGCATTCGGTGAAGAAGGTTTTATTAAGAAAAGATATCGAAAATTTAACATTAAATTAAAAAAGAATGAACAAGATGATTATGGAATGATGCGAGAAGTATTGAACAGAAGGTTTAAAAGAGCAATTCAAGAAAAAGACAATTATCTCTCCTTTCCTGATTTAGTAATAGTTGATGGCGGAAAAGGTCAATATTCTGTTGCAAGAGACTCTTTAAGAGGTATTAGTAAGTCTTTGTTAGACCAGATTGAGGGCATTGGATCTATCAGAAAAAGGGCTTTATTAAATCATTTTGGATCTGCTCGAGCAGTAGAGTCTGCCAGTCTAGATGAAATAAAATCAGTTGATGGTGTTGAGGAAAAAGTTGCAAAAAAGATATATAACTTCTTTCACGAATAGAGATTATGCTTAGAAAAATACCAAACATATTAACTGTCGGTAGAATTTTAATTGTACCCTTTTTTGTTTTAGCTTTCTATTTACCTGGATTTTACGGAGATCTAACTGCTTTAGTGTTATTTATAATTGCATCATTTACAGATTTTTTAGATGGAATGTTGGCTAGACTACTTGGAGAAGAGTCTAAATTGGGAGAATTATTAGATCCAATAGCAGACAAAATTATTGTAGCTGCAGCTCTAATTTTATTAGTTATGGATGGCACAATTAAAAATTATGAGGTTATTGCTGCAATTATAATTTTAACAAGAGAAATATTAATATCTGGTCTTAGGGAATTTTTAGCAAAAGGTAAAATTAAACTACCTGTCTCTAATCTAGCAAAATTAAAAACAGTTTTACAAATGGTCTCAATTGGTCTTTTACTTTCTGGAGATACGGGAAATAAAATTATCAATTTTCAAGACTATAATGCTCAAACTATTGGTATAATTTTATTATGGCTATCAGCAGCTTTGACTTTGTTCACGGGTTATGAGTACATACGTAAAGGAATAGACCACGCTATATCAGAAGACAATAAAGATTAGGCAGCTTTTTTCTTTTTAACCAAAGCTAAATAACTCTCATTTAAATCAATTATCAAATCGCAAACTTTAAATTGATAATCTGCAATAGTAGATACAGGGGTTACTTCAGCTGCAGTGCCTGTTAAAAAACATCCAACGAAATCTTTTAATTCTTCTGGTTTTATTTTGTAGCTCACCATTTTTATCTTTGAAAAAAATATTTGCTCCAGTTGCTTCTGCAATATTATCCTCATGATCTAACATAAGTGAGTCTGTATAACCTTGCTTTTCAGCTTCGTGTTTTGAAAGGGTACAAATCATATATAATCCAGAAGCTTTTGTGTCCCAAGGAATAGTATTAGGGGCGGGTCTTCGCCAGTTTGAAATATTTAATTTGATACCTTCAACCTTAAGTTTAGGATCAAAATATGAACCCCACTCCCAAGTTGCAATTGCTACATGAATTTTTGTTTGCTGAGCTGAAATAGCCATCATTTCACTACCTCTCCAAACTACGGGTCTAACATATCCATTCTCTACTTTTTGAGTAGAAATTATTTTATTGCTCGCTTTATTAATTTCATCTTCGCTATATGGTATTTCAATTCCCATTCTCTTTGCGGAGTAAAATAATCTTGAAGTATGTTCTTCTAATTTAAAAATTGAACCATCATACACACGTTCTCCCTCGAAAACACAGCTTGCATAATGTAATCCATGGCTGAGAACATGAACCTTAACATCAGACCAATCGACTAATTCGCCATTGTACCATATTTTACCTGATCTTTTATCGTAGGGTATCATTATGAAATAAAAAAATTCTTACTGAAAAAATATCTTTGTATCTGTAATATGTCAATATAACTTACCAATAATGAAACAACTTTTATATTTGAAAGACGATCAATTAAAAGATTTGATCGAAAAGCTTTTTATAGGTTACAGAGAAACATTTTCAGACTCAAAAAAGATATTAAATAAGTATAAAATTGGCCTAGCACACCAAAAAGTTATTCATTTGTTATCCATGTATGAAGGGATCACTATTTCAGAATTGCTTAAAAGACTTAAAGTAACCAAGCAAAGCCTTAATAGAGTTTTAAAAGATCTAATTAAACTAGACATAATAATTTTTAAAAAAGATGAGCAGGATACAAGAATAAAACATGTATTTCTTAATGATAAAGGAAAAAAAATATTTAATGAAATTTTTGAAATTCAAAAAAAAAGAATTCACAGCGCGTTACTTAACTCAAGCTCAGAAGAGGTCATTAACTTTGACAACGTTTTAAAAAAAATAATTAATGGATAATTTTGTAGCTCATATTTTAGTTGTTGATGATGATGAAGGTATCAGAACTCTTGTTAAAAAATATTTAAATGAAAATAATTACCTTGTTACAACTGCAAATAGCGCAGAAGATGCTTTTGAAAAAATACAAATAATCAAATTTGACCTAATCATACTAGATATTATGATGCCTGGAAAAAGTGGCTTAGAGTTTATTAAAGAAAATCAAAAAAAATTGGATACACCTGTGATTTTATTAACTGCGAAAGGTGAAGCAAATGAAAGAGTTGAGGGTTTAGAAGTTGGTGCTGATGACTATCTTCCAAAACCTTTCGAACCTAAGGAGTTAATATTGAGAATTCAAAATATAATTCGAAAAACAAAAAAAAGTGATCAAAAACGTGTAATACAATTTGAAAATATTAAAATTGATTTGAATAAACAACTTATTGTAAAGAAAAATACAGAATACAAAATTAACAACACAGAGAAAAAAATTTTAGAAAAAATGATTAATAATCCTGGTAAAACTTTTTCACGGGAAGATATTGGTATTTTAACTGAGCTTGATAAAGAGAGATCAATAGATGTTATTATCACAAGACTTAGAAAAAAAATTGAAATTGATCCAAAAAATCCAAAGTTTTTACAAACAATAAGAGGAGCTGGATATGTTCTATGGATTGAGTAAATTTTTTAAAAATATACTTCCTAAAAGATTATTTTACAGAGCTTTATTAATTGTTGCTGTTCCAGTCATAGTTTTACAATTGGTAATAACTATTGTTTTTTTTGATAGCCTTTGGATCAAGACAAACAAAGGTATGACTAAAGCGTTAGTAAATGAAATTAATACTTTCATAGAAGTTTATTCTGATGAAATTTATAAAAAAGATGAAATAAAAAATGTTTTTTCAGTTTACCAGGATTTAAATATAGATTTTATAGATAATGAAAAATTTACTTATATTGTTGATGAAAGATGGTTTAGCCCAATAGATAGAACTTTAAGAAGGGAACTTAAGTCAAAGTTTGGAAATGGAAATTATTGGTTTGATACAACCTCATACAAAGAGTTAATTGATATTAGAATAAAATATCAGTCTGGGTATTTTAAGTTTTTAGTTCCAAGAGATAGAGTGACGACTTCCTCGGCTCGTATCTTTGCACTTTGGATAACAGTTCCTGCAATCATAATGATTTTAATTTCATTAATTTTTCTAAAAAATCAAACTAGACCAATAACTAATCTTGCAAAAGCAGCTGAAAAATTTGGTCGGGGAGAAGAAATTGATGAATTTAAACCCTCTGGTGCAGCAGAAATCAGACAAGCTGGTTATGAATTTGATAGAATGAGAAAAAGAATTTTAAGACATCTTAATCAAAGATCAGAAATGTTATCTGGCATTAGCCACGACTTAAGAACTCCTTTAACAAGAATGAAATTACAAATAGCATTTATAAAAGATAAAGAATTAAGTAAAAAATTATCCGAGGACATTAACGAAATGGAAAAAATGCTCAATGAATATTTGCAATTTACGAGCTCGTCATACCTTGAAAAAGATGAAGAATTTAATATTAGCGAATTAGTTGATGAAATAGTTAAAAAATATGAAAATGAAAATATATCATCCAAAATTACACCTAGAATTTATATAAGTGGTAGAAAAAACTTAATCAAAAGATGTGTTAATAATCTTATAGATAATGCAATTAAATACGCGGAAAAAGTAAATGTAGATATTACTAAAAGTAGTAACAACTTATTCATTAAAATTGAAGACAACGGACCAGGTATACCTGAAGCAGAATATGATAATGTTTTCAAACCTTTTTACAAAATTGATAAAGGTCGAGCTGAAACAAAATCAAGCGTTGGACTTGGATTATCCATAGCTTCGGACATTATCAGATCCCACGGGGGAAATATTAAATTAGCTAAGTCACCAATGGGTGGTTTAGAAGCTAAGATCTTTTTGCCTTTTTAGTTTTCTTTTTTTTTGTAAGTTTTAATTGATCAATTTTTTTTTCTAAATTTTCAACTCTTTTTGAAAGAACTTCAAACTCATCTTTACTTGTTAACTTCATTCTAAAAACTATTTCATCTCTTTTAGATTTTAAAATAGTCATAATTTCATTGGCTATATCTTTTGACGATACTAAGCCTTGTTCAAATAATTTAGCAAGTTTTTCAATTACAAACTTTGAGTTTTTCATATATTAATCTAATAACTTATTATAATTATAACTTATATTTAAAAATAAAAATGTTCATTAATAATTTTGACCCAGTCGCATTTCAAATTTTTTCATTTGAGATTAGATGGTATTCTTTAGCTTATATTGTTGGTATTTTATTAGGGTGGTTTTTAAGTAAAAAATTTTTTATTTCTGAACTGAAAGTAAGGGAAAAATTTGACGATTACTTAACTTATCTAATTTTAGGTTTAATTATTGGTGGTAGATTGGGGTATGTTGCATTTTATAACTTTGAATTTTATATCAATAATTTATTAGATATCTTTAAAATTTGGCAGGGTGGTATGTCATTTCATGGG
>LUMR01000326.1_pt1 | contig 13815 bp, 14 predicted proteins | sample 730041 | NCBI WGS metagenome assembly LUMR01 (sample SAMN03860258, study PRJNA289734) | marine metagenome | biome: seawater column; feature: ocean; material: water; isolation source: Red Sea water column Station 12 - depth 10m | place: Saudi Arabia: Red Sea | collected 2011-10-15 | depth 10 m | reverse complement strand
ATAGATTGGATTAAACCCTTCACAAAAATTAAAGACGTGTCATACGAGCACCCCTCTGTTTCAATAAAATGGTTTGAAGATGGTGAACTTAATGTTTCTGCCAACTGTATCGACCGACATCTAGAAAAACGCGGGAACCAGACAGCGATTGTTTGGGAGGGAGATAACCCAGCAGAAAGTAAACATGTCACTTATAAAGAATTGCATCATCAAGTTTGCAAACTTGCAAATGTGTACAAAAACTTGGGTGTCTCTAAGGGCGACCGCGTAGTTCTATATATGCCGATGATACCAGAGGCTGCCTATGCTATGCTAGCATGCGCCAGAATTGGAGCTATCCACTCTATAGTTTTTGCTGGCTTTTCGCCAGAGGCATTAGCCGCCAGAGTTGAGGGCTGCAAAGCCTCACTAATAGTTACGGCTGATGAAGCTCCAAGGGGTGGGAAAAATACTCCCTTAAAAGCCAATGTAGATAAAGCTTTGGAAATCTGTGGTGACGTTAAAACTCTCGTAGTTGAAAGAACTGGAGGGAATGTATCCATGAAAGATGGTCGAGATACATCTTTCAATGCAGCAATGAAGGAGGCATCAGAAAAATGTGAGCCAACAGTGATGAATGCTGAAGACCCACTATTTATTCTTTATACTTCTGGCTCGACCGGCGCCCCCAAAGGTGTCCAACATTGTTCCGGTGGTTACCTGGTGTGGGCATCAATGACCCATGAATATGTTTTTGACTATCATGATGGTGATATTTATTGGTGCACGGCAGACGTTGGATGGGTAACCGGCCACAGCTACATTGTTTACGGACCTCTAGCGAATGGGGCGACAACACTGATGTTTGAAGGTATTCCAACTTTCCCTGATGCATCTAGGTTTTGGCAGGTCTGCGAAAAACATAAGGTAAACCAGTTTTATACTGCTCCTACTGCTATTCGCGCTTTGATGGGCCAAGGCAATGAGTTTGTAGAAAAATGTGACCTGTCATCTTTGAAGGTTTTAGGGACTGTTGGCGAGCCTATAAATCCTGAGGCATGGAATTGGTATAATGAGGTTGTTGGTAAAGGAAATTGTCCAATTGTTGACACGTGGTGGCAAACTGAAACTGGCGGGCACCTTTTAACTCCCCTTCCAGGAGCTACAGACACAAAACCGGGTTCTGCAACCAATCCATTTTTTGGCATTGAGCCAGTAATTTTAGACCCTCAAACAGGCAAAGAATTATCCTCTCCTGAAGCAGAAGGCGTTTTGTGTATTAAAGATAGTTGGCCAGGACAAATGCGTACTGTTTACGGAGACCATGATCGCTTCGTCAAAACGTACTTCAGCGATTATAAAGGATATTATTTCACTGGTGATGGCTGCCGTCGCGATAGTGATGGTTATTACTGGATTACTGGTCGCGTCGATGACGTAATAAACGTATCGGGTCATAGAATGGGAACCGCAGAAGTGGAAAGTGCACTTGTTGCCCATCCTAAAGTTTCAGAGGCAGCAGTTGTCGGCTTTCCCCACAATATTAAAGGGCAAGGTATCTATTGCTATGTCACACTCATGTCTGGAGAAACACCTACAGAAGAACTGAGGCTGGAATTAAGGAACTGGGTTCGTAGTGAAATCGGACCTATTGCTTCACCGGATCTGATCCAATGGGCACCTGGCTTACCTAAGACCAGATCTGGTAAAATTATGCGGCGAATACTGAGAAAAATCGCAGAGAATGATTACGGTGCTTTAGGCGACACATCGACATTGGCAGAGCCTGCCGTTGTAGATGGTTTGATTATAAATAGAATGAACGATGCTTAAAAGATACAACCCAATTTCCAACAATCTGAAAAGTTAGTCAGCCTTGGAAATTTTGCTTAAATTTTCTCTTAGGGTTGTTTTTAAAACTTTCCCATAATTATTCTTGGGTAGCTCGCTGACTTGGATATATCTTTTAGGCCTCTTAAACCGGGCAATGTGCTCAAGACAATGTTTGTCCAAAACTTGTGACGAAATTTGATAGCCCTTTTCTGCCACAATGAACGCCACGACTTCTTCACCCCATTCGTCACTTTCGCTTCCAACAACTGAAGCTTCACTTACAGTTTCGTGGAGAAGCAAGATTTCTTCAACCTCTCGAGGGTATATATTTGATCCACCAGAAATAATCATATCTTTAGAACGATCGTGCATAGTAATGTAGCCGTCTTCATCGATTGAACCCATATCTCCCGTCAAAAGCCAGCCGTTTACAATTGTTTTTGAGGTAGCCTCCTTATTATCCCAGTAACCTGGCATAACAAGCTCACCTCTCACCATAATTTCGCCAATCTCTCCAGGGGTCATTGCGACCCCCTCTTTATTTCCTATTTTAACTTCAACAGCAGATTGAGCGTAACCAACTGACTGTAAACGCTTCTTCCATTTTTCAGAGTCTCTATCTGAGACTTCAAATCTAGGTAGAACGGTTATACCCATAGGACATTCACCTTGTCCGTACACTTGAATAAATAATGAACCAAACTGCTCTACTGCCTCAATTATATCTGATAAATACATGGGTCCTCCCGCATATACGATTGTGCGGATCCCATCTCCATCATAACCATTCTTCCTAGAGAAAGTTGTTAACCGTTTTACCATGGTAGGAGCAGCAAACATATGAACATTTTGTAATGTTTCAGCCAAACTAAAAATTTCTTCTTCGTCAAAGCCACCACTCACAGGTATTGCATGTCGAGCCCCTGCTAACACATGCATGATGCTGTACAAACCTGCTCCATGTGACATTGGTGCAGCATAAAGCGTGGTATCGGAAGGATAAACTTGGTCAACATCGGCAAAGTATGAAAGTGCCATAGTCTTTATCATACCATGAGTTATCATAACGCCTTTGGGTCTACCGGTAGTACCAGAAGTATAAAATAACCAAGCTAAGTCAGTAGATGAGCGCTTTACCGGTGGAATATGAATATTTGAGTCAAATTGCTGCCACTTTGGGTTGAATACAGTAACACCAGGAAAATTTATTTCAGAAATTGAACTCTCCTCACATAAAACGTAAGCACACCCGGCATTTTCTAAAATCCAACCTACTTCTTTTGTGTGAAGCTTAGAATTGATAGGTAAAATAACTGCCCCAATTGACCAGACTCCATAGAATGCAATTAAATATTCTGGGCAGTTGCGCATATATACCGCAACTCGATCGCCTGGTTTGATACCTTCATTTTCTAAATGAGATCTTAGGGCACAAACAGCTAGCCAGAATTCCTTGTAAGTCGCAAGGCATTCAGAACCCAGAAATATAGCTTGCCGGTTTGGGTGTCTTGCGGCAGTTCGTTCTAGCCAGATAGCAAGGTTCATGTCATAGGGCCTGCATAATTAGGTTTTATAAGTCTTACTAGCTTAATATATTAAATATTCTACACAACAGACTAAACATTTTACCAAATTAATATTTTTGGAAACACAAATTAAAATCAATTTTTTCGAGAAGTTTCGCAGCAAGTTCTTTTCACAGGGCCGAGCATGTCATATACAGGCGTAAACGGCTGGTGGTACAGCAAAAGGGACAAGAGGGCAAAATGGCAAAAAGTAATACCAACAAAGATGTGGATTTCATCGAAGCTTTAGCAGGACTGCTTCGCCAACATGACTTAAATGAAGTTGAGGTAAGCAGGGAGTATGGAAAAGATGACAGCTTAACCAAGCAATATTCCTCAGGCAATATCAACACCCGCCGCCCCAACAGCGCCTGTACAACCTACACAATCGCAACAGCCAGCTGATGATCCAGTAACACATCCAGGTGCTGTTACATCGCCTATGGTGGGCACAGTATACATGCAGCCCGAGCCAGGCGCTCCCGCTTTTATAACAGTTGGCGCCTCTGTTTCAGAGGGAGATACTCTACTCATAGTTGAAGCAATGAAGACAATGAACCAGATCCCTGCCCCAAAATCTGGAGTAATAAAGAGAATATTAGTTGAAGATGGGGCAGCCGTAGAATTTGGCGCACCACTCGTTATTGTCGAATAGGACAGGCAATGTTCAATAAAATTCTAATCGCAAATCGCGGAGAAATTGCTTTACGAGTTATTCGCGCGTGCCGCGAAATGGGGATCAAATCTGTAGCAGTACACTCCACTGCAGATAGCGATGCAATGCATGTTCGAATGGCTGACGAAAGTGTTTGTATCGGCCCCGCGGCAGGAACTGCAAGCTATCTATCAATGCCGGCAATAATAGCTGCATGCGAAATTACTGGAGCTGAAGCAATTCATCCTGGTTATGGTTTTTTGTCTGAGAATGCAAAATTTGTTCAAATAGTCGAAGATCACAGCCTAGTTTTTATTGGCCCAACGGCAGAGCACATTCGCATTATGGGAGACAAAATTACAGCTAAAGACACAATGAAGGACCTTGGTGTGCCATGTGTCCCAGGTTCAGACGGTGGTGTTCCCGACGTAAATACCGCTAAAAAAATTGGCGCTGAAATAGGCTATCCCGTTATAATTAAGGCTACAGCTGGAGGCGGCGGCCGGGGAATGAAGGTTGCAAAAACAGAAGGCGAGATGGAGCAGGCCTTTATGACGGCCAGAGCCGAGGGCAAAGCAGCCTTTGGAAATGATGAAGTTTATATTGAAAAGTATTTAACGACGCCTAGACATATAGAAATCCAAGTCTTTGGTGATGGAAAAGGTACAGCAGTCCACCTAGGCGAAAGAGATTGCTCACTACAAAGGCGTCATCAGAAAGTTTTCGAAGAAGCTCCGGGGCCTTGCATAACCCCTGAAGAGCGAGAAAAAATAGGTAAAATTTGTGCAGATGCAGTGGCCAAAATAAATTATATTGGAGCGGGTACCATAGAGTTTCTTTACGAAAATGGGGAATTCTATTTTATAGAGATGAATACTAGGCTCCAAGTTGAACATCCAGTTACCGAAAGCATTTTTGGTGTGGACTTGGTTCGAGAGCAAATCCGCGTAGCATCTGGCTTGGATATGAGCTTTGGACAAAAAGATCTAACAATTAACGGGCATGCAATAGAGGTAAGAATAAATGCTGAAAAATTACCAAACTTTGCACCTTGCCCTGGAAAAATTACCGCATATCACGCACCTGGTGGCTTAGGTGTTAGAATGGACAGTGCGATTTATGACGGTTATTCGATACCCCCATATTACGACAGTTTAATTGGGAAACTGATAGTACATGGTCGCGACAGAAAAGAAGCTTTGGCCAGATTGTACGGAGCCTTATCAGAGATAATTATCGACGGAATAGATACGACAATACCTCTCTTTGACGCTTTATTAAGAGAAGAGGATATTAATAATGGTTCATATAATATCCATTGGTTAGAGCAGTGGTTAGAAAAAAACTTAGCTGAACCAAATTAATGTAGGAATTAACCAGAAGTTTTATTTCGAGGGTAAAAGTGATTAACTATTTGTCACCTGAAGTTCTCCTGTTTGCATACCAGCAAGGTCTTTTTCCAATGGCCGAAAGCCGTGATGCTAAACAAATCCAATGGATCCAACCCAAAAAGAGAGGAATATTTCCAAGTATGGAAAGACAGCCAATTGATTGGGGGTGTGTATGGAGTTGCTATAGGTGCTGCCTTTTTTGGTGAAAGTATGTTTTCTGAGGTATCCAATGGATCAAAAATAGCTTTGGCATACTTACATGATAGACTCTTAAAAACTGGATTTTTATTATTTGACACACAATTTTTAACGGAGCATTTAGCGAGTCTGGGTGCTATAGAAATTACTCAGGATGAGTATTTAAAAAAACTAGAAACATCATTAAACAAAAATGCTAAGTTTGTAGATACTAACTATTCAGTGGATGTTGAAACCATCGCACACCGAAGTACCCAAACATCATAACGCGCATCTTCTAAAGGGTTCAGTGCAGGTGATGAAGCAACCATCCATCCTCTAAATATTTCACTTTCAGATTTTTCTTTAAAAATTTTGAGGTGAGCGAAAGCGTCACCAACTGGATTGCTAACTGGATAACGACATTCTGAAAGAGTAATTGAAAGTTTCCAAAGTGAATATGTATCGCCAGATTTGAGTCCAAAATCGACCACTTCTCCACTAACTTTATCCAAACCTCTTAATAAAGCGCCATCAGCTATATTGGTTTCTTCTTTTGCATTTGCAAAAGACAGTGGGGATAAGAAAAAAATAACAAGTAATAAAAGCTTGCTCAATTATCGCTTCCTGAAACAAATTTCAGCAGCAAGGAAACCAAGCTCACAGAACCCTGCGTGTCGAGGAACTCGTCACCAGGCTGCATGTAGTCATAAGAGGCACCAGGAATGATTTCTATAAAATTTCCACCCAGCAAACCCTCTGAACTAACGGTCAAGGCACTGTCATCTGGAATATCTATTTGATTTTCGATAGCCAGTTTGGCTTCAGCTCGATAAGTCTCAACATTGAGAGATAAGTCGCTTACGGTACCAACTTTTACACCGGCTAGGCGAACATCCGTCCCTACATGTATTCCATCAGCAGATCTAAAATCCGCTATTAAATTATAGTGTTTTGAGTTTGACAGGGAAAGACTAGTGGTCTGATAAACAAAAACAATAAAGCCTAAAGCAACAGCAAGCACAACTGCCCCAATTATTACCTCAAGTTTGTTTTCTTTCATTTATTTACTCCGGGCTCCACGCCTCGTAATCCTGTCGCTCTTTAAGATTTTTCCGCTTTAAAGAACCAGATGGTTTATATGATGCGAGACTACCCGTAACATTTGGCTTATGAGAAATTTCCCATGATTTCCTAGGCAGCGGCTTTTCAGTTGGTGGCTCATCCCATGTTTTATGCAACCAGCCATGCCATTCAGCACTTATCCGGCTGGCTTCAACCTCACCATTATAAATAACCCATCTACGATTATCATGCTTATCTTTGAAAAATACATTACCGGCGTCGTCTTCACCCACTTTGACGCCCTTGCGCCAAGTATAGAGCTGTGTTCCTAAAGTTTGGCTATTCCACCATGTTGTGGCCTTAGAAAGCACGCTAAATACACCCATAATAAACTCCAATGATCTCAAATCTTTTATGCAATAGAAATTGAAAAACGTCCATATGCTTGGGAAAGCAAATTATGCAGATTGGTCTTCTTTTTGATTTTCCGCGTAGATCATGAGGGGACTTGTCTCAGAACTTACAGCCTCTTCGTTAACAACTACCTCTGTCACTTCATCCAGACCGGGCAAATCAAACATTGTGTCTAGTAATATATCTTCAAGAATAGACCTCAATCCTCGAGCTCCAGTTTTTCTCTCAATAGCTCTTTTTGCGATCGCATTTAAAGCATCGTCAGTAAAAGTTAACTTAGTATCCTCTAACTCAAAAAGCCGTTGATATTGTTTTACTAAGGCATTTTTAGGTTGAGTAAGTATTGTGACCAAAGCATCTTGGTCTAAGTCTTCTAGAGTGGCTAAAACAGGCAATCTCCCCACAAATTCGGGAATTAATCCAAACTTAAGTAGATCTTCAGGTTCTAAATCCTTAAATATTTCCCCTACGCCACGCTCATCATCGTCACGCACATCTGCGCCAAAACCCATAGCGCTACCCTTGCCACGCTGAGCAATTATTTTATCAAGGCCTGCAAATGCACCGCCACAGATAAACAAAATATTAGTCGTATCAACTTGCAAGAACTCTTGTTGAGGGTGCTTTCTTCCACCTTGAGGAGGAACACTCGCCACTGTCCCTTCCATAAGTTTTAATAAAGCTTGCTGAACACCTTCACCAGATACGTCTCTTGTAATTGAAGGATTTTCAGATTTGCGGGTGATCTTATCAACCTCATCAATGTAGACAATTCCCCGTTGAGCACGCTCAACGTTATATTCTGAGGCTTGTAAAAGCTTTAAAATTATATTTTCAACATCTTCACCTACATATCCGGCCTCTGTGAGTGTGGTCGCATCGGCCATAGTGAAGGGAACATCAAGAATTCTAGCTAAAGTTTGAGCCAAAAGAGTTTTACCACACCCTGTAGGTCCAATCAGTAAAATATTTGACTTGGAAAGTTCTATATCACCCGATTTCGCGGAATGCTCCAAACGCTTGTAGTGATTGTGTACAGCAACTGAAAGAACTCGTTTTGCTATTGATTGACCAATAACATAGTCATCAAGGACGCCGCAAATTTCTCTAGGAGTTGGCACCCCATCGGACGATTTAAAGCCTGTTGCTTTGGTTTCTTCACGGATAATATCCATGCAGAGTTCAACGCATTCGTCACATATAAAAACCGTAGGACCAGCAATAAGTTTTCTAACTTCATGCTGACTTTTACCGCAAAAACTGCAGTAAAGTGTGTTTTTACTATCAGAGCCAGAATTTGTTGACATTAAACTCAGTCCTTTGTCTTATTCGGTGCCCATAATTGACTTTAGCTTAAGTCAGGCTTTCACGGTCTACAATGGCAAAATTCAAATTTTATTACTAAAAAGCAAATGTGATGCCAATTTACTCTTCTTCACTACTAGCGCGCTGTGTAACGATTTCATCAATCAGTCCCCACTTCTTTGCGTCTTCTGCAGCCATAAAGTTATCTCTCTCCAAGGCTGCCTCAACTGTCTTCAAAGACTGACCGGTATGTTTGACATAAATTTCGTTGAGCCGCTTTTTAAGTTTAAGAGTTTCCTCAGCATGTATCATAATATCAGTCGCTTGACCTTGATAGCCACCAGACGGTTGATGTACCATAATGCGGCTATTAGGCAAAGAATATCGCATTCCTGGCTCTCCCGCTGTCAACAGTAAAGAGCCCATAGACGCTGCTTGCCCAATTACCAATGTAGAAACTTTTGGTTTGATATACTGCATTGTATCATAAATTGATAAACCAGAAGTAACTACACCACCTGGGCTGTTTATGTACATACTAATCTCTTTGGATGGGTTTTCAGCTTCTAAGTGAAGCAGCTGAGCAACAATCAAACTGGACATACCATCATGCACAGCACCATTAAGGAAAATAATTCGCTCTTTTAAAAGTCTTGAGAATATGTCGTACGCACGTTCTCCTCGGCTGGTTTGCTCAACCACCATTGGTACAAGTGAATTCATATAAAATTCTGCTGGATCGTTCATAGGGCCTGCCTTTTCTAAAGCGCATTTAAAATGTTCTAACCTCAATGTTAGTGTTGCCATGCCAAAGCTTCAAGAGGTCTCAAACAATTGACGCAAATAAAATTACAACTTGTAAATTTAGAATAACAAAAGCTTGACCTGTGAATTTACTCACCTACTTGGCTGAGATGGCAGAAACTTTAAACCTTTTCGAGCAACCAAATCGAACAACAGCACTCAAACAGCTTGCTAATTTCGTGCCCAAAGCAGGCTTGAGCTATACAAGCAAACGCAATTATGATTTTGGACCTGCAAATCATAATTACGTTTCCCAACTATCGCCTTTTATTCGACGAAGAGTTCTCTCTGAAACAGAAGTTTTATCGTCAGTATTAAAAAAACATGGGCTTTCATCTTCAGAAAAGTTTGTACAAGAAGTTTTTTGGCGCACCTATTGGAAAGGTTGGCTCGAAATGAGGCCATCTGTTTGGTCTGAGTATCAAAGCGATTTAAAGCGACTGGAAGATCAGGTCATGACTCAATCAGGCTTACGAAGGTCATGGGAAATGGCCTGTGAGGGTAACACTGAGATAGATTGTTTTGACTTTTGGGCTAAAGAACTGAAAGAGACTGGTTATCTTCACAATCATTCCCGCATGTGGTTCGCCTCAATTTGGATTTTTACATTGAATTTACCTTGGCAGCTTGGTGCAGATTTCTTCCTAAGGCATTTGCTTGATGGGGATCCAGCTTCAAATACTCTCAGTTGGAAATGGGTTGCTGGCCTTCAAACTCAAGGGAAAACGTATTTGGCCCGTAAAGACAATATTTGTAAGTTTACAAATAATAGATTTGCACCGAATGGACTATCTAACTCAGCCCCAGCACTCCCCGGCATACCTCATCCTAGTCTGTCTTCATTAAATTTGCACAACATGCCAAAATCAAATCTCAAAACTGGGTTATTATTACACGATGATGACTTAGAACTTTCAACAATTTTAAACGGCCTACAAATTAACAGTACCATCGCAATCAACAATGCAAATGAATTAAGCCCATGGGAATGTGCAAAATCTGTTTATAAATTTGTTAACTCACTCATCGAGGATGCATCCAAAAGATATAAAGATAAAATAGGGACTGTAAAAATTGTTAAAAAACCAGAGGAAATAATAGCCTGGAGCGAAGAAAATAATTTAGATCAGATAGTTACAGCCTATGCTGCTACAGGGCCGAATGCTACTATGATCACCAATCTGAATAAACTAGGTTTAAATATTATTCAGATTTCAAAGAAGTACGACCAAAAGACTTGGCCTCACGCTACACACGGATTTTTTCGATTCAAAGAGAAAATCCCAGCCCTTGTTAAAGAGCTGGGTTTAACTTCTTAACCAAACATATCAGCTGTTATGCCGGCATACCAACCGAGTGACTCTTCATAAGTAGCCTTGCGCACATCTGCCGTTTCACCAGTTTTGGAAATGAACCCGTCCACTTTTGCGATTTTCTCATCAGTGGCTTTGTATGTGGCCCCAACTTTAACACCATCATTTGTATCAACTAGAGACCAGCATGTGTTAGAAAATTTAGCTGGAAACACTTTTGATCCTGTCAGCGCACCTCTGATAGCCATAGCTGCAACTTTAGCCTGAGAATTAGCTGAAAACCCTGATTTCGGCATATCACCTTGGGAAGATGCGTCACCAAGAACATGGATATTTCCATCAACTTTAGAGGACATATCATGAGCACTTACTGGTGCCCAATTCCCCTCTGTTATGCCAGCCATCTCACAAATTCGCCCAGCTTTCATTGCCGGGATAACATTACAGGCATCAACTTTGGTCTCTTCACCATCAATTGAAACTGTCATAGCCTCAGGATTAACTGAAACATTTGATCCACCAAATTCAGATCCAATCCAGTCAATCATTCCACTGTAGTGATTAGCCCAACCTTCTTGGAATAAACCCATTTTCGAAAACTTTGGTTTTGGGTCTGCGACGATAATTTTAGCCGTAGGATTAGATTTCTTAAGCATATGTGCAATCATTGAGATGCGCTCATATGGCCCAGGAGGACATCTATATGGATTAGGAGGAGCCACCATCGCAAAAACACCACCTTCTGGCATCGAAGAAAGTTGCGCTTTCAAAAGCTCAGTTTGGCTACCTGCTTTATAAGCATGTGGCATTTTATTTTGAGCATTTAAATCCCAACCCTCTACAGCACCATCAACAAAATCAATGCCAGGCGAGAGCACAAGCCGATCATAATTTAGTGTAGCTCCGCCAGCTAAAGAAACTGTCTTTGCTCCTCTGTCGATATCAACGGCCCAATCATGAACAACATTAATACCATATTCAGATGCAAGTTTTCCGTAACTATGTGCAATACTTCCAAGGTCTCTAAAGCCCCCAATATAGAGATTAGAGAAGAAGCAAGTGTAATAAGTGCGGGATGGCTCTACTAGAGTTACATCAATTGCACCCTTACTGTCCTTAGCAATATACCTGGCTACAGTCGCTCCACCAGCACCACCTCCAACAACAACAACACGTGGTTTCCCACTTGCCATAACCATGGGAGCTGACAAACTAGCAGTCACAGCAGCCGCAGTTTGAATAAACGAACGTCTATTAATAGTCATACTTTCCTCCACTGTTTTTTTCTGGGATACCCCAGTTTCTTTTTAGTCACTTTCCTGGCTTTTATTTTAACCAGAAATTTTTACTGCAGCGAAGCAAAATAACTTGCTAGAGCTGCAATCTCTTCATCACCCAAACCTCCTGCCATCATTTGCATAACTTGGTTTTCGCGATATTTATTTTTGTATTCATGTAAAGCATATACAATTTCTATAATTTCCCTGCCATTAATCCCAGGAATACCTTCATTACTGTTATCCGCCCTGTGACATGTTTGACAGTCACTCGCCAGATATTCACCGTAGGCAATATCACCCTCAATTTCTAAGATAGATGGAGATAAAATGAATTTTTCTTTTGTTTCTTCTGAATTAACAGAAGTAGAAAGAAAAACAGATAAAACTATCCCCAACACTTTAAAATACATTTTTCACCCCGAAACTTAATTCAGGTTAGCCTAAAAGAAAGTTACCTGTCAAAAAGCACCGTGCGTAATTTTAATTTAAGGTCTGAAATGACTTCAAATATTCAATTGTCGAAACAATATCCTCATCTTTCTTGAAGCCTGAGAAAGACATTTTTGGGCCTTTTGCGTATTTCTTTGGTGCCGCTAAAAATGCTGCCATTGATTCTTCATCCCACACACGACCTTCATCTTTCATCGCTTTAAAAACTTTGGAATATTTAAAACCTTCAATACCACCTATTTTTCGGCCAAAAATTCCATTCAAATGTGGACCTGTTTTATTTTTTGCACCCGCACCGATTTGATGACAAGACTTACATTTTTTGAACGCTTTTTCTCCCGATTTTAACAATTCAGCATCTAATTCTGCCACCTCAGCTTCTAGCTTAACATTTACCTGATTTGGTTCCGAGACTTTTTCGCTTTTTAAAGAAACTTGATTAGTATTAATTTCCTCATCTTCTGGAGTTACATCCAACACGGCTGCTCGCATTGTGATTTTCACCTCACTCTTACAATTAGACATGCAAACTTTTTTGTTCCAAAAATGTGACTCGGAAGTCAATCGATCATCGACAATGAAACCATTAACATTTGGCATTTCAACATCTAAGAATGTTTCATTCGACAAAATAAAATCATCTTCAATAATATCATTTGAATAAAGTATGTAAGCAACAATTGCGTAAACATCATCATCACTCAAGCTCTGTGCGTTACCAAACGGCATTGAGCGCTTAACATAATCCCAAGTGGTAGATAAGTATGGCCAATAAGAACCTACAGTTTTAACTGGGTCTTCATCTGCTAGAGTATCCATGCCTCCGGCTAATTCTGGCCAATTGTCTACCCCTTCTGCAAAATCTCCATGACATATAGCACAATGCTCAGCAAACACTTCTTCTCCATCGATCGCATCACCTGAACCAATTGGCAGACCCGTACCATCAGGACTTATATCGCCATCCCAAGCAGCGATTTCATCTTTAGTAGCAGCACGGCCTAAATTAAATTTTCCATCTCTCGGTCCCATGGCTGAGGCTTGCGCTGCCGCCATCATTTTGAAATCAAAATCAAGCTCTGCTGATACAGTTTTAGCGTTTAGAGGCAGCTGAGTAATAAACCGATCAGCAAAATTACTCGCTATAAGCAAAACACCAGCAACACACAGGCCAGAGATCGAAAACAATTCACGAGATTTCAACATTTTCAACTTCCCCAGCTGAGTTTACCCACCAAGTTTGAATGCAATTGTTATGATATATCGAATTCAAACCTCGCACTTCTCTAAGTTCTTCTTTTGTCGGTTGAACATAGCCCGTTTCATCATGAGCTCTTGACTGAAGAAACATTTCTTCTCCATTCCACTCTATATCGAAGTAAAATCTAGCGAGCGCCATTTTTGTTCCAGGCTTAGCCAACCGAGCTTCATGCCAATTCTTTCCTCCATCAAGCGAAACATCTACTCGGCTTACGGCACCGCGGCCAGACCAGGCCAAACCAGAAATAACTAACGGGCCTTTTCCATGTGTAACAGGTGCTTGTGGACTAGGTGAAGTAACTACTGATTTAGCATCCATAGCCC
>LUMR01000788.1_pt1 | contig 14098 bp, 15 predicted proteins | sample 730041 | NCBI WGS metagenome assembly LUMR01 (sample SAMN03860258, study PRJNA289734) | marine metagenome | biome: seawater column; feature: ocean; material: water; isolation source: Red Sea water column Station 12 - depth 10m | place: Saudi Arabia: Red Sea | collected 2011-10-15 | depth 10 m | reverse complement strand
TATCATGGAAACTTTTTAGTTACTTTGAGAGCATTAGTCTATATGAAATTACTCGGTAAAGAAGGTCTAGATAAACTCGGTGCTTATGCTGTTTTAAATGCTCGATACTTAAGTTCAAAGGTTTCACAAATTATTCCTCTTGCATATGATGAACCATGTATGCATGAGTTTGTAGCTTCTGTAAGAGATCTAAAAAAATCACATAAGATTAAAGCTTATGATGTTGGAAAAGCTTTACTGGATAAAGGCTTTCACTCACCAACAATTTATTTTCCTTTGATAGTTGAAGAAGCTTTGATGTTCGAGCCAACAGAAACTCAATCAAAAGAAACATTAGACGATCTGGCAGAAAATCTAAAGTTAATCGTTGATGATCTACAAAAAGATGACACCGTGCTTGAAGATTATCCAAAAAACTTACCAGTTGGAAGGCCTAATGAACTTATACCTGCTAAATATTTAACAGTTAATTGGGGAGACTTTGAACTTCTTGAAATAACTGAATAATATGTAAGTATGTCCCTTACAAAGTTAGATATAGATCGGTTTATAAGCACGTTAAGGACAAAATCAAAAGAATTTAATTCAATCACTAATGTTCAGTTAGCTTCAATGCTAGAAGAAACAATTTCAAATATTAATGAAGTTGCTTATTTTTGGGCGACGATTTGTTCAGACAATAAAGGAACGACTAAAACGCCTGCTGAGGGTGAGGAATGGGTAGGTGGTCCATATGCGGCAGTATTAGCTACACAATATTACAGAGATACACTTATCGACGATACTGATTTAAATGAAGATAAATACAATGAAAAAGAAAATAGTTATAGCGTTTTTCCAAATAACTTGATTGAACGTATATCTTTCCCATTCGTAAATGCAAAAGTTCTTTTTAATAAATCAATGTCCTTTGATGATATTAATAAATACAGAGGATTTTCTAAAAGATATGATATTGATCCATCAATAACACTTGTTTTAGGTGCTGGAAATTACTCCTCAATTCCATATCTCGATGTAATGTATCATCTCGTAACTAGAAGATCAGTAATATTATTAAAATTGAATCCAGTTAATGAATATTTAAAACCAGTATTTGAAAAAGTTTTTCAAAATTTTATTGAACGTGGTTATATTATTGTTACTACAGGCAGTATTGATGAGTCAAAATATATGACAAAACATCCTGGAGTAAATCATATACATCTAACTGGCTCTGATAAAACTTACGAAGATATTGTTTATGGAAGAGAGCTATCCGTAAATGATAAAAAAGTAAAACAACTTCAAAAAATAAACAATAAGCCAATTACTTCAGAATTAGGTAATGTTACTCCAATTATTATCCACCCTGGTAAATGGTCTACATCTGATATAAAATATCAAGCTCGAAAAATTGTTACTGGAAAATTAAATAACAATGGTTTTAATTGTATATCTGCACAAGTTGTTGTTCTCCCAGATGAATGGGGACACACAGATACATTAATTAAATACATAAAACACTACATGAACAAGATTAAAGATAGAAAGGCTTATTATCCAGATAGCATTGAAAGATTGCAAAAGTTAGAGAAAGATAAAGGTTATGAAAGAGTAAATTCTTTAAGCTGTACAACGCCACATCTTACTCGAGAGATAAAAGCTTACAATAAATACGAACTAGATGAAGTTTGGTCTTCAGCTTTATACTTCAAAAGAATTAATTATAAAAACGCTGAAGATTTTGCAAATAAAGCAATTGACTATTGCAACAATGAACTGTGGGGAAATCTTGGTGCATCTGTAATAATTAAAGATCAAAATAAAAAATTTAATCTACATTTAACAGATATTTATATTGATAAATTGAATTATGGTACCGTTGCAATAAATGAGTGGGCGGCAATGGGATATATTATACCTCAATTACCATGGGGAGGCTTTCCTGGTAATAAAGATAATGACATACAAAGTGGTCAATCAGTCGTTCACAATTCATTGCTATTTGAATCACCTTTGAAAGGAGTTGTATATACGAAATTTAGAATGACAAGATTTATTGACCCCCCATGGTTTATTACAAATAGAAAAGCAAGACGATTATTTAAAAACCTTACATATTATCAAATTAGTAATTCACCAATAAATTTTATAAAGTTAATGTTTTCAGCACTAATATAAGCATATGAAAAAATTTGGTTTTATACTTTTTTCTTTTTTACTAGTTTTATGTTCATCTTCAAATGATTCTACTGATGTTGTTGAAAGTACAACTACATTAGCCCAAGTGAATAATGATTCACAAGACTCAACTACAACTACTGTAAATACATCTTCTACTTCTGTGGTTGAAAGTTATGTATACGATAAAGAAAAAATGTCACCCTTCACTGGTTTAGAAATAAGCAATGAATTATGGTTAAAAAGACCTCGTAGAGTTATAGCCTTCAAAATTGATAATAATTACAATGCGCGTCCACAATCTGGTTTACAGGAAGCAGACTCTGTCATGGAGATTCTTGTTGAGGGAGGTATGACTCGCTTCCTTGCTTTTTATTTGGATAGAACAAGTGATTATGTTGGTCCAATCCGATCAGCAAGGCCAACAGATCCAACAATGGTTAGACCCTATGGTGGTGTATTGGTTGTGTCTGGTGCAACTGCTGGACTTATTCCTGCTATACGAGAACTTGGCGTACCAGTTTTAGAGGAGGTAAGTTCCCCAACAATGTTTAGAATTGACGAAAGAAAAGCACCACACAATCTCTATGCAGACACTGAATTAGTAAGAGAATATATTGATAGTAGAGGATTCTTATTCAATCAGGATGTTAACCCATTGTATAATTTTGGTACAAATCAAAATAATTGGACTCTAGGAGCAAATAGAGTGACTCTAAAATATAGTGAAAAAACAACTGTCATTTGGAAATTAGATACTGATCAGTACAGTAGATTTATTGCTGATGGGTATGCACCTAATACTGATGCAGTTGCTCATAACTTTATTACTAGAGATGGTTATGAAGACATTTTACAATCGCCTACAGTGGTAGTCATTCAAGGGCCTTTGTATAATGATGAAGCTACAACCCTTCCAAGCGTATTAACAGTAGGTGTTGGTCCTGTAACAATATTTCATGAAGGTAAATATATTGAGGGAACTTGGAGGAGAAACGATATATCTGATCCTTTTGAATTTCTTGATACAAATCAAAATAAAATAGATGTACCACCAAGTAAACAATGGATACATTTACTTCCTTTAAATGGTGAAATTACCATTTCTGATAATTAATTTTCATTTAAAAAATACACAATTATAAATTTAGTAAAATAATATTTAGGGTTGCGTATGAATAAAAAATTACACAAAAGTTTATATTCTAAAAAAGATAGGAGACCAAACTATCCAACTGTCAGTAAGGTTATTGAATCAAATATCGATATTACAGATTCAATCAATTTGGACGATGTTTCTCTTAAAAACAGTAGCAGTGTTAAAAATAAATATACATTATCTTTGTTTTCGGGATTTTTACTTTTGGGTATTGTTACTTATTTTTCTATAAACTCAAACACACAAACTGATACCAGTAGGGACAATATCTCAAATCCAACTGAAGTATCAGATACGATCATTAAATCAACTACAACAGTACCAATGCCGTCTACAACAACTTCTACAACTACAGTATCGACAACTACGACAACAATTGTTAAAAAAGAAATTCTAAATCTTGAAGATGCTCAATACCAGCTCTATGAGTTAGGTTTATATACTGGTGAAGTTAATGGTGTCCTTGATACTAATACAAAAACAGCCATTAAAGAATTTCAGAAGCTTTCAGGCCTTGTAGTTGATGGAATTTTAGGTCCAATTACAAAAGCAGCGTTAGAAAAAGGTGAAGAATCATATATCGCTATTGGTGGAGCTGATATTAATACTTTAGGAAAGCTTACTTATTCCAAAGATATCGAAAATGCACAAATATTACTTAAAGATTTAGATATTTATATCGGAGATATTGATGGTATAAATGGAGTAGCTACAAAAACAGCCATTAAAGAGTTTCAAAAGCTCTCAGGCCTTGTAGTCGATGGAATTTTAGGACCAATTACAAAAGCTGCATTAGAAAAAGGTGAAGAATCATACATTACAGAGAATAATCAGGCAATATCAGTCGAATCATCTAATAATTCGGCTCTTGATCTTAGATATTATAATCCAAATGAAAATTGTATAACTGGATATGTAAATTCCTCACAAGTTTGGGTTCCTGATCCTTGTTTTTATCCAGTTTTTGTATATAGGTATGGACAAACAGCACAAGTAAATTCTCAAGCAGAACTTGATGCATATTTAAATCAAAATTGGTCACTTACCCAAGAAAAAATATACAATTCACTGGGTGAAGTTCCAACTCAAAATTACATCTCAGGAATTAACTCACCAGTTAATGGACTTCCAATGCCTTCTGGATCAAATAATTCCATAGTTATTGGAATTAAGAATGATAATAATGTAAGAGCTCGCCCACAATCCGGTCCTCAAAAAGCTGATGCTGTTTTTGAAGTATTGGTTGAAGGGGGTATGACAAGATTTATCAATATTTTCTATCAAAGTGATACTAGTTATCACGGGCCCATTAGGTCAGCACGACCTACCGATCCAACAGTTTTAAGACCTTTGGGCGGTGTTTTGGTTGCTAGTGGTGCTACTGGAGGATTAATTCCTGAAATAAATGATATGGGTGTCCCAGTAATTACTGATAGAAGGCCTGAATATTTTAGAATATCCTCAAGAAAAGCTATCTAAAGGTTATAAGAAAGTTAATGTACCTCAACCTTTGTTTCCATGGGGAGATCCAACTTTTGAGAATTGGCAAAACAACTCATTTTTGAATTTAGTTTTTTCTGGTTATACCGAGACAACATGGACATGGAATGGATCATCATATTTAAGAACTTATTATGATGCCTATCAAAATCAAAATAAAAATAATATACACAATTGGCTAGATGAAAACGGAAATACTGGACAAATTTCAGTTGATACTGTTATTGCTCTGTTTTGTGAACCCTATGTTCATCCTCTACAGTTACCTTCTGTTAAAACAGTTGGAGAAGGACGGGCAATAATTTTACATGCCGGAAAAATGCTAGATGCTAAATGGAAAAGAGGATCAAACCTAGATCCGTTTCATATTACAGACAACAACAACAATATATTGTATGTTCCTAAAGGTAAAGTCTGGATTTCACTTGTTCCAAACACAAAAAATCCTACTTTTGGCTAAATAGCTTTACTTTTTAGAATTGTTCATGGTAATCTAAGAGTGCGTTTCAATTAAGTGTGATACGCAGCCCTGTTGGGAAGCCTCCTTTTTGGGGGCTTCCGTTTTTTAGAGCTTCTCTGATAAAATTTCTAAAGTATCACCCCATACAATATCTGGAATGTAGGCAATTAAATATTCGCATTCAACTGAGGAAAATTCATCAATAGTATCAAAGACTTTTTCTTTTACTCCCACTAAAGGTCTGTCTATATACATTTCTTTAGGGATACCTGTTACGTCTACGATTTTATTTATTTTTGCATCTAAGTCTTTTTCATTATTTCCAATAATTACGTTTGTATGAAGTGTTTTTTTAATATCGGAATAATTACGATTTTGTTCTTCACAATGAGTTTTTAAAATTTTAGATTTATGAACAAACCCTTCTACATCAACATCCCAATTTCCGTAATCACCATACTTAGCTAACAATTTTAATGTTACCTTTTCACCACCACCACATACCCAGAGTGGAGGGTAAGGTTTTTGTAAAGGTTTTGGCTGATTGATTGCATCTTTAATCTTGTAGTAATCACCTTCAAATGATGCTTTATCTTGAGTAGTCATAGCTATATAAATTTGTAATGCTTCTTCTAGCATTTTCAACCTAACACCAGCAGACGGATAATCATATCCATATGCTTTATATTCCTGATCATACCAACCAGCACCTATTGCAAACTCTAACCTTCCGCCAGACATTGAATCAATCGTTGATGCAACTTTTGTAAGGTATGCAGGATTTCTATATGAGTTACATGTACACATCTGTCCAATTCGGACATTCTCGGTTACTTGTGACAATGCAGCCATTAACGACCAACATTCAAAGGTAGGATCTTGAGTCGGTGATGGAACTGTATGAAAATGGTCATACACCCAAACAGAAGCATAATTTAATTTTTCAATTCTTGCAGAGGCTTCAATTATTGTATCCCATTGTTGTTCCGGTTTAATATCATGTAAATCCATTCTCCATCCTTGTGGAACCATTGCACCAATTTTCATTTTCTATTCATCCTTTTTAAAATTGTTAAAAGATCACTTATATCTTCACGTTCTTTTCTATTTTTATATATATAAACAAGATATATTAGCAAAATTATTAAAAATGAGAGAGATACAAGGTTTGTTATTAATATTACAAATGCCTTTTCTCTGCATGAACTCCAATTTAATCTTAAATCCTTACTTAAATCTTCAATATTTGTAGTATTTATGACTTCTAATATGTTTCCGCATACAATTTCATAATTTCTGTACTCTTGGAATGAAATAGTGTGATATTCAATTGTTACACTTGAGAAAATATTAATTAAAACAGTAATAATTAACAATATATTTAACCAAATTGGTAATTTTATATTAAACATAACCAATATAAACTCTAACAAATGGAAAAAATTACGATTTATAAAGAGCAATTATCAAGAATGCGATCAATGAATAGGTATTATCATGATCAGTTTCTTCTGGATGTTAGAATATTGTTTATTTTGAATACAATTTTTATTTACTTATCTTTAAACAATGAATATGCATTGTATCTTGTCCCGCTTATTTCATTATTTGGTTCAGTTATATTAAGTTTTCATGCATATTTTCTAATATTTTCAAGAAACTACACAGAATTCATAGAACAAAAAATTAACAACGAGTTTGATGACAAAATACTAATAGCTCACGAACTAGAAAATGATTATTTTTTTCCTACAAAACAAAAAAAAATGGTTGTAGCAGTATTTAATAAAAATTTCTCATGGTTTAGTTTTGTAACTTTATTTATTACTACCTATGGATTTTCATCTTTTTTATGGTCTGTATATATGATCTATGTTTCTCAATTAAATTTGGTTTACCTTTATTTTGTCATAGGTATTACGGTTATTACACTAGTTGTTGGTTACTGGTGGTTCATATCAGGTACAGGTGAGAAAAGATTAGAAAGAATATTTCAAAACAATGGATAATGAAAAATTTCATAAACAACCAATGGGAATGGTTCATGGGGGAGTAATTGATACAATGGCTGAGGCCGCAATATCTTATGCTGCATATTATACCCAAGAAGGTACTTGGGTTGGAGTAAACAACAATACAGACTTTATAAAAGCTGTAACTGAAGGAATGATTATTTGTGAAGCAACACCAATTAAATTAGGAAAAAGATCACAGATTTGGGAAGCAAAACTTTACAATAACGACCAAGAATGTGCACGCTCTACAGTCAGATTAACTAATATAGACAGATCATGAAAAAATTCTTAATTCTAAGCATGTTATTATTTATATTCTGTGGTGAAGATGCCTCAGAAGAAACACTAGTAGAAGCATCAATTGAAACAACGGAGGAAATAGAAATGACATACGATAAAACATATTCAGCACCACCTGCTATGAATATAGACGAAAAAGGAAATTACAGTGCTGTAATTGAGACTTCACTTGGGTCAATTGAAATCGAGTTGTTTACCGACATTGCTCCAATAACCGTTAATAACTTTGTTAACTTATCCAATGATGGTTATTACGATAATGTTATTTTTCACAGGGTTATAAAAGGATTCATGATACAAGGTGGTGACCCTAGTGGCACAGGTCATGGAGAGATGGGTAAATATCCTGGATATGAATTTCAAGACGAGCTAAATAATCCAATGCAATACGAAAAAGGAATTGTTGCAATGGCAAATAGAGGACCTAATACAAATGGAAGTCAATTTTTCATAATGCATGTAGATTATCCTTTACCGTATGACTACACAATATTTGGTAAAGTTTCGAATGGTATAGATGTTGTTGATGCTATTGCGAATGTACAAACTGGAGATATGGACAAACCAGTTGATGATGTAGTTATAAATAGTGTAGATATTAAAGAGAATTAAGAAATTTCAAAGATTTAGTAGTCAGATTACCACCTGCAACACCTTTAATGGAATTTGTAAGGTAACCTTTTGTAAAACATTCTTTAGTTAAGTTTTTTAGGTAAGACTCCTTATATTTAATTTTCTCACTTAATTTTCTTGATATGTTTTCACCATATTCTCTTTCCGTATTTATGTATAACAACGAGTACATAGATAGGAGTTCAGATCTTTTGTTATATTTTTTTTTATTTATTCTCTTTATTAAATCTTTAGAATCAATTTGTGGATTGTATAAAGGAGAATTTCTATTATAAGTTTTTCTATCTAATTCAATATTTTTATCAATTAACCTAATACTTGTTTTCACTAAGTTGTGAATATTAATTTTTCTAAAATCAGTTGAGTTTATGTTTATAATTTTTGATTTATTTTCAATTGTAATTTTATTACATATAAGTTGGTACTTGTTTATTGGAATAAATTCAAGATGTACAATTTGATTTTTTACTATAGATTTATGACTAACTACAATTTTGTTCTTTTTGAGTTCTATTTCTGTAGTTTTACTCATATATTTATTAAAACAGATGTTTAATTAATTTATAGTTTCTTATGTAGAATTAATTAATAATTAATATACAAAAGTAATGATAAATATAACTTTTCCAGATAAATCAGTAAAAAAATATGAATCAAGTATTAATGGACTTGAATTGGCAAAATCAATAAGCAACAGTTTAGCCAAATCTGCTGTATGCATAGAAATCAACGGAGAATTGAAAGATCTTTCATATTTGATTGAAGAAGACTCGGTTTGTAAGATATTTACTAAAGATGATCAATATGCATTAGACACTTTAAGACATTCAACTGCTCATGTACTAGCCCAAGCTGTATTAAATCTTTATCCAGGGACAGAATTTGCCGTTGGACCTTCCATCGACGATGGTTTTTACTATGATTTCTTATTTAAAGAAAATATTAAAGAGTCTGATTTAATCAAAATTGAAAATGAAATGAGAAAAATCAGTAAATCTCAACAAGATTTTGTTAGGGAAGAAATTTCTAAGGATGAAGCATATAAAATGTTTAGCAAACAAACATTCAAACAGGAACTTATTAATACAGCTGACAAAAATGAAGGTGTATCCGAAGAAAATATATCTATATATAAAAATGATAAATTTAGTGATTTATGTAGAGGTCCACATGTTCAAAATACTAGTTTGATCAATCATTTCAAGTTAACCAAGCTTGCCGGAGCTTATTGGAGAGGTATAGAAACAAATCCACAATTACAAAGAATATATGGTACTGCCTGGTTCAACGAAGATGATTTAGATAATTATTTAAAAAGACAAGAAGAAGCAGAGAAACGAGATCATAGAAAATTAGGCAACGAATTAGATTTATTTATTAGTACTGATGAAACTGGTCCTGGTCAATTTTTGTGGAAACCAAAAGGTGCTGTATTAAGACAAATAATAGAAGACTATTCAAAAAAAGCACATTCTGAAAATGGTTATGATTATGCTTACACACCTCATATTGGTAGATCAGTCTTATGGGAAACATCCGGACATTTAGATTACTACAAAGAAGGTATGTTTCCTCCATTAAAGAATGAAGAGAATGATGAAGAGTATTATCTCAAACCAATGAACTGTCCTTTCCATATTCTTATATATAAAAGTGACATTCGTTCGTATAAAGAGTTGCCTCTAAGATATTTTGAGTTAGGTTCTGTATACAGATACGAAAAATCTGGTGTTTTACATGGCCTATTAAGAGCTAGAGGTTTCACACAAGACGATGCCCATATTTTTTGTACAACAGACCAAATTGAAGATGAGATACTCAACCTATTAACATTTTCAATAAAATTATTAAAATCATTTGGCTTTGACTCAATTGAAGCACTCGAGAATCAAAATATTTCTTTTGTAACAGCTCATGGAGAAGGTGCATTTTACGGTCCGAAAATAGATTTACATGTAAAAGATGCAATTGGTAGACGATGGCAATTATCAACAATACAAGTTGATTTTGCACAACCTGATAATTTCGATCTACAATTCGTTGATAGTAATAATAAAAGAGTCAAGCCAGTTATGATTCATCGAGCATTGCTTGGATCTATTGAGAGATTTACTGGAATTCTTATTGAAAATTATGCAGGAGAATTTCCAGGATGGTTATCACCAGTACAAGTAAAAGTTCTTACCATTGGTGATGTAAGTAATTATTTAAATAAAATTACTAAATCATTAAAAGGATTTAGATATGAAGTTGATGATCGAAACTTACGACTTGGTGAAAAATTACATGATGCATCAAAAGATAAAATCCCTATCACACTAATTGTTGGAGAAAAAGATGAATTATCAAATACCTTAGCTATAAATATACGTTCACAAGACAATCAGCAAAATGTGAAATACGAAGACGCTATTAAACAAATAAAAGCTAATCTTAAGACACCTATTTTTAAAATATAATGGCTGAAGGCATAAACATCAATGAAGAGGACGTACAGAAAGAAAACGTACCAGATGATTTAAACTCTTTAGCTGTAGGAAGCTATGTTATTCCAAATCCTCTTAGAAGAAGAAGATTTGCCCATCTAGTTTTATTGTCTTCCTTAATTGCTTTAGCATTAAACTTTTTTTTAGAATTAGGAAATTTAGTTCCGTCATCAATAATCTTAGGAATAACAAGTATTTTTATATATGCTATTGATAATAAAATTACTTTGAATCAACATGAGATTCTTGAATTTTTAACAGAAAATATCAATCACTCAATAGGGTATTATTCCATTGCATTAACTTTTCAATTCAAATTTAAATTCAGACTCTTAAATCCAGTTTGGACAGTCATAGTATATGATCATAAAAATCCACCATCTCTTAAAACTATCCTAGAAATTGATGCTTTTAATCTCGTTCTTATAGGTGATATCTATACTGAAGAAATAATTGATGCTTGAAAAGTATTTTAAATCTGCTTCTGAAAAATTTGCTGTTCCTTTTATAGGCATATGTATAAGAATTGGTATTAAGCCAAATGTACTATCTTTTATTGGATTATTGATTGTAATTGTTGGTTGTTACTTGTTTTTAAATGATATTAAAACACTAGGTGCACTAATAATTTTTATTGGTAGTGCGATCGACGGTTTAGACGGTCCTTTAGCAAGAAAAACAAATATGATGTCAAAAAAAGGGGCTTTGCTTGATTCATTTATTGATAGAATTGGTGAACTTTTTATATGGAGTGTTGTTGCTATAAGGTTTACTACAACAGATTTAGAATTGTTTGTTATATTATCAGTCGTTACTGCATCAAATTTAATTCCATATTTACGAGCTCGTGGTGAGACGTTGGGCATAGATAACAAAGTTGGTATAGCTGCTCGTCCAGAAAGAGTAATTTTTGCAGTTGTATATATGCTTTTTGAATTACCTTTTTATAGTATTTATATATTTACATTCATATTGTGGTTTACTGTGTATCAAAGATTCATTATCTTATATAACAATTTCAAATGAAAATTTTACAATATTTTTTTATAAGTTTGAGCCATAAGATATTAAAACTTTTACCCTATAAATCGATAAGAATATTTTCAGTTCCAATCGGTACACTTTATTTTCTTTTAACATTTAGATCGTCTATAAAGTTATTTAAACGTAAAGAAATATTCAATGAATTGAAAATAAACTACAAACCACTAATTGTAAAAATTAATTACACAAGATATTGGTTGGAGACTTTGTGGCTTACAAATAAGAATTTTTCAAAATATATCAGTCCACATGTTGAAATTGAAAATCTAGAATATGTTGAAAAGTTAAAAAAACAATATCCAGGTTTAATCTTTGCCCTTCCTCATCTTGGTAATTGGGAATTTGCAATCCCAATAGGTAACTCAATAAAATTAAATCTTCTGGCAGTCGCAGAACCATTAAATAACAGTTATGTCTTAAATTGGTTTAAATCTTTACGAGAATCTCTTGGGATAGAAATAATCATCGGAGGTAAAGGTCAAAATTCATTCGATTTACTAGTTAATAAATTAAAATCTGGAAAAGATATCTGTCTTCTATCCGAGAGAAGTATCAAAAAATCCGGTGTTGCAACTGAATTTTTTGGTCAACTTGCTGCTTTTCCGAAAGGTCCGGTTGCACTTTCTTTAAAAACAGAGGTACCAATTATCCCAACTGCGATGATAAAAACAAAGCGTGGATACAAGTTAAGATTTAACAAACCCTTTTATGTACCATATTTTGAAAATGAAGCAACAAGTATACAACACGGTTTAAAAACCCTATCTAAAAGTTTTGAAGAATTATTGGTCTTAGATATAAACGATTGGCACTCAATTCAACCAGTGTGGACAAGTGAGTACTAATCTATTATTAGTTTCACCATACAACGTTAATTTTTATGGTGGTGTACAAAATCAAGTCAATCTTTTTAAGAATGGCTTAGATAGATCTAATTTTAATGTTCGTTTGTTAGCACCTGATTCATCTGATTATGACATTGGAAAATCAATGAAAATTCCTTTCAACGGTTCAAGCAATCCAATATCACTTATACCTGATAAGAGAATTTTAAATGAAGCCATTGCTTGGGCAGATATAATTCATATTCATGAGCCATTTATTCCATTATTTTTTTGGAGGTTAAAAACTTCAAAAAAAATTGTTGTTACTCATCATGCAAAAATAAGTAAGTTTATCTATTTTGGTCTTAAATTTTTGTACTTAACTTTAAGAAATAAAAATTTTTACTCTACTGCTGTGAGTGACGAGGCAAAAGCTAACGCATTAACGTTATCAAAGAAAACAAGAATAATTCCAAATTTCATTGTTATTAATGAAAATATTTCTTTTATTCCAAATAACAATTTTCTATTTATAGGAAGAAATGAAAGTAGGAAAAACTTAAAATTGTTCATAAATCTATCAAAGTCCATAGATGAGACAAGAGAGTTTATTGCAATAACTAATAAAATCTCAAATGACGATTTAATAAAATATCTAATTGATATTTCAGATGATGAGAAAAATTCAATTATTAAAAATGTTGGTTTCTTTATCGCACCACAAACACATTCTGAAAGCTTTGGAATAACAATATTAGAGGCCATAAATGCTGGAAATATTGCAATTTGTTCAAATTTAACTGCATTTATCGATCTTTTAGGAGATAGTGGTATCTATTTTGAAAATAATAATCTCCAATCATTACTGAAGGTTTTGAATAAATTAAATAATTCAGATTTAGACAAAATATGGAATAAACAATACGAGCATATAAATAAAAATTACAATTTACAAAAAGTATTAGATGATTGGATTTATGTCTATAACAATTTGTAGTTAATATTAAATATATGAAAATCGAATCTACTTTTAAAATAAAAAAAGGTTTAGCTGAAATGCTAAAAGGTGGCGTAATAATGGACGTCGTTAATGCAGAACAAGCAGTTATAGCCGAAAAATCGGGTGCAGTAGCTGTTATGGCATTAGAGAGAATTCCTGCTGATATTCGTGCAGAAGGTGGTGTAGCAAGAATGTCTTCAGTTGAGACAATCCAAGAAGTAATAGATTCAGTATCAATACCAGTTATGGCTAAAGCTCGAATTGGACATTTTGTTGAAGCGCAAATGTTAGAATCCCTAGGCATTGATTTTATTGATGAAAGCGAAGTTTTAACACCAGCTGATGATAAAAATCATATCTATAAACATGATATAAAGACTCCTTTTGTCAATGGTGCAACTGACATAGGTGAAGCATGCAGACGAATTGGTGAAGGTGCAGCTATGATTCGTACAAAAGGTGAAGCTGGCACTGGGAACGTTATTGAAGCTGTAAAGCATATGAGAAGTATGAC
>LUMR01000393.1_pt1 | contig 14110 bp, 19 predicted proteins | sample 730041 | NCBI WGS metagenome assembly LUMR01 (sample SAMN03860258, study PRJNA289734) | marine metagenome | biome: seawater column; feature: ocean; material: water; isolation source: Red Sea water column Station 12 - depth 10m | place: Saudi Arabia: Red Sea | collected 2011-10-15 | depth 10 m | reverse complement strand
GTCTAATTCTATTACATGTCCACATTTATGTTGATCAGGTTTTTCTGCATAACCAAAATCTAATTCATTATAGTCACCAGCACACCAATCTATAGTAAATAGATATGTGCCTTCTCTTTTTTTTCTTCTTCTAGATGTATACATCATTTTACAACCTTGTAGTTGATAAAATCTAGTAACACTTACATTATAACTAAATGAATCCCATAACATTAATTCATTTAAAGGTAATTCTTTTACACCTGGTTTTTTACAAAATGCAGATATAGGTGCTCTCCACCATATACCACCATCTGTCATCATATAATGAAACAAAGGTACTTGTTTTGGTATTGAACTAAAACCAAATATTACACATTCAAAGTATTTATCATGAGAATCTTTTTGATCTCTTAGATAATTACCTCGAACATAACATTCTATTACGGGGATATTAGCATTTAAATACATATTTACTCCTGATCATCATGCCAACGTTCATTAATTTTACTTGCCATCCAATAAGCTATTGGAATACATAATATAAAAGTAATTTCTGCGGCTCTTAATATACTTACATCCCATAATTTGTGTACTAAATGATGAATGAATATGGGGATACATCCACCTACAAATATTAATATAGCCATTCTAATTTCAAAAGGTAATTTATTCATGATTGTCCCATTACCCAAAGTATAATAAATATATAACAAATAGGCTCCATTATATATCCTGACTATGACTTAACATTTGTTGTTTAATTTTTTGTTTATTTCTTTTATATATTTTTTTATGTTCAATAATTTTATTTTTAAATTTTAAAAGAACTTGAACAACTGGGTTTCTTTTTTTATACTTCATTTTGTACTCTACAAGAAAAACTAATAAATATTTTATTTCTGTTTATTAAATCTTCTCCTATTAAATCCATAAGTTCTAATGTTTCATATACACCAGATTTAGCACAATTAAACCAAGAGTCATGTGTATTCACATTTTGCTCTGGCAAACAATCACCATGTAGTGCTGAACAGATTTTAATTACTAGTAAAAATTTCATTGGATATCCTTTATTGTATAATATATTACGATTAGTAATAATAATAAAATAAAAAGTATATCCACTAATCTAAGATTAACTTTCTAATTGCTTGTGTACCATCTATATTTGTATCTAATTCTGCTTTTGATCTAATACATTTATACTGAACGTTAGGTGTAAACTGTCTCTCAGCTATCCTCTTATGGCGAAGGCACTGTGCCATACCCTCTGGCTGGATACGATGTTCCTTAATATCAGGCCCTATAAACATCAAGAGGGCTACCACTTCAGCTATCATTATTTTGTCCCATTCCCGTTATAATACATTTCTCTATTTTTATCTTTTAATGCCTCAATATCTGCAAGAACTTTATCCATTTGACCTCTTAAAAATTCAATATTAATTCTATTATTCATCATAGACTCAAGTTGTTTATTAATTTTATCAGTCTGTTTATAAAGATCCTCCAGCATCATAAATTGCTCGCTATCTGCAGGCAAAGATCCCATTTCACCCCGAGGCCATTTTATTCTGAACTCAGTATTTTCCTCAAGATCTTTCTCCATGATTTTAATTTTAGTGTCAGCTATATTAAGGCGTTCTACAATTTGGAAATAGCCCATCGTTCCCAAAGCTACGATAACGATCAAACTGATGACCGTTTTCATAGGCATTTGTACGGCCTGGTTTTCTCCTAATTTTAGAGCCATAAATTAGTCCTGCCAGAATTTAGATACAATCTTATTCCAAAGATCTTTTATCTTTTGTATTATTTTTTTCATTTTGTTTTTCCTTAAGTTCTTTTAGTTCTTGTTGGGCTTTCTCTAAATCATCTGTTACATTCTCTAGCTTCTGTAATGTTCTTTTATTAGCAGAATCTTTAGACTTACCAGCATCTTGTAGTTCAGCAACCTCTTGTTTTAAGATTCTGATCTGCTCTTTATACTCAGCTATGAGATCCTGGTATTCTGATTTAGACATTATTTTTTTCCGTTACGGAAAATCTGTGTACCTTTTATACCAAAAATACTTGCAACTACTAAAATCCACAGGTTGGTAAACCAACTTGGAAGTGTTGAAAAGTATTCAAAGAATAATTTTACTTTGTCCATTGCTTCGGGATCGTCACTTATGACCGCCCAAGCAAGCACAACTATCGGAGCCGATAATATAAGCAAAACGAACTCGTCTTTCCAGTCCGATTGCCTTGCCTCAAGAAGTTTACCTTGGTAAGCCTCCTCTCCTCGAGCCATTTTTTCTGCATGCATTAACTGTGCATCAGACATAGCCATCTTTGTTTTTTGACGATTGGCATATATCTTACTACCAGCTTGTAATGCTATTTTTGCTAAACTAAACCACGCCATTTTTTTCTAACCATTCTGGCACATCAAATGAAGGACATTCTTTAGATGCCTCTACCTGATAGTGACCTATTATTTTTTCTATATCGTATTTGTCTTTTAATCTTAATATTATACTTTTAAGTGTATTAAACTGATCAGAAGTAAAATTATTCTCCCAACCCATATCTGCTGTTCCACCACCAACTAATGCTATACCTATTGATGTGCCATTAACGGCAACAGCATGAGCACCTACAGCATCTTCATCTCTACCTGTTTGCAGTGTGCCATCTCTTTTAATTAAATAGTGATAACCTATCGTATCAAATCCTCTTTGAGTATGCCATTCTGTAACTTTAGCTACATCAATATCCATATCTTTTGGAGTTTGTGTACAATGTATTACTATTGTATCAGTTATTTGTCTTTTGTCCATTATGTAAATAGTCCTAGTAGTGTTAATATTGTAGCACCTAGACCACCTAAAATTGCATATAAAATTCTATCTACTTTTGTATGTAATCCTTCTATGTCCTGATGCAAGTGTTTGAGGTGATTATTCTTTATTGAGGAAACTTCTCTTTTCAACCCTGTTATATATCCGTAGATGGATATTAAGTGTTCACTAGTTGTTTTGGGTTGCTTAGCCATAATTAAAATTTAAAGTCTTCAATTGTTAATTCTTTTTTTGTTTTTTGACCACGTTTTCTTGTAGGTAATCTTGGTTTTAAAAATTTTGGAACAGCTGGAAACTCTTTTTCTAATCTATCTTCAAAAACATATGGTATTGGTTTTCCATCTATTTCAATACTAGCGACTAAATCTAAGTATTGTTTTAATAATATATTTTCTGCAGCATATAACTCATTAATTCTTATTCTTTTTGTTTTAGAATCTAGGCCAGGTTCTAATTCTGTGCTTTTTCTAAGCTCTCTATAAGTTCCCATTAATTGTAAAACTTCATTAAAAGTACCACCTAACCATTCAGTGTATACATAAACTTCTTTAGGCATTAATGGTTCATTATTATCTACATTAGTTTTAATTCTATCAAATACACTTATTAATTTAGAGTTAGATAGTTTAGCTGTATCTAAATCTGCAAGATTTAAAACACCTAATTCTTTAGCTCTTTGCCCTATTCTATACCATTCCTGATGATACGCAGATTGTTTGATAGTTTTACTACTTGTAAATCTTCTAGTAACTATAGACCATGGTCTTCTTACTATATCTGCTTGATCAATATCAGCTGCAGGTTTTGCTATATTAAAACCTTTTTTGTTTACAATATCTTTCTCATCTAAAAATTTTTGTAATTTATTTATATTTTTATTTGCAAGATCAAACCAAATATCTGATCTAGTTCTTTGATCTTTAAATCCTTTATCACCAGGTTTTCTAGTTCCTGGATCTGGACCTCTTAATAAATCTACTAAAGTTGTTTCTTGTACTGGTAAATCTGCAGTTTCAAAAGCTATAGTATTTAGAATATCAATAGGATACTGTAGTAACCCAGTTGCATAAGCTCCTAGTAAGTAATCTATTTTAACTGGACTAAAGCCATCTTTTTGTCTACCTTCAGGGTCGTCTCCTGTTAAATCTAATTTAGGACCTCTAATATTAGATAACAAATTTGCAGTAGCTATTGCTATTTTTCTTGTTTTAGGTCTAGCTTGTAAAGATTCTATAAGAGGTCTTTCGTAATAACCTAATACAGGTGAGCCTGTGTAAAAATTTTTATTAAAATATAATTCAAATGCTGGTCTTAATGCTTGTGGTATTGGTGCTCCTGGTAAAATATTAGATAAAGATGATAAAAAATATCTTGTAGCTAATCCATCAGAATTTTCCTCAATACTTTTTACTAAAGCAACACCTGTGTTTGCAAAAAATCCTAAATCGTATGGTTTTGGAATGTAAATAAATCTTTCCCACTGACCATTATCATCAAATATTGGAATAACATAATTTAATTGTTTTATTCTTTCATCAAGCTGTTTGTATTCTTCAATATCTCTATTAGCATAATATAAATATATTTCAGGTAAAACAATAGTACTTCCAATTGTTGCTGCTACTCTAGCTTTATCTAAAGCATTACCTTCAAATGCTAATCTACCTGTTCTGTATAAACCTTGAATACTTGCATTTAAGAACATAGTATTTCTACTAAATATATTTAAGGCTCTACTTGAACCTTTCATACCAAAATCTGTTGCTATTTCTCTTCCTAAAAATGCAGCTGCTTCATCACTAAATCCTGATGCTTTTGCTAAGTTGTATTCACCTAGTCGTGTTGCATATTCTATTCTAGAAACAAAATCTGTATATCCTCTCCATCCAGCAGCAAATTTATTTTTCATATACTTTAAAGATCCAGTATATAATTTTGCCTCTCTACCTACACCATACTTTAGTATCTCTTCAGTTGATTTTCCTAATATAGCTTCTGATTCTGCTCTGTTAGAATAACCTAATCCATTTATTAAACCTTTTCTATAAGCATCGTTTTGTTTATATGAATTAATTAATCCACCAACTGTAGTCCATCCTGGAACAAAACCTACACCTTCTTTATTCACTATACCAAATAAAGAATTAACTGTACCTGCTAAAGTATCTCTTATAATGTTAAATGCAACAAAGGGTGGTGAATATGTTATAGCTCTTGAAGAAAATCTTGATGTCCAGTTAAGAGCTTTAAAGAAAAAACGCCCTGGGCTTGTGCCTGCACCATCAAATGCATTAGGGGTTCTACTACCAAAAGATACAAACGCTTCTTGTAATTCTGGTGATATAATCTCGTAGGCCTCTTGTTTACCATTTCTATAAACTATATCAATTAAACCGTCTTGACCCGTTTCTTTTATTCTTGTTTTAAGTGTTCCAGAAAAAACTGCAACATCTAAATTAGGTAAAGTTTTTTTATCAGGGTTAGCAATTTTAAAACCTGCTTCAGCATATTTTTTTTCTATTGAAGCACCTATTGCTTTTTTATAAGTTATAGGATTTACTTTTCTAACTACTGCATTTTTATCAAGTTGTCCTAATTTTTTACCTTGTTCAATCATATCATACAATGCTAGTTTTGCAGCGTTTCTATCACCACCATTTACTGTTTTGTATACATAATCAACTAGGTTATCATATAAATTTATTTCACCTTCTAATCTTTTTTCAGCTAATTTTTTAGCACCAGGTCTTGCTGTTCTAATAATTGTATCTGTTTGCTCATCTATTCCACCAATTATTCTTTTAGTAATACCTTTAGTTTTTCTTGTAAAAGGCACAAAGTATGGATTAACTTTTTTAATTCTTACAGCATCTTCTGTGCTTAATAAACCTTTTGCAACAGAATAATCTAATGCTTCATCAGTAAATATTTTTAAATCTTCTAAACCTTTTTGATAATCTTCAACGTTTAATTTTCTTTTTAATTTTTGGTTATATTTTGCCTGATATTGTGCTGGTGTAAGTTCTCCATAATCTAACGCCTCTTTCATTTCTTTTATTGTTAGTGGTAAATCTTCTTTTAATCCTGGTTTAGCTTTTAAAATAAACTGCTGTCTTTTAGCCATTGCATAGAATAAAAAAGAATTAACTTCTGAAACATCATCAAATGGTTTTAGTAATTCATTTAGACCTTTACTATTACCTTTTATATAAGATGCTTTACCTGATGCATTAGAAGGAGGCATGTAAAAACCTTTTTTAATAAACTCATGTGCTCTTGTTGATGAAGCTGCAGCCATTCTTAATTGAAAGTATGGCATTAATACTGGATCAATATCAAACTTTTTACTTTTAATTGCAGCTTTTAATCCTGCTGCTGAACCTTCTACACCTAATATATTTTTTTGTAATACTTTAACAAAGTCATATTGATCAGCTAATTGTCTTCTAAGAAACCCACTTTTTGCTATTCCTTCTTTTGTTCTTAGAGCTTCATCAGTTAACTTCTCACCTTTTTTAATTAATGGTGATAAATTTGTAGCTTCTTTTTCTAAAGAACTATTTCTAAGTGCTCTAATTCCACCACCTATACCACCTGTTGTAAGAAAACTAGTCCCAAATGCACCAATAGAAACTAAAGCTGTTCTAGTTGGATCTAACTTTTCTCTTAGCCCAAGTTCTTTTTCTGTAGTTTGTGCTGCAATATCAGCCGCAGCAAATCCTACTGGGTTTACCCGCAGCTTTTTTTACAACAGCTTTACCTGCAAGACCACCAACGATACCACCAAAAATATTTAATGGATCAAGCAAAGCAACACCTATATTTCTAGCAAGTCCTTCAAGACCCATACCACCTTCTTGATAAAAATTTGGTAAAGCATTCCATTCTCTTGTTAAGTATGCTAGTCTTGCTTTTTGATCTTCACCTACATTTGTTCCTGTAATATATTTAAATTCTTTACCTATAGAAAAAGTATTTGATTGTTTCCATATTCTATCTGATATAAATTTATCAATTGCTTCTTTTTCTGTATAAGATCTATCATTTTTAGTTCCATAATAATCTTGTGCTACTTTTGCTAAATCTTTATTTTCATAAATATTATCAAAAGTATATTTAACAGTTCCATCTTTATTTTCATCTAAGGCAATTATAGATTTTATATTAGTTGGTGGTTGTTGAACTTTAGATGGGCCAGTATTATATATAACATCTAATCTGTTATCTAATTCTTCTTGAGAATATTTTTTCTCTGAAGCAACAAGCGTTTCATTATCTAATGCTTGGTTATTAACAATTACGTCACCCTTATTAGTCATTATGATACTGGGTATTTAAATAATTTTAATAAATCACTTTTTAAAGGTCTAGAAACACCAAACTTATTAGTATAATTATAATTATCTGGTAAACTTTCTATAAATAATTTTCTTTCAAAAGTATTTACAGTTTCATTATTAATAGTGCTTTGTATAGCTTTAAATGCTGCGTTGGTTATTAAATACCCTGCATCTTTAGATCCTGCTTTTTGTTCTTTAGTTGCTTTATCTCTTGCTTGCGTACCACCCCGCTGTGGTCTTTTAAATCTATCAGGAAGTACAACAGCTGGTCTAGTTGATCTAATAACTAAATCATTATCTGTTAGTACTTCTGAAACATGTTTACCAAATACTTCGTTAAATGTATCTTTATCAAAAGTAAAATCATATTGTTGTCCATCAATAGTTATAGGAGTATCTAATACTTTAGCACCTGCAATTACTGTTTTATCATTTGGGTTAAATGGTTTTCCTTCTGCCTGACTAGCTCTAGAATAATCTACATTAAAAACACTTTGAATAGGTTGTTTAATTTCTAATTCTATCAGCCTATTTGCATCTTGTACATGGTTATTTTCATTAACAGAACCATCTACATTTTTATATGCACCAGTATTTACTAATATTTGTGAACGTTCTTTTATTGCTTCTGCATCTGTTTTAAAAGCTCCAGGAAAAAGTATTGTACCCTCTCCCATAATATTACTTGCATCTGGTTTATAACCAAGCACTGAGGCAATAGATTCATCTACAATTCTCATATTTCCTAGAGATTGTATAGGTGTGTATTCAAATTTTTGAACAACAGTATCATCTATTGTTGCTGTTCCTTCTGCTTTCTGCCTTTCTTTAGCAGCTGCTTCAATTCTAGTTTTTCTATCTGCATCTAAACTAGGTATTACTTTTTCAGCTTCTTCTTCTGCAGTATCAAAACCTTTTGTTAATGCTGTTGTAGCTTTAAAGGCTCCTTGGTCATCAACCCTTGGACCAAACATAACTTTACTAAATTTACTTTGTCCAGGTTCTAAGAATGTATCAGATAAAAATTTAGTTGCACCTTTGTTTAAATTTTGAGATGCAAACGCTGCTTTATTCTCTAACTTTGATTGTGCAATTTGTTGATTTTCAGCAAAAACATTTTTAAATGTTTCTGGATTATCTTTATCAAAATTTTTTAATTGTGTAAATAAATTTGGATCAGTTTTTAATTTTGTTTCTGCATAATTTAAAACTTCTTTAGGAGTGTCAAATACATCATACACACCTGTTTTAGCAAAGTATTCTGCAGTTGGAGTTCCAAATCTAGAATCTGCAGATATAAATTCATATGCTTTTTTATTTTTTTCAATTCTTTTCTTTTCATCTGCTTGAGATCTAAGATATTCTGCTGAAGCTGCATCTATAAATTGACCAGTAATATCATCATACTCATCTTCATTTATAGCTTTTATATCACTTCTAGCTTTTAAAGCTCCTGCTAAAAATGGAAATAACATATTAATTGCCATTTGTTTTCTCCTCTTGTGTTTGTGGTTTTGCTAATAGTCCTTGAGGTTTTTTTGCTTCTGGTGCATCAGTAGCAATATCTTTACTTATCTTAGCTATCTCCTCATTAGCATCTTTAAGATCAGCCATATCACTTATAAATTCTTGATTACTTAAATCTTCTAAAGATAATTTTAATTTGTCAACTCCTGCTCTAATACCTATTGCAGATACTAAGTTCATTAAAGGTTCTATAATTGTAAATCCTACATCAGGATTAAATTTACCTTCCATAAAACCAGCAAATGTTATCACTCTAACAATCGCTTCAACAGGAACCCCTGCATCTAACATAGCTATTAGTTGTTGTGCATTTTTAGGCGTAGTCAAACTATCATAAATATTATCTATAACTTCTTCTACATCTGTAAATTGTGGTGCATGTTCCCATGGATAATTACCAGGCTCATCAGTTAATGACTGACCTGGAATTGGTGTATCAAATGGGCTATATTCTACTTCAGTTAAATTATTTTTGTTTTTCATATTATGCTCTTGTAGTTCTCTGATAGTATTTAGCTTGTGCTAATTTTAAAAATCTGTTTTGATATTTACTTAGTATATCATTTAGTTGAACTGCAGTTTTTGCAACATTCCTACCCACTCCTGCTATTCTTCCTGTAGGTGATCCTGTTCTTGTTCCAAGACCTGCAGATACTCTTGCACCTCTAATTCTAAAACCTTTATTTAGTCTATCAATTGTTGCTAAATAATTTTGGAGTTGTCTTTGCCTATAAGCTGCTTTATCTTGCATTTTAGCTTCTTGTGCTTGTTTTGCTTTTTCAAAAACTTTTCCTGCATCAAATTCAAGATTTGTAGCTTCAGTTACAAACCCTAAATTTTTTTCACTATTTTGATTAAATAATTTTTTTAAATTTAATGACATTTATATCTCCTTAAAATTCTGCAAATATTTCCATACCAAACTGACCTAGTAATCCATATAGGGCAGCTTTCTGTGCTTCATTTTGTAAATCAAAAGCAGTTGTTCTTTCTAATGCTGCTATTGCTAAATTATGATTTCTATTTAAATCATTTTGTGAAGCTGTATTTACCCACGAGGCTTCATCTCTCCATTGTTGCCAAAGTGCTGACATACCAAAGTTAGATAAATTTAATAAGTTTGCAGCATTAGCTTCATTAGCTGCATTAACTGCTTGTGTATTAGCAGTATTAATTGATCGTCTCCAAGTTGCATTAGATTGATCTATAATTCTTTGATTCTCTACATTAAATCTTTCTCTTGCATTTTCTAATGTTTTATTATACTGTGATATAGCAGTAGTTCTTTGTGCATTTGCATCAGCTAAAGCTGTTTCATTTTTAGCATTTAGTGCTTCTATTTTATTTGTTTCTGCTAAATTAAATTGTGCAATTGAATCTGCTCTTTGTGCATTTTGAGTTTGTATATTAGTGCTAAGAGTATCATAAAACTGATTAACTTGATTTTGGCTAGTTGCATTAAATTGTAATGCTGCATTTCTAGCAGCGTTATCAGTTAATAGAGTTTGTTGTCTTGCTTGTAAATTTTGTAAATTAGATTGCTGTTGATTAGACAGATTAGCCATATCCATTTGTAGATATGCCTGTGCGTTTATAACAGCAGCTTGTTGGTTATTAGCTAAGTTTTGAAATATAACAGCTTTATAAGTTTCAGCATCTTGTTGTGCTATAGGTATAGAAGATTTTAAAATACCTTCTGCTAATGCTTCAGCTAACATTGTAGAAGAACCTAATCCTCTAGCTTGCATAGTTGCTTTTGCAGCTTCAGCAGCCCCTCTAGCAAATGCAGGTAATGGTGTACCTTGCTGTAATGATTGCTGTATATCACTAGAAATATTTTCTAGTTGGCCTTGTACAGTTGCTCTTGAATCTATACTTGCTAATGATTGTTGTGCTGCAGTCATAGGAGCTGTTACAGTTCCTTGTGCAGCTGTCATTGTAGGTGCTGTTCCTATTGTAGCAGCATTAAATTGTCCAGCTGCTTGTGGAGTTACTCCAGCAACTTGTTGTGAAGTTGCAGCAGTTCCCATAGCAGCAGTTGGTGCTGTAGCCTGTGCGGCTGTAGCGGATAGTGTGCCTGTTACACCAGGTGTAGCTAATAATTCAGTTTGTTGAACATTTTGAGCTTGAGGTGTAATAGTTGTACCTTGAGGTAACGTAGGCGTACTTAATAAACTATCTATTAGACTAACAGATTTTTTAGTGCTAGTCTGTTCTGTTTGTTGTGGTGCTAATGCACCTGTTGGTAATGTCGTTGCCATTTATTATTTTCCTTGTCCTCTATATTTTGATCTCTTGGGCACTCGTTTATTATATTTTTTATTGTGTCTCCCAGGTCGTCTTTTTTTAGTTTGTTTTACAAAATTGTTAACGCCTATGAGGGATTTGCGTTTAGCCATTTAACTATGGTTTAGTTGGCCATACAACGTTATCACATTTTTCAACAGTGTCTTTTCCTTCAGGCAGGTCTCTTAAGTCTTGTCTGTATGTTTCCATGTCAGCTGACATAGTAACATCAGATAAAGCATAAAAGTCTGTCTCTGCTAAAAGCCTATTTCTTTTAGCTCTTAAGTTAGCTTGTGCTCTTCCTAAAGCACCAGCTTCCCAAGCTGCTTCTTCAGCATCTCTAGCTGCTTCTTCTTCAGCAGTTAGTTGGATTCTTTCACCGTTGACCATTTTATATCTTGGCATGTTTGTTTCTCCTATTTGTTGTTATTAATTTACTCCGTACATATCTATTGTACCTGAATCTATATTTCCTGAACTAAACTTAAAATCTAACCCTGTGATTGCGGCTGTTGTATTAAAGTATCCAGCAGACAAACCATCTTGTGCGTGGTTATCTTCATTGTTTCCACTAATTCTTGCAAGAAAATGTTTTACAAATGTTGTGTTACTAGTTTCAAATAAATGTAAATATCCCGCTATATTTGCGTCAGCATCATTACTTACTTGATTCATCAAAGTATGATAACCTGTTCCTTGTGCAACATCATCATTACCTCTATATCCTAAAGACGCTTCAGAATCACTTTCACTATGATATGCTTGAAAAGCAGTTGTGGTTTTTGTAATATCGAAAGAGTGGCTAGAGGTATCATCAGTACCATTAAATTGAAAACTTACATTATCAGTAGCTGGGTGCATATTATTAAAGAAAAATATATATTCTTTATAGGTGCTATCAATACCTGACGTGATACTTAAACTTGATGAAGAACTAGCTGTTGCCCTTGATATAAAAACTAAATTACCAAGTCCTGTTGTTGTTCCAACTGCTGTTGCATCTTTTAATGCTCTATTATTTAAAGTTACTAAACTCATTATGATTTACTCAATCCATACATTTTGATAACACCGCTATCTATGTTTCCGCTAGCAAATTTAAAATCTATTGCGTTGATTGCTGATGTAGTGTTTGCATAACCAGCAATAAAATCTTGTCTTGATGAATTACCACCTAAAGCGTTTTGTACATTTGTAATAAAATGTTTTACAAAAGTTGTATTACTGGGGCTAAATAAAAATAATTCACCTGAACAAGATTGATCATTATCATTTCCAACTGAACCTGTAAGACCTTGATAACTTGTTGATTGAGCTAAATCATCACCTGTTCTATAAGACAAACTTGTAGCACTATCATCTTCAGTGTGATAAGCTCTAAATGCAGTAGTTGTTTTTGTTACATTATAATTACTACCACCATCAATAGAAAGATTAAAAGTAAATTTTTGATCATCTGTTGCTGGGTGCATATTTATAAACTTAAATAAATAAGTATCATAAGTGCTATCAATATTAGAAGTAAAAGACGATGATGATACTCCTGATGATATTGTATTCGTAGTAATTAAATTCATACTACCACTTGTTATACTATCTAAAGCAGTTACATTTAATATAGATCTATTATTATATTTAACTAACGCCATATAATTTTATAACTCCACTATCTATTGTTCCTGATGAAAATTTAAAATCTACTGCGTCAACTGCACTTGTGGTATTACCATAACCACCAACGAATGTATTTTGATTTAAATCATCATCTTTATAAGATGATACTTGACTTAAAAAATGTTTTACAAAAGTTGTATTTGATGGGTCAAATAAATGTAAAAAACCTGAAATACTCTGATCGTTATCTGTACCTGTGCCTTGATGTAAAGTTTGATAACCTGTTCCTTGTGCTAAATCTCTTGAGGTTAAATAAGTTAAATCTGTTACACTACCATCTTCTTTATGTTCTGCGTGAAAATATGAAGATGTTTTAGTTACGTTATAATTACTACCACTATCAACACTTAAATTAAATTGAACTTCTGCTGCGTGTGTTGATGGGTGAAGATTATACATTTTAAAAATATACTCTTTATAAGTGCTGTCTATTCCTGTTGTAAAAGATAAATTGGAACTACTACTAGCTGTTTGTGTAGATATTAAATTTAAAGAACCACCACTAATAGCTGCAGGTATCGAAGTTATAGCTGATAAAGAATTATTGTTACAAAAATTTAAAGCCATTATAACACTCCGTACATTGTTATAGTTCCAGCATCTATGTTACCTGAATTAAAAAAGAATGAGGCTTGTGTAACAGCAGATGTTGAATTTACATAACCACCTGTATAATTAGTTGTGGTATATTCATCACTGGCATAACCCATACCTCTTGCAGTGACAAGAAAATGTTTTTGAAAAGTTGTTGATGAGGGTTCAAATAAATGAACTATAAATACACCACACTCATCAGCGTTTTCACCACCAAATCCAAATTGATTTATTAGTGCACCACTAGTGCTTTGTGCTAAATCAATTGTAACATCATACTCTAAACTAACATCACTTGTTCCAGACTCATTATTATAGGCCATAAAAAAAGAAGTAGTTTTTGTAAGACTGTTACCACCGCTATCTTTAAAGTCTACTCTAAAACTTTGTTGATTTGTTTCTGGGTGCATATTGTTAGCGATAAAAATGTATTCTTTATAAGTGCTATCGATTCCTGATGTGAATGAAATTGCAGATGCTGCACTTGATAAAGTTGTTGTAGATAATTTTTTTAAATTTCCACCAAAAGACGATGTTGTTTCTAAACCATTTGCACTTGAGTTAAATCTTATAGCTTCACTAGCAGCAGGTGTAACATTTAAACTATTAAATTTTAATTTATTGAGAGCCATTATTTACTTAATCCATACATTTTAATTACACCACTGTCTATATTTCCTGAAGCCATTTTAAACTGCATTGCGTTTACTGCAGAAGTTGTATTAAAATAACCAGCAACATAAATATCAAAAGCATAATCTGCTTCGTGAACACTTGAAAATCTTGATACAAAATGTTTTACAAAAGTTGTATTAGAAGGAGAAAAAAGAAACATAGTGCCACTAACCCTTTCATCTGCAC